>OAUC01000014.1_pt1 | contig 215504 bp, 200 predicted proteins | sample 1495091 | NCBI WGS metagenome assembly OAUC01 (sample SAMEA2579997, study PRJEB22360) | human gut metagenome | biome: human gut; feature: human-associated habitat; material: faeces | place: Denmark | collected 2008/2010
ATTTGTAGTTAAATAGCTTGATTGCTTTGTATTCGTCTGTCAATCTTATATCTTCCAGCATTTCATAAAGTACTGTTTTACCTGTACCGCTATCTCCACCAACAAGAGTAATCCTGTCATCAAATGTCAAATCATATGAAAATGGAGCTGCTTTAAATGTTATATTCTTATAAATCATCTGCTTCTCTCCTTTGATACTCCTTACTCCACCAAGCATTATATCCTCTGCCACCGGTAACTATATCAGAATCATTAAATCTGATTTTGGCATCATCCGGAATATCAAAAAGCGTTGGTCTTGACATATAAATCTTAATATTATCCATAGTAAAAATTATTTTAAGAACATTCGGTCCACATTCCTCAACATTTACCACCTTATCGGGGTGCTTCACAATATTAAGCAATGTCTTGCAGCCTGATGATAAATTTCGGATCGTACCTAAGCCATATTTTGTTTCTATATGCTTGTCTGGTGTCAGCTTCGCTTCATCCACTTGTTGAATCAAATCAATTTCTTTTTGTGACATATCTTCATTGCCTGTATTCAAGTTGAAGTACAAGTCATTGTAAAAAATCCAGTCTTTTGAATCTTTCCTCTCCGTATATATATCTATCATTACACTGTTCTCCTTCTGCAATATATGTTTAGCATCTGATTTTCCATATCTTACTTGGATAAGGCTTTGAATCAAATTTTCATATAGATATATTCCAGTATACCACACATAAATAAACGGTCCCAGAAGATCTCTTAAAATATCCTGGAGCCTTCTTCATTTACTATTGAAAAATAAATCCTTCTATATTTTATTAAAAAAAAATTATTCAAACTCTTTTTTGGGTTCAATTTTTCACATAAATCTGCTGTGAATGTTGTTTTATATCACTGCTTTAATTATACATCTTTCTAGCATCTTCTAATGCAATTTCTTCAAACAACAATTTTCTTAATTTACTTTGAATACTCTCCAAATACTCCTCTTTTTCTTTCATAAATGTATCTCGTTCTGCCGACAATTTATTTTATAGTTTCATTTCCAATTCTAAGCAATTCCATTCTTCTCCCATTACAGTATACTTTTCTATTTCATCTTGAGATACATCCTCAAAACCTATTGCCTTATAGCAATAATAAGCTGATTCATTATTCTCAAAAACACCTAATGAAACTTTATTAGCACCAAATATTTCTTTAGCATATTTTAAGCCTAATTTCAGCATATTTTTTCCATATCCCTGCCCACGTTTTTTCGAATCAACAATTACAAAGCCAAACCGTAATTCCTCATAAAATTCATTCGGTCTTCTCATGGTAAAAAATCCCACTATCTCATTATCATCAATAGCAGTAAATGCCATAAGATTACTTACCATATTGAACTGCTCCGCAGAAATTGGATATTCACCTAAAACTCCTGCTGTCCATTTATAAAAAGCATTCTCTCCCTTTATCCACGACATAATTATTTCTGCATCATTTTTATTGTATGGTCTTAATCTTAGCATATTTACATTACCTCACATTTTATTATTTTCCTTTTCATATCCACTCTAGCCATAGCACCATACTGCAAAACGCATCTTGGAGTTGCATGTCCAAAATTCACATTGTAAACAATCGGTAAATCCGGATCATTTACTACCTTCACAAGAATATCCTTATATTCTTCGTAATATTCCTCATCCTGTGGCTTTCCAACCAGAACTCCGCTGACAACATCAAATACCCCCTTCTTTTTAATCATAGCAACTTCTTTTTCAAACTGCTCTGGCACCGGTTTTTCTTCACAGGTTTCAATAAAAAGAATCTTCTCTTTCCATTCCGCTATATCAGGAAACAGTCCATATTTTTCACATACTGCTTTTTCGTTTTCATATCTCGTTGTTGTCAAAATATCATATAAACTCTCTAAACACCCACCTAACAATCTACCCTCAAAGTAGTCTTTTCCTTGTAAAAGCTCAAATCCATGCTCTTCTTTATGTGAGATTCTCTCTGTCCCAACTGCCTCTTTTGAAAAATCAGTTCTTTTCTGATACCATATTTCACTTGATGTAATCTCACGATATTCATTTCCTTCTATATAGCTTTCAAATGCCTTCTTACTATATGGCAGCATTTCATCAGAGATTTCTGCTAAGTCGCATATAAAATTAGGTCCATAATATGTAGATAGTCCCAGCTTATAAAACATCAAATGATTAATCGTAGTATCTGAAAAACCCGTGAACAATTTTGGACTCTTGTGAACTGCATCAATAAATTCCTCATCCTCTAGCAAATATGGCAAAAGTCTGTAAGTATCATCGCCGCCTATTGCACATATAATGCCAGCAATTGAATCATCCATAAAAGCATCTTTTAAATCTTTTGCCCTTGCTTTGGGATTAGCCTTCAAATATTCAATTCCTTTTAGCGAATTTGGCATAAACGATGTTTCTAAACCATATTCCCTTAATCTCTTAACACCGATTTCAATATTATGACTACAAAATGCTTCACCTAGCATTCCACTCGATAAACTCACTATTGCAACTTTATCACCTTTTCTTAATTTCTTTGCATATTTCATAACTGGTCTCCTATAAAAAATTCAAAATATCAGATAGATTATTAACTTCAATATCAGCTTTTTCACTCTCATCTGTTATATTCCACAAACTTCCTAATCCCTGTTTTACCCATATAGTTTTCATACCCAACTGTTTTGCGGGTACAATATCATTATCAATACGGTCACCAATCATGACTGCATTCTCTGGCTTACAACAGCTTCTTTCCAATGCAATTTCAAATATGCGCCTATCAGGTTTTGAAACGCCTTCTTCTGCTGATGCGATAATCAAATCAATATATTTTCGTACTCCAAGATTTTCTAATCTCTCAGAAGTTCCTAATGATTGGTTTGCAATTACACCAATTTTATAAATTCTACTTAACTTTTTCAAACAATCTTTAGTATCTGTATACAGCCTCTCGTATTGCGATTCCCATTTAGGTAATTTCACCCCCAATTGCCTTGCTACCTCTAAATCTCCTTTTTTGTTTTCTTTATAAAACGACATGGCATATTTATTAATTTGCTCGTAAGTTAAACCTGATAAATCCGCTATCCTTTTCATCCTGTCTTCATAAACTTTGCTTTCATCAACCAACGTCGAGCCAACATCAAAAAACAGCCATTTTATTTCTTCCTTCTTGGGCAGAAATCCTCTTTTCCTTGCTTCTTCCAGCAGTTTGGGTTGAATTTCCGGATAAGTCCAATTAATCGGTAGTTCATCCATAATTGCTATTTTTTCAATTTCACTGTGAAGCTCTTTTTCAAATGTATATATATCTGAGAAGAATAATTTTCCAAAAGTCTCCATTCCATCGAAATTATCTGGTGCAGTCACAGAATATATACAAATTGGAGTAATATCAAAAGTTATTGCTCCTGTTTCTTCATATAGTTCTCGTTTGGCTGTTTCAAGAATATCCTCACCATCTTCTCTATGCCCTCCCGGCACTTCATATGTATCTCTTTCTTTATGCTTGCAAAATACCCACTTGCCGTTACTCTGTGAGATAATTACTGCAAATTTCAATAGTTCGTCATTAACTGTATCATAAAATCTTACTTCCACCATATTTCCTCTCCATGTACATATCTATAATATTTCATTCTCAATAAAATCCGCAATTCCCTCTTCATCATTTGAACCAATTACAATATCCGCTCTCTCTTTTACCTCATCAATCGCATTCCCCATTGCAACACCTGTTCCACATAATTCAAGCATTCCGATATCTGCATAATCATCTCCAAATGCAATAATTGAATCTGTACTAAATCCACATACTTCCGTAATCTTCATAATTGCGTTTTCTTTCGTCACATTCTTTTTTGTAAACTTGTACCAAAATCCATCAGAGAAACGAATACAATCACAATCAGAGAGACTTCGAGCTAGCTTATCTGCCTTATCTTGATTAAATATCTCAACACACATTTTTAATGAACATTCGTTAAAATCTGAAAAATCTGTATAAATACTATCTCCCCAACTCTTATCTAACTTCTTAGGATCTATTTTATAATTCCAATAATGTGCATCTATTGTATCTATCGTAATTTCGCAATCATTTCCACAAATATTTCTTGCCATGTCAATCATCACATTAGTTTCTTCTTCGGAAAATTCTGCCCTATAAATATATTCTGTTTTGTATTTTACTAATGCCCCTCCACTCGATATTAAAATATCGGGCATCAATTCATTTAAAAATACCAAAGAGTTTTGCTCACTTCTGGAGGTAGAAACACCTATCAATATATCATTTTCCCTGCATTTTTTTAGAGCTGATAACGTTCTAGTTGATATTGTTTTGTCACTCTGTAATAAAGTTCCGTCTAAATCAAGTAAAAGAAGTTTGCATTTCTTCATATCATTTTTTCCTTTTCATTCATCTCAATAATTACATTTGCATCAATTACTCTCCCCACAAATAGAGCCAAACTAGAGCCATTTGATAAAACAAATGCCGGAAGCCCGCATAAATTACAGGCTTTCGGCATTTCAATCCGTTATTCAAACTCGGCGTGTCCCTCGTTGTTATTAACTGTATTTGTTTAAGTTTTATGCAAATACACACCGATTTTTACTTCGATTACATCACTTATTCTGGCTTGCTGATTTTCTGTTGCCAAAATGTTGCCACGCCTTTATTATAGCAAATCTTCGCAGATTGACAATACATTTTTGAAATGTTACGCAATAGAAGCCCGTTTTCGAGGATATAGGTATAAAGTATCACACCCTCTCCCACAGCGTTTGAAATTCCTTACAAAACAAGCATTTCAGAATGTCTAAAACGTAACATTACCATTAAATACTCTTTTCATCAATCATTAGTCTGTCATCTACAATTTCGTCAATTTTGTTCGATTGTTTAATCCTATTTACAAAATCGTAATTGAGTAATTCTTCATTCCAAAGACGTACAATATTTTTCTCCGCACAATACTGTAAACTTTTTATAATTCGAGAAATTTTATATAGATAACCTCCCTCATCATACATGGAATCTTCATTTTCCCATTCTTCCATCTGCCCCGAATACTGAATAGTCGGTAAATTATGCACAGATTCTTTTTCAAGCCTCAAATAATTATTAGCCATTAACTTGCAACTATCATGTGCTTGCAGTAAAGCCTTAAAATCTTTGTATACAATTCTTGATTTTACATCATAAGCAAAATATGGTGTCACTTTCCCATCTATCGGATTAACAAACAAATGACAATATGAAAATCCTTCTAATTCATTAGGTCTTTCTACATCAACAATGCAACCATGTATCTTTCCAGAACCGCCAAGATGTTTGATAAATTCGGAAATTCTCTGTTGACCTCCCACGTACCTGTATAGTAGTTGATTTACATTTTCCACATATTTTTTGAGGTTATCATAATAATAAGCTAAATCCTCTATCCTATTTCGTCCTAATCTCCCCAACTTTCCACCATTCATAAGATATAGTGATTTTCCTCTTGAACGTTTGGAGTATTCACAGTATATCAAAAATAAATATATACTATTTCTTTTTAGCATATAAATTGTTCCATCTTCCCTTTTAAATGACATGGAAACCAATTTCCCTCTGTTAAAATCAATATACTGCTCCCGTGTTATTTCATGTATTCCGTCTTGATAATAAGCAAATATATCATAATTATTATCACAATAGAAATATTTTAACCCAATATTCTTTGTTCTATATCCAATTTGGTTATCAGCATATATAGTTCTTCTATCGCTCACTTCATAAAAGTTTTGGTGATTGTGCCCATTCAAATATATCCAATACGGATTATGTGGTTCAGTATTCCAGTCTCCTTTTTTGACGTGTGTAAGGACAATAACTCTGCTTTTGCCTAAGCTTTTTAATATTTTGGTGTATATCGTATTAAAACGAATTGCCTCTTGTATATCTTTCCTCAAAGCTGCTTCTCTTGATAATTCATCAAAACTTTTCCCATATCGAATATTTGAGGCATTGAATTTTTCATTTAAACCACTAAATCCTATTCCACCCAAAATAATGACCGAACAACATTGAGACTTGCTCCTTATTTCTTCTTCACTCATTTTCAATATTTCTACTTCACTGAATATCTCACATTTTTTCCTATCTTCTACACACATTAAATCATTTTGTAAAAATATTATCCCTAAATCATCAAAAAATTTCCTATATATTTCTATATTATCTTCCATGTCAATACAAGGATCCCATAATTCGTGATTACCAGGCACAACCACTATCTGATTTGGATTCCACCACTGTATAAGTTCGTTATAAAAAATAGCGGCAAACTCAAAAATAGATGAAGTATCTCCTGCAATCAGCAAATAGCTATTATATGGCCTGGTTCCAATGGAAGAAACCATACTTCTTGCTAAATACTTTATATATGAGCGTATTTCTTCTTTTGTTGCCTTATCCTTAAATTTATTGCAAACTCGATGTGCTAAGTGAATGTCACTAATATAAAAAAACGGAATATGACTAATATCAAATCGCTCATGTTCATCATCATCTATAGGTTTGGGATAACAAAATTCATTAGGTATCATAATCTCATTACTTCCCATAAATTCATCTGAATCTGTTTCCAAAATCTTTTTAATAGATGAAAAATATGTCCCGTCATATAATCCTTGTAATTGCAATATTTCACTATTGATAGTAGCACCATCAATATTATATTGCTTTAAATCTATTCCTTTAAAATCAAAATTTCTTAATTCTGCATCAAAAAGATCTCCATCTAAAAAGCTATAAAACTTGTCAAAGTCTCCAAATTCCATCACAACACAATATGATTCTTCTATCATCTCATTTTCATCAAATATTGAGGCATGTTGTCCACATACAACCTTAATTTTTACACAAAATTTTCCTTCTTCGGAATTATAATACTTGTGTATAAAATGTAATTTTCCTTTCGTTTTTTGATAGTTCAGAATATCATCAGCAATTTTTATCTGCTCTGGCATATACTGTGCAACAGAAAAATCTTCTTCCATACAACTTATACAAAACGCCCTCACATCTGGGCGGTTAGGCATATACATTAACCATTTAGAATTATGCTCTACAACCTTTTTAATTAAATCAATTTCTGTGTTATTGTCAAACAATTCATATCTTTTTTCTCGTGATACATATGATAAAGTACTTACATCTTTTTTAATAGCATTTATACAAATTCTCAATGTCCTAAAATTCTCTGGTACATTATTCAAAAGTTCCGGGTCTGCCTCAACTGCCAATTCGCACATTTTCCTCGTAATAAATTGACTAGGAACATACCGAAATGCCTGTCCATCCTTTTTTACCGCTGCTAAGCACATTTTTGAATCCAAACATTTTCTGGACACAAATTGTAAAGCTAAAGGATTCTGTCTAATAGCCATTTTGCAAATATCTATCGTTTGTTCCTTTTTAGGAATCTTTTTTAGTAACATACCATCCTTTTTTAATTCCTTTGTAATATCCATTCTCCCTTAACCTTTCTTCAGCCTTTATATTTTAATTATAACTTCTTCGTTTGAAAGAGTAAATGGAAATAGCAAATCCCCACCAGCCAGTCAAGAGTAAATTAACGGCTACGCCACTCTTGACTAACTGGCGGGGATTCGCTTCATGCAGCTAAGAGGTCTTTAAGCAGCCCTCCGCCTGTCAGTGGGCTTCCCGATTATGTTTTCTCCTTGCAGCCCGTTTCTGCTCGGCTTCTATCTGTTCCTGCTGCTTTACCCGGTCAATCACAGCATTAACCTGTTCAGAGCCGACCACAGCTTTTATACGCCCAAAATCTTCCACCACTATCCTCAATTCCCGGTTTTCCTCCAAAACTTCTTCCAGCCTGTTTGTCAGTCGCTCGTTTCCGCTCCGTTCCCTGTTATACGCCGCTTGCAGCTTTGTAAACTTATTTGAAATATCCAGATATGCCGAATAAACGGAGCGCATAACTTGTACAATTTTCTTTACCAGCGGTTTTGCTTTCTTTTCCCGATACGACTTTGCAGATTCCATAACCGCCGCTTCTGGAAGCGTCTGCTCCGGATCTGCGGAAAAGTCTGCCGCCAGCTTTTCCATGTTCTTTACCATAGGAGCAAGTTCATTCATGCGCTTCTGATATTTGTCCGCCTGTTTCTGTGCTTTCTCTGCTTCCTGCCGGGACTCCTGCAAATCTTCCTGTAAGGAACGAATCTCATCATCAACCTGTAACAACTGTTCATGCAAATCTTCGTTGATTTCTTGAAAAGTAGCGTTTTCTTCCTGCAATTCCGCTTTTTTCGTTTCCAGTTCTGCAACTTCCTTTGCCCGCTCCTTTTTTTCAAAATCCAAGACAGATAAATGCTTTTCATGTGTGCCTTTCTTCTCCCACTCAATCCCATGTTCCAGCATGACAGCGGCAAGCTGTTCTTTCTCATAAGCCACCCACTGATTTAATTCCGTTTCCCGTCTTGCGCCGCCTTTAAATCCGAGAGCAGATAACGCCTGTTTCAAAGAAACTCTTGTATCAAGTCCCCGCTTGCTTCCTGTCGTATACGGTACAAAATCTATATGCAAGTGGGGCGTTGCTTCGTCCATATGAAGATAGGCACTGAACACCCTCAACGTAGGATTTCGTTGCTGAAAGTCCTGCATATATTTATCCAACACTTTTACCGCAAGCTGTCCGTTCTCCGTTTTCGCTCCCATGTTGTCCTTATCCCCGATTTGCAGGATAATCTCATGGAATGGTTTTTCCTGCTTGCCGGAACAGATTTTCCCATAATAATCATCAATCCGGCGGTCACTTCTAGTCTGCTTCTCATTGTACCGGGCGAGTGCTTCATCAAACAATTCGTGATATACGTCCTTAATATTTTCGTTGCAGTATTCCACGTTCAGACAGCTTCTTTCCGGGTCAGTATTCTTTGCATGAAATTTTCTGCTGTTATGGTTGACAGAGCCTTTTCCTGTCATAAAGCTGATTGTTCGCTTCAATCAATATCCTTTCTCCCTGTTCGGGTAATCAGCGCCGGATACGGCGCATAAGCTTTGTTACTTTCGCCGAAAGTAACGCAAAAGCACTTTTGACAGCCGTTCCGTCCATCAAAAGCTGCCTTTGCGCTCTGCCGAGGGCTTTTCCGTCCTACGGACGGGCGGCTGTTCCCGCCGCTTTGCTTCCGCCATAGCTTTTCTGATAGCCGAAAGTACGTTTTCTACTGTACATTCCTCCCACCCACACAGCCATACCAGCGTCCGCATTTCTGCCGCAGTCAGTTCCACATCTCCAAAGATTTCATTGAATGCGGCAATCCTACGGGCTTCATTTTCGTAAAAATATTTGTTCACGTTCCGGGTTCCCCATTCCGGCTGAATTATCATCAAATCACACCTTTCTCGTTATCTGCTATCCACAGGAGCGTGACACGCTCCTGTCTGTTATCATCAAAGGAAAACTACCAGCGGAAGCTATCCGGCACTCCACGTTTTTCCAGATATTCCTGTCTGGCATTTTCCCGTTCTTCCTGTGTGGGCGCAGTCTTATATTTCGCATATAATTCATGGCGCACCAGAGAATCCAATTTCTGCTCCAATCCCTGCCGGATTTCATTCAGACAATCATCATCTTCCATTAGATGATAGCGGAGCAGAGATACAAACAATTCATAAGGAATTTGCACGTTTTTCATCACTTAATCCTTTCTGCGTCGGTTTGCGTCGATAGCGTCAATATTTTCTATACCAGCCCACTGTAAAAAATACCGTCGCAACCGACGCATATCGTCGCTTTTACTCTCTCGGCTCAAGCCGTTTCAGAACAATCTTCCTTTCATGCCCTCGCTTATTGTCATAGAAAATTCCATAGTTATTAAGCAACTGACTATTGACTACATTCAATTTTCTGGAAAGCACGTTTGCCTGTATCTGCATATCCGGCAACTGGCTCACAAGTTCTGTTGCTGTCCCTTCCCATTCCGGCTTATCCTCTGTCAGAAAATTGTTGATTGCTTCCAGCAGAGGATTCGGCGGTTGTTTCCACAGTTCCGTCTCCGCCTTTTTAAATTTCCAGACGCAGCACTCTCGGTCAAACTCTATGGTCAGTTCCTGATCCGGCTGGTCACGCCCCACAATATCCAGCACCGCCTCATTGTCAGTACGCTTTTTCTTGTGCATGATAAACGCCCCGTCTGCCGCTCCAAGCAACCCATTTGTGCCGGAAATCATATCAAAGCTGTCCTCGGATTCCAGCTTGCGTGTGTGATGAACCACCAGCAGGCAGATACCGTATTTATCGCTGAACGATTTTAACTTTGTCACAATCTCGTAATCACTGGAATAGCTGTACCTGTCCCCGCCAACCTCACGCACTTTCTGGAGCGTGTCAATGATAATCAGCCTTGCGTCTGTATGCTCTTTCAGAAATTCCTCTAATTGCCTGTCTAATCCCTCATTCAAGGTCTTTGCCTGTGTCGCAAAGTACAGGTTATCCGCACATTCCACACCGAACATACCGGAGAGTCGGCGCTGAAGCCTTGCGTAATCATCTTCCAGTGCCAGATACAGCACCGTCCCCTTTCGGACGGGATAATCCCACAGTGGAAGCCCCATTGCCACATGGTAGGCAAGCTGCCCCATAAAGAACGATTTTCCAACTTTCGGCGCACCTACAAAGAGGTAAGTACCGCCGTAGAGAAACCCGTCCACAACCGGTGTTCTCGGTGGATATACGGTATCATACAGTTCCGTCATGGAAACGGTTTGAAGCCCGCCGCTCCTGGATTTCTCCGGGTTTTGTGCGGCTTGCAGATTGATTTGTGCTGTTTCATTTGCTATAATTTCTTTGTGATTTTTTGTATTCGGCTGTTCCCTATCTGCGCCAACAGATAATACGGGAGCAGTCGTTTTTATTTTTTCTGTCATTCATCTTCTCCTTTCAGACCGTCTAATGTGATTCCGATTACCTGTAACGTATAGAGCAGTTCGTCATTGTCCGGGCTTAATGCTTCCAGCCGCTTCAATTCCTCGTAGATAGCCGCCATTTGATTTTTCAGAGCCTTATACACCCTCGGATTACCCTGTACCACCACGTCCCGGCACAGCAGCCGCCTTGTGATGTAGTCCTGCTTCGTCAATCCCGACAGTGCCACCAAATCGTTAAGCAGATTCGCTTCCTCGTTCGATACCCGGAACGCTACTGTATGATTGCGCCACCGCCCTTTGTAATCAAGTGTTCTTTCCATTTGTATCCTCCTTTGTCATTCGCTCCATTTCCAATTTTTCTGCCATTTCCGTCTGCACCGTAGGGAATAAATGAGCATAGCGGTAAGTGATTTTCTCCGCTTCATGCCCCATGCGCTCCCCAATCGCCAACACCGAAAATCCCATGTCGATTAACAGAGAAACCGCACTATGACGAATATCATGCACACGAATCTTTTTCACTCCTGCCTGCTTCGCCCCTCGCTCCATCTCATGGTTGAGATAGGATTTCGTGACCGTAAACAACCGCTCGTCTGGCTGAATGTCGTAAAGCATTTTGATATATTCCCGTATTTCCTCACAGAGAAATGGCGGCATTTTGATTGTACGGTTACTCTTTTTTGTTTTCGGACTTGTGATAATATCCCGCCCTTTAGATCGGTGAAACGTCTTGCTGATTGTGACTGTCTGCTTCTGAAAATCAAAATCAGCCGGAGTGAGTGCCAGCAGTTCGCCGGAGCGGATTCCGCACCAGTAAAGCATTTCAAAGGCATAATAGGAACGGGGCTTATCCATCATGGCTTCGGAGAATTTCAGATATTCCTCTTTCGTCCAGAAGTCCATTTCTTTCGGAACCTCATTTCCCATTGTGCCGGCCCGCCTTGCCGGATTGTAGGGCAGGTTATAGAAGTTCACAGCATGGTTGAAAATTGCTGTAAGCTGGGCGTGTATGGTTTTCAGATAATCCGCCGAATAAGGCTTCCCTTTCTCGTCCCGGTACGCCATGAGTTCATTCTGCCATGCGATAATGTCTTTTGCTTCAATCTCCGCTATCTTCCGATTTCCGAAATACGGTAAAATCTTTGTGCGGATTACATGGCTTTTGGATTCCCATGTGCTTTCCTTGACACGCTGTTTCTTGTCGGCTTCGTAAACCTCAAAGAAGCTGGCAAATGTCATATCCAGCTTTGCACCTTGTTTCAGCATGGCTTCATGTTCCCACGCCTGTGCTTCCCTCTTCGTAGCAAATCCTCGTTTCTGGGTCTGCTTCCGCTCCCCTTTCCAATTCGTGAAACGATAGATTACCCGCCACGTTCCTGTAGCATTGTCTTTGTATACAGCCATTCAAATCATCTCCTTTCCGCTTAATCGCTGTAACAGACCTTTTTATGAAAAAATGTAGCGTTCACACGACCAGCCACCGTCAGATAGCCCTGTTTCTGTAATTCTGCGTTTAGTTCCCGCACAATCTGGTAGGCTTTTGACTTTGACACCCGCAGTTCCGCTGCCACTTCCTCCACAGTCATAAATGATTTTTCTGCCATTCAGTTATCCTCTCCTTTCTTTATTTAACTGTTTTTGTTTAAGTTATATCCATGATACTAAATAAATTCCGTTAAGTCAAGTGGTTTGCAGAAAAATCTTAACTTTTTTTATTTAAGTTCCTCTTGCTATTCCTATTGCACAATGTTATACTAACTTCAACAGAAATGTTTAAGTCAAGAATGGTTGTATCACTATAACTACAACGGAGGTTTTATTATGGCAATCGGCAAACGAATCCGCTTTTTCCGTAATCGGAAAGGCATGACGCAAAAGCAGTTAGGCGAAATCCTCGGTTTTCTCGGAAAGACCTCTGATGTCCGTATGGCACAGTATGAATCAGAAGCCAGAACGCCGAAGCAAGACCTTGTAAAAGAAATGGCAAATATCTTTGATGTCAGCCCACGAGCAATCACAGTCCCGGAGATTGACAGCTATATCGGGCTTATGCACACACTTTTTGCGCTGGAAGATATGTATGGACTGAAAATCGGAGAGATTGACGGGGAAGTGTGTCTGCGGCTGGACAAGTCCGACTGTTCCACCTATTCCTCCATGTTCAAAATGTTCCACGCATGGCAGGAACAATCTGCCAAGCTGGAACGGGGCGAGATTAGCAGAGAAGAATACGACCAGTGGCGATACAAGTACCCAGAATTTGACACCTCTGGACATTGGGGGAGTGTTCCCTCGCAGGCGGTCAGTGATATGCTTGCCAAAGAATTTCAGGAAATCGAGAAAGAAGAAAAGAAAGCGTCTAAAAAGAAAAAGCAGAAATAAGCATAAAAAGACCTTGCCGATGTTCAGTTTCCATATCTGAAAATCAGCAAGGTTTTTCTCTTATTGAAGTATTCTGTTATTCAGTGAGTGATACCCAAAATGTTGCCAAATCGTTGCCAAGACTTAAACAAATTTGCTTGCAATCAGCATAAATAAAGGCTTTTTCAAGTTCATTTCATCACTCAAACTCAATCGTCCCAGGCGGCTTACTGGTAATATCATAGAAGCAGCGGTTTACCCCCTTCACTTCATTGATAATCCTGCTCATAACCTTCTGTAACACCTCGAACGGTATATTGGCAGCTTCCGCTGTCATGAAATCAACCGTATTGACCGCACGCAGTGCAACCGCGTAGTCATACGTTCTCTCATCGCCCATGACACCCACGCTTCGCATATTGGTGAGCGCGGCGAAATACTGGTTTGGCATCCACTCCGGTGCCTCTCCATGCTCTTTGCGGTATTCCTCTACCGCGGCATCCACTTCCTCACGGTAAATGTAATCGGCATCCTGCACGATACGAACCTTCTCTGCAGTTACCTCACCGATAATACGGATACCAAGTCCCGGTCCCGGGAATGGCTGACGGAAGACAAGTTTCTCAGGGATGCCAAGCTCCAGACCCGCTTTGCGGACTTCATCTTTGAAGAGGTTGCGCAGCGGCTCGATGATTTCCTTGAAATCCACATAATCCGGGAGACCGCCGACGTTGTGGTGGGACTTGATCACTGCGGATTCTCCGCCAAGTCCGGACTCTACCACATCCGGGTAGATGGTTCCCTGTGCCAGGAAATCCACGGCTCCGATCTTCTTTGCCTCTTCCTCGAAGACACGGATGAATTCCTCTCCGATAATTTTACGTTTTTTCTCCGGTTCTGTCACACCGGCAAGTTTTCCATAATAACGCTCCTGCGCGTTGACACGGATAAAGTTCAGGTCAAACTGTCCGTTCGGTCCGAAGACCTCCTCAACCTCGTCTCCTTCGTTCTTTCGGAGCAGACCGTGATCGACGAATACACAGGTAAGCTGTTTTCCGATTGCACGGGAAAGAAGTCCTGCTGCAACAGAAGAATCCACACCTCCGGATAATGCAAGGAGAACCTTTCCATCACCGACTTTTTCACGGATCTCTTTGATTGTATGCTCCACGAAAGAATCCATGCGCCAGGTGCCGGCACATCCACAGATATTTCTTACAAAGTTGTGAAGCATCCTGCTTCCCTCTACGGTATGCAGTACTTCCGGATGGAACTGGATTGCATAAAGTTTTTTCTCCGGGTTTTCATCTGTCGCTACCGGACAGTCAGCAGTATGTGCTACCACCTGAAATCCCGGTGCCGGCTTGGAAATATAATCAAAATGACTCATCCAGCAGATGGTAGATCCTTCTGCCGAATCCGTTGCCACTCCCTCAAAAAGCGGAGAAGACTTGTCCACGAACACTTCCGTTTTTCCGTACTCACGTACCGGTGCCTTTTCTACTTTTCCACCGAGGATATGATTCATCAACTGCGCACCATAGCACAGACCGAGAACCGGGATGCCAAGTTCAAATAATTCTTTCGTGTATGTCGGGGAATCTGCCTCATAGCAGCTGTTCGGGCCGCCGGTGAGGATAATTCCCTTTGGATTCATTGCCTTGATCTGTTCGATGTCGGTACGGTAAGAATAAATCTCACAGTACACATTGCACTCGCGGACGCGGCGTGCAACCAGCTGATTGTACTGACCACCGAAGTCAATGACGATGACTTTCTCCTGATCCATATTGTGTTTCCTCCTGTTTTCTAAAATGCATTTTTGCATTTATGTGGTGCATTTTTCAAAAGTACACCATTTTTCTACCATTATAATAAAGCCCCTGTGATTTTACAAGTCACAACCTCACGTTTTCTCGTAAAATGCAATCACATCCGCGTAAACTTTTTCATTTTCTTTCTCATTCAGTATTTCATGGCGCATATGCGGATAGGTAATTGTGGAAATATTGGAAAAACCTGCCTGTTTCAGCGTGTCCACACTGTCTTTGGCACCTTTTTCATACCCGGTGCACGGATCTTCGCTACCGCGGATCATCAGAATCGGTAATGCCTCATTTACGTCCCGGTAATTTGACACCTGATGCATGGCTGTAGTCAGCATATACAGATCGTGAAAAGCGGAGACGCTGAATCCATGCCCACAATACGGATCTTTCAGATATGCCTGTACCACCTGCTCATCGGAACAGATCCAGTCCGCTTCGGTTTTTGCATGTTTTACCTGCTTATTAAAATTTCCCACTGACAGTTGCTGCACCAGCTTGGAATGATACATCGGTCCACGCGCCCTTGTGAGCAAATTCGTCAGGAAAAACCCTATGCGGATAATCTGTGTTCCCGGATAATTCGGGAATCCGCTCAGTACCACCTTTGCGTAACTGTGTGACTGGGTACAAAGCAGATTCCTTGCAATGATGGTTCCCATGGAATGTGCAAAAATCATCACCTTTTCCGTTTGAAACCGCTCCCTGATATATGCCGTGATCTGTACCTGATCCGACAACAGATAACGGTCACCGTCTTTTTCTTTAAAGAACCCCAGCTTGGGAGCATGTTCCCCATGCCCCCGCATGTCCGATGTCACCACCGTAAATCCCGCCTGCCGCAGCTGCTCAGCGAAAGCCTCATAACGCTCCTTATGTTCCTCCATCCCATGAATGATCTGAATGTATCCCCGCGGATGCTCACGTTCAAATACCGCCAGACTCAGCGCGTAACCGTCGGACGCTTTCAATACTATATTTTCCATTTATATCCTCTTCCCCGTTCGTACTTTTAAAACCAGTCCACATTTGTTCCATGTTCCAACTGTTCCGGTGTCATCAAAGACACGGCATCAATAAACCCGTTGCGAAACGTCATCGTTCCTCTCTTTTGTGCGGTCGTTTCTTTCGCCGCAAGTTCTCCTGCAATGCCAGTAAACGCACAGCATGCCACTGCACTCTCCACCGAATTTTCCGCACTTAAAAAAGCGCCAAGCATCACGGTGGACATACAGCCGCTTCCCGTAATCCTTGCCATCATCGGGCTTCCATTATGACACCGGTAGACGCAGCTTCCATCCGTGATCAGATCAGTTTCTCCGGATGCGACAAGAATCATCTGGTTTTCCTTTGCATACTGCTTCATCAGCTCCGGCAAATCCGTTTCTTCTGCTTCCGCCAGCGCATCCTCGGCTGCATCCACCCCGGTAACCGTTCCACAGTTGTGCAGCAATGCCTGTATTTCCGAATAATTTCCCCGGATACAGGTCGGATGGATTATTTTCATCAACTCCAGACATTTTTCACGCCGATAGGAAGACCCCGACACCCCGACCGGATCAATCACGATCGGATGTCCCAGCGCATGCGCCCGCTTTCCGGCAGTCTTCATCGCCTCATAATCCGAGATGGCCCCGAAATTACAGATCAGTGCCGCTGTACCTGCCGTGATCTCTTCCACCTCACAGGGATGGTGTGCCATCGTCGGTGACGCACCTGCCGCCAGAAGGATATTCGCACAATCGTTGACCGTCACGGCATTTGTGATACAGTGGATAATCGGACGTTTCTGTTGTATTTTCTCATAAATTTCCACCACTTTTTCCCCGGAAAATTTCATCACAGTTTCTCCCGTCTTTGTATTTCACCATCCAGAATTCCTGCCTTTTTCATTGGAATGGTCACGATAATTGCAATGATCGTACCACCACAGGTACTGATTAAAAACGGCACTACAAATGTAAACAATGCCGCTGCTTTATTCCCCATAATCAGATACGCAATCGGATAAGAAAGCATTCCGCCGATGATACCGGTTCCAAACACTTCTCCCACATATGCAAACGGAAGCTTTTTCCCATACTGGTAAAGCAGTCCTGCAAGCAGTGCACCACACATACTTCCCGGAAATGCCAGTGGGCTGCCAAGCCCTGTCAGATTACGGATCAATGCCGCCATAAAAGCCTGTGCCAGCCCCCACCATGGTCCGACCGTTACCGCGCACAGTACATTCACCAGATGCTGTACCGGCGCACATTTTGAGCCCAATACCGGGAAAGAAAACATACTCCCGACCACAGCCACCGCCGTAAAAAGTGCCGTCAATGTCAATTTTTTTATCTGCAGATGATTCTTCATTTTACTTTTTTACTCCTCTTTTGTTCCCTTTATATGATCTGTTCTACAAGTTCTCCAAGATGCCGAGTGCCTGTCTCAATATCCTCGCAGGCAAAAATGCCGCTGACAACTGCGACACCCGCGATGCCTCTGCCTTTTAACTGCAAAACATTCTCTGCCGTAATTCCCCCGATTGCCACAACCGGAATCTTTACGCTGTGACAGATTTCTTCCAGCAGTTCATGTTTCATCGGAATGGCATCCTTTTTGGTTGTAGAGCCAAACACAGCACCACTTCCCAGATAATCAGCACCTCCCGCTTCTGCGGCTTTCGCCTGTTCCACGGTTTTTGCCGTCACACCAATGATTTTATCCGGTCCGAGAATCTCACGCGCGTGCGCCAGTTCCATATCGGACTGTCCGATATGAACCCCGTCTGCGCCGACTTTTGCCGCCAGTTCCACATCATCATCCAGAATGAGTTTCACCCCGTAACGATGGCAAAGTTCCAGCAATTCTTCTGCCTCCTTCTGCACATCCGCTTCCGGAAGTTCCTTCTCACGCAGCTGTACCAGAGTGGCGCCACCTTCCAGTGCTTTCTCTACCTGCTCATATAATGTTTCATTGCCCAGCCAGGTGCGGTCGGTCACCGCATAAAGGCGGAGCTGTTCTTTTTTCATATTATTCACTGTTTTTTCCTCCTGCATGTTATCCCATTATAACACGCACGACAGGAGAAAATCTATACTGCATGCAAATGTGCATATTTTTCCTTTGTTGCCATTCCTCCGCGGATATGACGTTCGGATTTATTCACATCAATAATCTTGCGGGTTTCTGCCGCAAGTGCCGGATTCACCTGGCACAGCCGGTCCGTGATATCCTTGTGAACGGTCGATTTTGAAATTCCGTAATGCTTGGCAGCCTGCCGCACAGTTGCCTTATGTTCAATGATATAGTTTGCGATTTCCACGGCTCTTTCTTCAATATAAGCTTTCAAAAAAATACCCCTGCATTCCTGTGTTTGTACAGTTTATGCAAGGATATGTTTGCTTATTACTTACTTTCTGACTTACTTCCCACAAAGACTCTTCTGTCACAACCTGTCCCACAACAGTTCCATCGGGTTTGACTCCAAAATAAAGTTTCCCGTGCTGATGTTTGTTCAAAATTGCACAAATAGAATGCATTGCTTCTTTTAATTCACCGGTCGATTTTTAATTCCAAAGTTTCCTTTTCAATACCAAGATTCAAATCAACACCTGCCTTCAACGCATATAATTAAATTATATACTGCTTATAATGATATGAGGTCATATAAAGCAAATATTCTTGTCTATGTCCCATGACGAACTAAATAGAGGACATATGATAAAAAAGTGCTCATTTATGTCCCATTAAACAGGTCCTGCGGGACTTTTTCATGCGCTTTTTATACATATGTCCTTTTGCCAACTTCTCCCGGGACTTTTTCATGCGCTTTTTATACATATGTCCTTTTACCAACTTCTCCCGGGATTTTTCAATGCACTTTCTCTACATATGTCCCTCCGGCAACTTTCACCGAGACTTTCTGGCTTACTTATTCTCTATATGTCCCCAAAACACAAGGAAACGCGCACGAAAAAGAGAATGTTCCACACACGGAAACATTCCCTCTTTCATTTATGTATTTATTTTTCCAGTTTTGTCAGTTCATTGCTGTCCACATCCGCCGCATGACCGCCCTCATTATGGCTTGCTGATCCGTTCTCAAACCACCATGCCACACCTGCGGCCAACACAACAACTGCTACTACAACTACGATAATGACTTTTTCTAACATGAAATTTTCCTCCTGAACTCTTTGAAAATGGTCGCTTATTTCAAAGAGTCAGAAGCTTTTTCCCCATCCTGCCAGTGTATGTATGCCATGATCCACGCATGGCTGCGCACAAATATGTTTTCGATACGGCAGGATGCCAGATAAATTCGGGTAGCATTCCCGGCAAATCCGCTTGCAAGTCCTGCCCACAAAATGACGTTGCGTTCTGCATTCAGCCGCGTGATCCGTGCACTGACGGTCAGACGCGCCTGTTCTAACTGTGTGAGCTCTGAGCGTCCAAGAATATCAAGAAAGGAACCCTGCTGCCGCTCCATCGTATGTACCGCAAGATGGTCCGGCTCCGCCTGCGTGATATCGTGCATGTTTTGCGCACCATAGCTCTGCTGCAAAGCGAAAAAACATATCACTATTGCCAAAAAGATGCCTATCCACTGGTCAACTCCTTGGGCAATTTCTGATCTGCCCCATCGCATCCGGCGCTTTCGTATCCGCATGATTCCCTCCTTTCCCGGTGCCTGCCCGTGTTATGTAATCGCTGCTACTTTGTCAGGCCGGCTTTTTTCCGAAGCATGGAATACAGCCATTTGCCCTCATCACTCAAATCGCTTTTCTTAAAACCGCTGACTTTTGAACAACTGCTTTTAATAATAGAAGAAGATTCCTGTTTGTTTGACAGATTCCACGCAATGTAGCTGACACCGTATTCATCCATCGTCTGTATCCAGCGGTCTGCCTCTTTTTTGTCGATGGCTCCGTTTCCGGAAGCATCACAGATTCCATATTCCGTGACAAATACCGGAAGCCCTTTGTTGATGGCTGCGGTCATTTTATTGCGCAGATCTGCTTTGTGTGTGGCTGCATAAAAATGCAGCGCATACATGATATTGTCCCCCTTGATCGGATCGGCTGCTGCCTGATCCACATCCTGCGACCAGGTTGGCGTTCCTACAACAATCACCGCCTTTTTGTCATTTTTGCGAATGGTGGAAATGACACTCCTGGCATAGGATTTGATCTCTTTCCAGCTTGTTCCGTTATTCGGCTCATTGCAGATCTCATAAATCACATTGTTGTAACCCTTAAATTCCCTGGACATTTCCCTGAAAAAGGCCTTTGCTTCTTTCTTATGGGAATTGGGATTTCCATCGCTTAAGATATGCCAGTCCACGATCACATACATTTTATGTTTCTTTGCCAGCCTGACTCCTTTTTTGATCAGTTTCTTTAAGTCACTGCGGTTCTTTGCATCTCCGCTGCAGTATCCGTTATACTCTTCGGTATACATCGCCAGTCGCACGACATTTGCCCCCCATTTGTCATGCAGCTGGGCAAAACACTTGTCGTTGACATACTGCGGATACCAGCTCAATCCATGTGTGCTGACCCCGCGAAGCTGTACTTCATGCCCCTTTTTGTCCACAAGTTTTGTTCCTTTGACGTGCAGTCTGCCTGCCGATGCATCATAATACGTTGTTTTTGCTTCTGTCATTTGAAATCCCCCTGTCATACACAATCCAAGTGCAAACGCACACAGCAGTGCGAGTACACGCAGAACTTTTGTTTTTTTATGAAATAAATACATGTTTCATACCACCCTTCTCCAACGGGAACAGGCGGCTCCACGTTCCATTGAACCGCTGCAACATTCTTAATCAATCGCTGTAACCTTGTAATCTTTCTCTTCTACTGTTTTCTTTAATACATCATCTGCCACTTCCGAGGACAAGGTCACAACAGCAGTGCCAGCCTCATGGCTGACTTCTGCGGATGTCACCTCCGGAAGTGCCTCAAGTGCTTTCTTTACGGTTGCCTCACAGTGTCCGCACATCATCCCTTCAATATGCATTGTCTTTGTCATTACTTTTTCCTCACTTTCGCTTGTTTTTATTTCTACCGGTTCTGCTGCCGGTGCAGCATCTTTATTTGCTTTTCCGTGTACGGAAAACAGGTTCAGCCGTAATGCGTTGGTCACGACACAAAAGCTGGATAAGCTCATGGCTGCCGCGCCAAACATTGGATTTAATTTCCACCCAAATATAGGATACCACACTCCGGCTGCAAGTGGAATCCCTATTACATTATAAAAGAATGCCCAGAACAGATTTTCATGGATGTTCCGCAGCGTTGCCCGGCTTAGGCGGATGGCCGCCGGAACATCCCGCAGACGGCTCTTAACCAGGACAACGGATGCCGCATCGATTGCCACATCGGTTCCGGCACCGATGGCGATTCCGGTATCTGCTCGTGTCAGTGCCGGGGCATCGTTGATTCCGTCTCCGACCATGGCTACTTTGCCCTGTTCCTTCAGCTTACGGATCTCTGCCTCTTTACCTTCCGGCAGTACACCGGCTATGACTTCGTCCACTCCTGCCTGTGCACCGATGGCTTTTGCTGTGCGCTCGTTATCTCCGGTCAGCATAATGACACGGATTCCCATGTCACGCAATTCGGCCACCGCCTGGGGGCTGTCCTCTTTGAGCGTGTCTGCTACAGCAATCAGGCCGGCACAGGTATGATTTTTGGCAAAAAGCAACGGTGTTTTTCCCTCTTCTGCCAGCTTTTGGGCCTGATCGAGCAGGGTGGAATCTACAGTTACGTTCTCCTTCATGTAAGAAACGCTGCCACCGAGCAGCAGATCTTCCCCACGCACCGCGGAAAGACCATTTCCCGGAAGTGCCTGAAAATCATGTACCGCCGTCTGGGAAATCCCCGTCGCTTTGGCATGCTCCATAACTGCTTTGGCCAGCGGATGTTCACTCGAACTCTCCAGATCTGCGGCAAGCTGCATGAGATCACGCTTCGTGTAGCCTTCTGCCGGTAAAATATCGGTCACGCGTGGCTCTCCGGTTGTGATCGTTCCCGTCTTATCCAGTGCTACAATCTGTGTTTTTCCAGCATTTTCGAGTGCCACCGCATTTTTGAACAGGATTCCGTTTTTAGCTCCCATCCCATTTCCGACCATGATCGCTACCGGGGTTGCAAGTCCAAGCGCACACGGACAACTGATGACGAGCACGGAAATACCGCGCGCTAATGCAAATCCGATATCTTTTCCGGCAAGCAGCCATACCATAATGGTGATTACTGCAATGGTGATAACGGTCGGCACAAAAACACCGGATACTTTATCGGCGATTTTTGCGATCGGCGCTTTCGTTGCTGCCGCATCCGACACCATTTTGATAATCTGGGAAAGCGTGGTGTCTTCGCCCACGCGGGTTGCCTCACAGCGCAGGAACCCGGACTGGTTCGTCGTTGCCGCGCTGACGGAGGAGCCTTTCTGTTTGTCGACCGGAATACTTTCTCCGGTGAGTGCTGCCTCGTTGACCGCACTGCTGCCTTCTATGACAATTCCATCGACCGGAATATTTTCCCCCGGACGCACGACAAAGATATCCCCCTGCCGCACTTCTGCAATTGACACGGTAACTTCCTGTCCGTCCCGCACCACCGTTGCGGTCTTCGGTGCCAGCCGCATAAGGCTTTTTAAGGCATCGGTTGTCCTGCCTTTTGCGTGGGATTCGAGCATTTTTCCGACGGTGATGAGTGTCAGGATCATTGCCGCGGACTCGAAATAAAATTCATGCATATATCCCATGACTGCATCCATATCGCCGCGCACCTGCGCTCCGGTCATGGCAAACAGGGCATACGTACTGTATCCAAACGATGCTCCGGCGCCGAGTGCCACCAGTGTATCCATATTTGGTGCGCCGTGGAGCAGGCTGGTAAAACCGCTCACAAAGAACTTCTGGTTGATCACCATGATCATGATGGCCAAAAGCATCTGCAACAGTCCCATTGCCACATGATTGTCTTTCATGGCAGCCGGTACCGGCCAGCCCCACATCATATGTCCCATGGAAAAATACATCAGCACGACAAGAAAGATGACCGATGCGATCAGACGCTTGCGCAGTTTCGGTGTCTCGTGGTCTTTTAATGCTTCTTCCTCTTCTGCCACGGTCTGTTCTTTTTTCGCGCCTTTGGGTGCTGCGCCGTATCCGGCCGCAACGACTGCATTTACGATTTCCTGATCACTCGCCGTGCCTTCCACTCCCATGGAGTTGGTCAGCAGGCTGACGGAGCAGGAAGTCACACCCGGCACTTTGGAGACGGCTTTTTCCACGCGGGCAGAGCATGCCGCACAGCTCATGCCGGTCACTTCATATTGCTTCATAGTTGTCTCCTTATTTCATTAATTTTTGTAACATCGTTACTAATTCGTCTACTTTATCGTCCTCGCCGTTTCGGATACCATCTGCGACGCAGGTACGGATGTGTTGTGCCAGCAGGACTTTATTAAAACTGTTGAGTGCCGCATTGGCAGCCGCTACCTGTGTGATGATATCCGGGCAGTAACAGTCTTTTTCTACCATGCCTTTGATGCCGCGGATCTGTCCTTCAATGCGGCTCAGGCGATTTATCATATCTTTCCGTTCCTTCTCGGAACGCTCTTTTTTCTTACAGCATTCACAAGTATGTTCTTTTTCCATTCGGATTATGTCTCCTCTCTGTCCGATACCCTGTATGGGTATCCTTCTGCATCGCATTATATACCCCCTGTGGGTATTATGCAAGAATTATTTTTCTCAATAAAAATGAGTGTCTTCCGGTTTTTGGAAAACACTCATGTATTATTTATTATTCCTCTATGGATACAAAAGGAAATTCTTTTGTGAGATTTCGATCCATCTCCATCATATGCAGAAGACGGCTTGCTGCACCTGACGGATGATTGATTCCAGATTCCCATGCCTCCACAGTCTTACAGGAAACACCAAGATAACTTGCAAATGTCTTTTGCGACATTCCGGTTTCGTTACGAATCTTCTTTACTTCGCTGGCATTGTATTCCTTAACAGGAACAACTGTCACGACACGGCGCGGAAGTTTTTTTTCTTTACTTTTTGCATCCTCAATGGCTTCCTGTAATCCAGCCACAATACTTTCATATACATCGCTCATATTATTTCTTCTCCTATAACTTCAATTTCAATTGTTCAATTAAACTTTTGATACCATTACGTTCAGCTTGCGACAGATTTTCTTTTTCATTTTTAGAATACACGGTAATCAAATAAATAACCTCTTGAACCACAAAATCCACATAGCAAACACGGGCACTGCCACTTTTCCCTTCATTTGCAAAAGGAATTCTGATCTTTCGAAGTCCTCCTGTTCCCTTTATTACCGGATGTAAATCAGAATTTTCCAGCAATTCTAATTCCAGCTTTCTTAAATCTTCATCCTTAAACCCAAGTTTATCCCAATTCCTGGAAAATTCGCGTGTCTGTATAAATGTTCTGACCATCTTTTCTCCTTTACATTACCCTATTCAATAGTAGTATGTCAAGTTATCATGTAACCCTTCATTCTGTTTTTTAAATTTCATGGAGTCGTGGGAGAATCCCCCGTGATTTGTTCCTGTTGACATTTACTAATATAATATTCAGAAACAATATAACTTTATGAAATAACATTATCAAACACGTTTTTACCTGTCAAGAACAATTTCTATTATTTTCTCCAAAAGTGTGGTATGCTCTGTCATAGATTATATTTAAATGAGGAAGAAAACATTGAAAAAATTAGTACAAAGATTATTATTCGGAATCGGCATCCTATCCCTTGGCATCACGTTCACCGGTTGTCATGCCAGCCATTCACAGACGGATTCACAAAAAACTATTTCCAGACAGACAGAACCGCAGGCCGGACCAACAGAAACGGAAACTTCTTCCACGCTTTCTCTGATTGACGCTTCCGGCATGACATTAGAAAGCCGCATCCACACATCGGACGGTTACACAAGAACCAAAGAAGCCGACGGAAGTCTTGCAGAGTTTTTGCGAAACTATGCCATGGAGCCTGATCAAAGTCCCGTTCTATTATATGACGGCAGTAAAAAACGCAATCAAAAGGCTCATGTTGCCGTATTTGATCTCCCACTTGAACATGAGGATCTCCAGCAATGCGCGGATTCCGCCATCCGGGTATATGCAGAATATTTTTGGAGTACAAAGCAATACGATCGCATTGCTTTTCATTTTACGAATGGATTTGACGCCCAGTATACGAAGTGGGCAGACGGTTACCGTATCCGTGTAAACGGAAATAATGTAAGCTGGATCAAAAGTGCACAGCCGGACACTTCCTACGACAGTTTGAAAGACTATCTGCGTATCGTTTTTTCTTATGCCGGTACCGCCTCCATGGATACCGAAGCACAGCCGATCCCGCTATCTGATCTGCAGGTGGGAGATGTGTTTTTAAAAGGCGGAAATCCGGGGCATGTTGTGATGGTCGTTGATCTGTGCGAAAATGCAGACGGCAAAAAAGCCTTCCTGCTTGCACAGGGATATATGCCGGCACAACAATTTCATGTATTAAAAAATCCGGCGCACGAAGATGACCCATGGTATTATGAAGATGAAGTCACCTATCCGTTTCACACGCCGGAATATACCTTCCAGAAGGGAAGCTTAAAACGATTAAATTATGGGATTACCCACACTGCTCCTGAATAAGCCTGTGGATTTCCTCTGTGTCTTTATCCAGTGCCACTTCCAGTTCCCCATACAGCAGATTCTCTGCCAGTTTAAAATAACGCCCATCCACCGCCGTAACTTTTCTGCCCTGCCGGACACGCTCTTCTTTCCGGTCGCAGATCAGTTTGATGATCCCCACCAGACGCTCCGGATCATTGCTGGTGATAGTACAGTTTTTTAGAATCTGTATCTGAAAAATCCAGATGCACCAGATCCTTTACCTCACATACTCCGTTTGCAGCTTTGACAATAAATTCTCCTATCTGATACAAGATAATTCCCCCTTTTCCCTGTATTTCTATTGTACCACAAGGAAAAGAGGGCATTCAAAGGTCGAATTCAACGAAAATTTCTCATTATGAGGTTGGGGACGTTGCACAATTTTTCAAAATCTGTCTCACTTTTGAAGCTGCTGCAACACGAGCTTTCTTTCCCTTATCGATCTGCGTAAGTACCTCTGACCACGCATCATACAACCGATCTAAGTCACCATTCTTTGCATTTTTCCACTGTGTTTCATCGGACTGTAAATTTTCCAGATACCCTTCAAACTCAGACACCATCTGTTGAAGATCATGTTCCTTCCATGATGCCCCATAACTTGTTGTTATATACGCGTTTACAGCCTCACGGCAATACCCAAACGCCACCCCGATCCTAAAATCTTTTTCGTCCGGCTCACATGTTTGTAAATATAAAATCTCCTCCTGTATGTGTCCCAGAATACCCTGAAACATCTGATCCTCTGTCGTTTGGTTCCATACAATCTGGGCGTCTTTGTTCCGTATCACCCTGTACTGATAAACATTTGCTGATACGGATACTATGCATACCGCAATTGTGATTATCAACGCAATTTTTTTCTTCATCTTATCCCTCCCACCAAATGAAAATCTTCCATTTTGATATGCCCTTGCTATCACATAGGATGGTTCATAAAATGCACTGCAATTATAATTATCATATTTCCTCTTCCAGTGCATAGTCTTTTATCCAGTCATCTTCTACTTTTAGCGGATTTTCACAAAATCTGGTAATACTGTAGCATTTTTCAAACAGAAAATCAATCGTTTTCCTCACCTTCACCGCAACCAAAAATTTCTCATTATGAGGTTGGGGACGTTGCACAATTTTTATAATCTCAAATCCTCCATGGTACTTTCATCCTTTAAGATAATTTTTACTATTCTTTTTGAACTACAGAATACATCCATCCGTAATTCGAATAATGCGATCACATCGATGTGCCACCTCGTCATCATGCGTTACTATAATAATTGTTTTACCAGTTCTGTGAATTTTTGCAATCTCATCCATAATCTTAATGCTGTTTTCACTGTCAAGAGCCCCTGTAGGTTCATCACACAACAGTAGTTCCGTATCTGCAATAAGAGCCCTTGCAATCGCACAACGCTGTTGTTGACCTCCCGAGAGTTCTGATGGATATTTTCGAAGAAGATCAGATATTCCCACACGCTCTGCGGCATCTTCAATAATATGTTTCCTTTTCTTTACCGACCTTGCCAAAAGTGGTACTTCTAAGTTTTCGTAAACTGAATATCTTTCAATTAATGCAAAATCCTGAAACACGAAACTTACATATTTTTTTCTAAATCCATGTAAATCTTTTTTACTCAATTTAGATACAGGTATATCGTTATACAAATAGGAACCACCTGTCACATCATCCATGGCTCCTATTATATGTAATAATGTACTTTTCCCAGAACCGCTTGCCCCCATAATTGCACACAATTCATTATCTTGTATTTTCAAATTTACATTTTTTAATGCATGTGTTTCATTTCCCTTTCCAAAATACGTTTTCTCAATATGCGATAAGCGGATCATTACAAGCCCCCCTCTTTTACAATCATCTGTGGTGAATATTTCTTTATAAGGATAACTGGCAAAATGGATAGAATAAGTACAAGTATAAGCATTTCTTCAACTAAAATTTTTATAATATGAGCAAAGAAAATATTCTGTATCATCTGATATGTTTCATAATTATTCACAAATAATCTTGTAAACATGACATAAATTCCTGCTCCCGCAATTATCAACGCTATAAAGCTTTTCAATAAATTTTCCATTATATATATAATGACTAAATCCTTTTCTGAAAATCCACATATATATAAGACACCATACTGTTTTTTATTTACTATAAAAGAAAGCGCACACATGCTCAAATTTATAATGATTGTTCCAATCAAAATGACGCCAAACATTCTGGAAAATATCATTCTGATCTTTTCGTTTTCTATTTGGGCATTTTTTAAATAACTATTTAAAGATGAGAGCTGTATCTGTATTCCATTTTTATCAGCCAGTTTTTTTAACTCAGATTTCATATTATCTGGCTTTTTATACGATTCATATATCCAAAATCCGGAAGATGGATATACATCCCCGAAAACTAACACGCGGTTATCCATATTATAAACTGCCACGGTAGTTCCTGCTGCTGCTCCAGATGCTATTTCCCCGGAAATAAAATTCTGGTGTTTTTTTAAAATTCCATCCACTACATATACATCATCCTTCCCATCCTCCTGTTTTACCACATATTGTGTTCCAACCTTAACTTTTTTAAAATTATATCCCAAATACAAGTGATATATATTTTTATTTATGTCTGTCATTTCTGCTTTTTTATAAAATTCTAAATTGCATAACCCAAGGACCGTCTGATCTGCCCATATCCATGTTAAATTTCCCTGTTCATTTCCCTGTAATCTGGCTAATTCCGGAAGTCTGTCTGTTTCTAATGAAGAAATTGATCCGATAAACTTTACCACTTTTTTATCCATCGCTTCATTTATAAAATCCTGTGCTTTCTGTGAATAAAAATCTCCATTTTCAACATATAACAATCCAATATTATCAATAGTTCCCGTCAAAACCTGCTCACACTGCTTTTGAGAATAACTAAAAATATTATTATAAAAGCTTATTACCCCTATAAGAAAAATACTCATGGTAATAAAAACAACTAATATAATAGAAATTTTCTTATTCAGGCGAATTTGATCCCATGCAATAATTATCCATTTCATAACACACCATTCCAATCCTTTTCGTCTTATCCGTCTACAAGCTTTTTTGCTCTATGTGTCACATAAAACAAGAATAATATATATACACATCCGATTTCCACTACGATTATCTCAATCCATTTTTCTGTTACCATATACGTGTAACGATAAAAGAAATGATAAATTACAGCTATTATTATTCCACCAATAACAGCTCCCATATATACAAATGACAATTCTCTAAAAATATTTTTTAAAATTTTAAAATGATCATATCCAAATATTCTACAAATTTTCCATTCCTTTTTTCTGGTATATATCCATAATTCAGAAAGTGCATACACACAAAGGCTACCAAATATTACAATTGCAAGAGAAGAATAAAGCATCATTTTATTTTGAAATAACTGTAAATAGTTTTCCCTTGTCTCCATTTGATCCTGATTTTTATTTACTTCCATACAATGAGAAATTTTTTGAATACATTCATTGCTATATTTGTGTGAAAATACTAAATATATGTTTTCAAATTTTGTTTCTCTTTGATTTATTGCGTGTATGATCGTTTTTTTCAAATGTTCTGAGATTGTTCTCCAATCAATTTTTATTGTGTTTTCTTCAAACATAAAATTCGATTTTAAATCATAATTTTTCTCATGATTTAACCACAATTTCACTTCTTTCCGTTCAAAAAGATCTCCATCCTTCATATATATTCCCGTCATATACGCATTTGCATCGCATTCTTTTAAAATATGACTCAGTTGGTTTAATTGATGCTCTGTGATTTGCTTTTCATTTACAACATAAATCTCTTCGGGTGTCCTGTTTTCTATATATCCACTTACCAGTAATTGTGTACAAATAAACATCATAAACAAAAACAAACTCATGCATAGCATTAAAAGGCCATTGTCTATGGATAAATATTTTTTCATTTTATCCCCCTATTAAAAAGATTCCTACAGGGAAAGTCTTCCCTGCAGGAATCCATATTAATCTGTAGCATGAATTTCATAGGTAGATCCTTCAAAATCCATTGCTGCATATCCATATGTGTTTCCACTCCCCGCACTTACATTAGTCCCAGAAACAGATGTACCATATGTCGCATTTAAAACGCCTTCCGCAACACGCTTATTAGGTGTTCCTGCTCTATATGTCATTGATAATTTATTATTTTGCTTTCCAGATAACGTGAAAGTATAACTCACTTTATCTGATATTGTTAATGGGCCTTCCACAAATCCAACATATTCTGTTGCATATGCATTATACTTTGCACTTTTAACAGACTTATTATTGCTACCAGCAAACACTGGAACGGTCATAGCACATAAAGCAATTGCCATCATACATGCGGATCCCTTCCTACCAATTTTTTTCATTATTATAGCTTTTCCTTTACTATTAAATCCTATATAATTTTTCTTTAAATTACAATTATACATGTATTATTGCATTGGTAGCGTATCATAGGCATTTTATTTTGTCAACCAATATTTTGTACTAAATAATATTTACTTTTCGTATATAACATGCTATAATTCCATATATCTTGGAGGTGTTATATGGCATACAAAAATACTCTCCTTACGGGTATCACAGACTTTCTAGTACTATCAATTTTAAAAATAAAGGGGGATTGTTATGCATATGAAATAAGCAAATATATTACAAGTGAATCAAATAAGCTACTCTCTATTTCCCCTAATACCATATATACCGTCATGTATAAACTGGAAAATGAACACATGATCAGCGAATATTCGGTTCTTGTAGGGAAAAAGCGTACACGTGTTTATTATCATATTGAAGCTGATGGAGAAACCTATCTGGAAGAATTGCATGGCGACTATAAGAACATGATATCTGCTGTATCTTCAATTTTTGATTCGCTGGAGAAAGAAGGCAAACAACATGACTAAATTATGCAGGCAATACATATATCAGGTAAAACTATTACTTCCAACAGTCGGAAAAGCAGAAAAAAAATATTTGGCTACGCTGGCAAATAATCTGGAAGATTTTTGTAAAGATACTTCTCCTGAAACAATCCATGACTTGTACAAAGACTTCGGCACACCTGTAGATACCGTAAATTCTTATATTTCAACACTCACTGCTGAGAATTTAATAAAACGAATTCAAATAGGTAAGTATATACGAGGAGGTATCATAACCCTAATTATAATACTAGCTGTCATAGCTTCTATTTTTGGAATTACTTCCTATCGAAGTTTTCAAGTATTTAAACAAGAAGCCATTTATTTTACTAACACGAATATTAAATAAGGAGAAAATTTATATGAAACGAAAAATTATATTATGCTTAACTTCTGCTCTGTTTTTATTATGTTCAACCCCGATTTCGGCTAAAGCTAATATTATTACAGACACTTATCCTAATACACCATACACCATACAAACCGTCATAACTGATGCTGTTCCTTCACCTAATATAATAACAAACTTCGATCGAGCATCCCATAATATTACAAAGACTAAAACGACTTATATGCGCAACTCTTCCGGAACAGTATTATGGAGTGTTTCTATTACCGCAACATTTACCTATGATGGCACAACCTCTCGCTGCATTAGTTGTTCACCAAGCGCAACTGCGCCTGCTACAACTTGGTCAATTAAATCCATATCCTCTTCCAAAAACGGGAACTCTGCCACTGCATATGCAACAGCAACACATTCGTCACCTAGTTCTTCAAAAGACTTCACACAAAGTGTTACTATTTCATGTAGTAAAAATGGCACTATTTCCTAAGTTTTAAAGCCCCTGCACACAACAGGGGCTTCTTTTTTCACATCCGTAAATAGTCCACTTACAAATTTTCCTCTCCTTTCCTCCGCCCGGTGGCGGAACAAGGTCATACACATTCTCTCTTACGCCTCTTTGTTATTCTTTAAGATAAGTCTCTTATGCTTGCTGGAATAGGTCCAGTACTTCGATGACAATTTCGGACAATTGGCAAACGTAATGGAAGAAACTTTCTTTGCTTTCGACTGATATGGTACCCAGCTTGTATACTCGCGTCCGCTCTTCTTTCCGGAACCGGTATAGTAATTATCCGATACGGTATTTTCCCCTGATACATAACCGGCGATCTCACCAGCCATGGCATATTTTCCTTTTGCCGTAACTTTTCCTACGTTGTAATTGCAGCTTCCGTCGCGGAATTCTCCGACAACACCACCTGCATAACCTTTTCCGGTAAGGCTGACCGTTCCTGTATTATAACAGTTTTTAATCTTCGTTCCACAGTAACTTACACCGCCAACATTGGTAAATCCGTTTTTCGTATTGACGGTAATCTTTCCGGTATTGTAACATTCGCTCATTGACGCTGCAAATCCTACACCCGCAACTTCATTATCTCCTTCATAGTCTCTTCCGGAGCAGACACCGGTAAAGGAAACCGCCCCCTTGTTATAGCACTGTTTAATTTTTACAGCGGACGCTTCGATACCACACACTTTGACTACTGCGCGCGAGGTCTTTCCTCCCTGATTTGTCACAGAAATTTTACCGGTATTGCCACATCCCTTAGCCTGTCCATAACACGAGCCGGCAACACCGCAAGCCTCAAATTCAAGCCCGAATCCTGCATCTCCCTTTGCTGTATTCTTAATTGTAAGATTTCCGGTATTGACACACTTTTCTATTTTCTTCGTGATCATGGCAATACCATATACCGAAAACGAAGTATCCTCATTCCGTGCTCCTGTCAATGTGATATTGCCCTGATTCCGGCAATTCCTGAAATTGGAATTTTCATCTCCCCAGGAGATTCCGGCAAAAAACCAGGCAGCGCATCCGTTACTTTAATATCTGCATTGACTTTACTGGTACAATCGGTAAAATCACAGGATTTTGCGCTATCGACAATTCCGGCACCACCGATTGTCGCTTTTCCGGATACTGTGATATTGGAAAATCTGCACTTTTCCGCCTGATATACCAGGGCTGCTCCCATTTCTTTTCCCTGAATCGTCACATTTGTCATAACAATGTTTTTAAACGTTGCATTTTTTGCATTGTTGAACAGTCCCATTCCCGTATAGTTCTTAATCGTATGTCCTTTTCCATCCAGGGAACCCGTAAAGCACTCCTCGTGCTGCACCTTCATATCATAATCATAATAATTCGGAAACAGATTCAGATTCCCCTTAATTGTGATATCTTTCGCCAGATAATAATTTCCATCCGGATTCTCCTGCATTGCAACCAGATCTTCCTCGGAACTGATTGCGACTGCCTGCGCTGCATAAACGGTTTCGGTTGCTACGCCCGTATGCAGATCCGCCAGGCTACTGGTACATACCAAAGTAAACGCCATCAGAAAAGCTGCCATTTTTTTCATAAAGATTACCTCCGTTTTTCACACGGTTTTACACATCTGGCCGGACAGTGTGAAAAAACAGGGAACACCTCTGCTTTATGCAGGGTGTTCCCCATTTTTCTCTATAACAGCCACTTCATCTCCGCAAAAAATTCCCGCAGCATATTGTTCGGCAGATATTTTGGTGTGGAATCCGCCGCAATTCCACATACATCGGAAAGTCCGTACTTTTTGGCAATCTGTAAGGCACGGAATACATGAAAATTGTTGGTCACAATGCCAACGGATGCGCCTTCTTTCATCAGCATTTTACTGTTCGTGATATTCTGCTCGGTTGTCTGCGATTTATCTTCCGGCAAAATCCGCGCAGTATCAATTCCTTTTTCCTGCAGATACCGTGCCATTCCCTCTGCTTCAGACCACGGCTCGTTGCTTCCCTGTCCTCCGGAAACAATGCAGACCGTGTCCGGGTTTTCATTCAGATATTCCACAGCCTTATCCAGACGATATTTAAGAACCGGACTCGGACCGTCCTTTCTCACCTGTGCGCCAAGTACGATAATATAGTCGAGCCCCCCTCGTCCATCCGCGTGCATCTGGCTGATCACACAGCCCTCTACGATACAAAACACAAGCAGTCCGATACAGACAATCATTCCTGCAAAGATTTTTACCGGATGCGGAACCTTTTTCCACACTTCCATGTACACGGAAATTCCAAACAGAAACACCACGATCCCGATACCAATCCATATAAGGAAAAAAGCTGTGCCGGAACCGGTCGCATGAACCATTACCGCATAAATCACACTCAGGATTCCAAGCAGTAAACATATCCAAAATACCATCATATTCTTTTTCATTTCTCCATCCCTTTTCACTCCGCTAATACCGGATATGAAAGCCATTTTCCTGTTCATCCGGTGGTATGTTTTGCCGATCCATCCCGGTAATATCAATATATCTGTCCTGTTTCAACTGCTGGATAATCTGATCAATCTCTCCGACAAGCCCCTGTAGTTCGGCACTGACCGATCCATCATATTCATTTCTTACCCATCCGGTCACACCATAGTACTGGGCCAGATGCGACAGACGGTAGCGAAACCCTACCCCCTGCACATATCCAGTGAAACAGATGTGTTCTCTTCGTTTACTGTCTGACATAATTTCCCCTAACGATAACTCTGATACAATTTTTCAAATGCCAAAAACGACCGCTCAATCATATCGTAATCGACACAGTAGGACACACGCGCATACCCCGGACAGCCGAATCCGGTCGCGGATACGATCAGAAGATCCTGCGCCCTGGCACGCTCGCAGAATGCATCTGCATCCGGCTCCAAAGCCTTGACAAACATGTAAAACGCCCCCTGCGGCTTAAAACATTCATAGCCGATCTTTGTCAGGCCATCGTAGAGCAGATCGCGGTTTTTCTTATATAATTCAATATCCCCAGTGTTGCCGACACAGGATGCAATCACTTTCTGGAACATGCTCGGTGCACAGACATAACCCAGCGCACGCCCGGCTCCTGCAATTGCCGCATAGACCGTCTTACTCTCGGTCACTTCATCCGGAACAATCACATAGCCGATGCGTTCACCCGGCAGCGACAGGGATTTGCTGTAGGAATAGCATACCAGTGTGTTTGCATAATATTTTGTCACATACGGTACTTCCACGCCATCGTATGCGATCTCGCGGTACGGTTCATCCGCAAGAATAAAGATCGGTGTGCCGTTTTCTTCGGATTTCTTTGTCAGAAGTGCGGCAAGTTTCCGGATTGTCTCTTTCGAATAGACAGCTCCGGACGGGTTGTTCGGGGAGTTGATGATCACGCCTTTGGTGTGTATGCTGATAGCTTTTTCCAGGGCATCAAAATCAATCTGGAAATCGCTGGTGTGAGGCGGTACCACAACAAGTTTCGCTCCGTTGGCTTCCACAAACACACGATACTCCGGGAAAAACGGTGCGATCGTGATGAACTCATCTTCCGGTGAAGTGGTAAGTGCACGGAAACATACGGACAAAGATGCGGCAGCTCCCATGGTCAGGTAAAAATTGTCTGCCGAAAACGCAGTCTCATACGTCTTGTTCAGGTAATCTGCGATTGCCTGTCTCGTCTCGATATCTCCCTGTGCAGAAGTATATCCGTGTAAGGTAATGGAATCGAGTTTGTGTGTCAGGTCACGGATGGTCTCATTGACGCAGTCCGGTGCCGGTACGGTCGGGTTTCCGAGGGAAAAATCATAGACATTTTCCGCTCCCACAACTGCTGCGCGCTGCTTGCCATACTCAAATAATTCACGGATTGCCGAACGCTGGCTTCCTAATTGATACATATCTTCTGCTACGAACATTTTATTTTCCTCCTCATATAATCAGGTGTCTTTATTAAAATTCAAGGCTTTTCAACCTTTTGTATCTCCCGTTTTTCAAGTTATTTTTACAGATAATTTCTTTTTTGTATTTTAAAATGATATTATATGTAGATTCTTCAAACTTATCGTTTCTGGCTTGCAAGGTAATTTTCATACTCCAGCCGGCTCAACCGCTCGATTTCCTCTCGAAGATTGTCCGCCGACATGCGAAGCGCCCCCTGACTCATGACCGTAAGCTGCTCCAGCCCGTCATTTGTCGCAACCGTGACACGGTACTTGTGCCCGATCTCATGCACGGTGCGCTCAATAAATGCATCCGCGGTCTCATCGGTTTTTGTGTAGACCACATCCAGATTGTGATATTTACTTCTGGCACCCGGGTGTTCCTTGCGCTTGTAGGCATCAAACACCACCAGCACCGGACAGCTCTTGTATCCCTGATAATTGCTTAAAATATCCAAAAGCTTGTCCCTTGCGGAATCAATATTGACACGGGAAAGTTCGTTTAAGTCTTTCCATGCAAAAATAATATTGTAACCGTCCACAATCAGATATTCTTCCTGCGGTTCCTTCGCCGGATAGATCGGATTGCCTTTTTTATCATATTTTACCACATTCGGCTTCGGCGCATCGGATTTCTTTTTCAGCCACTTGCGCCGTTCCTGATCTTCCATATCTTCGCGGCTCATGCCAAACTCGCGAGCATAAATCTGCTGCAGCTCCTGATCCAGTTCCCAGCCGGTCTTGCCGGAAGACTGCTGCCGGTGCACCGGACCAAAACTCTGCCCGTCGGTCTCATAACTGCGCCCGTCCGCAGGTGTCTGGGTTTCCTCCTCCGGCACAAACTGCCGCGGCAGATGCATATAATCATCCACCTGATCCCACGGCACGATAAATCCGGCACCATGCGCACAGAATACCGATCCGGTCGGATTTGCCGTATCCGCTTCACTGTCATACCCAATTCCCGCGATCACTTCCTCACTGTTGTGACAGACATCATAACCGGAAAGTTCCAGTGTCAGATGCCCGAGTCCGCGGGTATATGCATGTACCTCACTGCTGTAATCCTGCATCGTTGCGACCGGAACTGTGCCCTGCAGCACGGCGTAGTCCATGCCGTTTCCGGTGCCAAATTCCGGCGAATCAAACTTGCCTGCACGCTGCTTTAAGTCGGTCATGGCACGGCCAACCATCTCCTGCGGTACTTCAAGCGTAAACGCATACACTGGTTCTAACAGCACGCTTTCCGTACTCTTTAACCCCTGCCGGATCGCGCGGTAAGTTGCCTGCCGGAAATCACCGCCCTCGGTGTGTTTGATATGGGCACGTCCGCTTAAAATCGTGATTTTCACATCGGTGAGTGCCGATCCGGTCAGTACCCCCGGATGTTCCCGCTCCATAATATGTGTTGCGATCAGCCGCTGCCAGTTGAGGTCGAGCACATCCTCACTGCACGCGCTCGCCACCTCGATTCCGCTGCCCGGTTCGCCCGGCTCCAGCAGCAGATGCACTTCCGCATAGTGGCGCAGTGGCTCAAAATGTCCCACACCCTCCACCGGCTTTGCGATCGTCTCCTTATATACAATGTTGCCCTGTCCAAAGACAACCACAACACCAAAGCGCTCTTTGATCAACTGCGTCAGAACTTCGATCTGCACCTGTCCCATCATCTGCGCATGGATTTCCTGCAGTTGCTCATTCCAGAGGATATGAAGCTGTGGATCTTCCTCCTCAAGCTGCTTTAATTTTTCCATCATCTCCACGGCATTCACTTCGTCCGGCAGATAAATCCGGTAGTTAAGCACCGGCTCGAGTACCGGCACACTGCTCTCCTGCTGCGCGCCGAGTCCCTGTCCCGGTACGGTTGTGGTAAGTCCGGTCACAGCACAGACTTCCCCAGCCTCCACCGCCTCCGCGGTCTCAAATTTTTCTCCGGAATACAGACGGATCTGGTCAACTTTTTCCTCCAGACCATCATAGGAAATCCGGTCTTTGACATGCAGCGTGCCTCCGGTCACTTTCAGATAGGTCAGCCGCGCTCCTTTTGTATCTCTGCCGATCTTGTATACACGGGCAGAAAATTCGTTTTCATACTCCGGTGCCCTGTGATATTTTGCAAAGCCTGCAAGCAGTTCTTTCACACCCTCCACTTTGAGTGCCGAGCCATAGTAGCACGGAAACAGTTCGCGCTTTGCCACCGCATGCGCCAGATGCTCCTCTGCAATGCTGCCCTGATCCATATACTCATCCAGAAGTGCTTCGCTTCCCATCGCAGCTTCCTCGAAAAATGCTTCTCCGCTGTCTTTCGTAAAATCCACACATCCATCGGACAGTTCGGTTTTTAACTGCTGCTGCACGACTTCCTTGTCCGCCCCCGGCAGATCCATCTTGTTGACAAACAAAAAAGTCGGAATGTGATAGTGCCGCAGGAGCCGCCAGAGTGTCCTCGTGTGTCCCTGCACGCCATCGGTTCCGCTAATAACAAGGATTGCATAGTCGAGCACCTGCAACGTGCGCTCCATCTCCGCGGAAAAATCCACATGCCCCGGCGTATCCAGAATTGTTATAGCAACCGACGATTCGCCATGCGAACTCTCATTCGTCGGTTGCGATTGCCGCTGAGCTCCGCGAAGGGGCACTTCCACACCAACCGACGGTTCGCTATTTAGCCGAAGTCGCGCCTGCTTGGAAAAAATCGTAATTCCACGCGCCCGCTCCTGCGCATCCGTATCCAGAAATGCATCCTGATGATCCACACGCCCCAGCGCACGGATCTGCCCGGTGGCATATAACAGTGCCTCCGACAGTGTGGTCTTTCCGGCATCGACATGCGCCAGCAGACCGATATTTATATTTTTTGCGGGATTTTTTCTACCCATAAAAAAAGCCCCTTTCCATGTATCATAATCCAATAGATTTATGATAGCACAGAAAGGGGGAGATTTCATTCCAAATGCCTACTTTATTTAAACTTTTTCCAGCAGATAATATTCACAGTCAACATAAAGGAAATGGAGCATAATATTTCATTTCCTCAATTTCAATAACTACTCCAATATAAGGACGACTCTCCTGTTTATTTTCGGACACTTTCGAATCAAATGTCCGCAAAAAATTTATGTATTCATCAGCTATATTATAAAATTTCATATTTCTCCTTTGGTAAAAAAAGGAGGACGATTTCTCGCCCTCCCGTTTTCGGTTCCCTCTTTTTGGTGGGGACTCACCAGCTTTTTTCAGTTCTCTCTTTTTGGTGGAGACTCACCGCTTTTTTTGGTTCCCTCTTTTTGGTGGGGACTCACCAGCTTTTAAGAATTAACTTCTTTCTTTACTTTATTATAAGCAACTCCAGAAATTTTAACAACCCTTTTTTGCAAATTTTTCTTTTCAACTATACCGTCGTATTCACCCCGTTGATCGTGGCGTGCTCATCCTCGCCCATCGGGATCACCAGACATTTCTGCCCGTTGATCACCTGCGACTTGATCTGCGATGCCTTCTCCGGCTTCACGCGCAGTACCACATCATACGTCTTTGTCTCAGCGATATAATTGTCGATCTCTTCCTGCTTTTCAATGAGCTGGGAGGTACGCTCCGCAAGCGCCTCATCCTTTTCATTAAGCTGCACGGTCAGTGTGCCGACCTGATCCTCAAGTGCCATTTTTTCCACGCGCAGTTCGTTCTGCACAAGCGCCTTGGAGTCGATCACATTCTCGGCTGCAGGCGGTTTCTCGCCAAATGCCTCATCCACGGACTGTTCAATCTTTGCGGCTTTTTCCTCGCTGATTTCACTATCTGCAAGAAGTTTGGTGACCACTTCTTTATCCAGCAGAAATACATCTTCCTCATCATCGTGTGTCTCGGCATACTCATCAATCATATCACTTAAATTCTGCTGCAGATCCAAAAGCACATCATCCGTGTGCTCATCCTCTGCGCCAAGCACGTTGCGGACGATGGAATGGAATGCCATCTTCTGCTCGGTTGCAGTGCGCTCAATGCCGCAACCCAGTCCGTTTGCCATAAATTCAGAATGTGGCTCCTTGGTATTTTTCGTGTAAAACAATGTCGAATGAATATCCGTACTGCGGTCATTGAATGCCGGGAATAAAAATGCAGTGTCCACAGCTCCTACCACCCAGTCGCGCACGCGCGGCCCGATCCGGTGCTCCTCCTCGAGAAAGCCAAGCCCCGGCTTTGACAGATCGACCGGACAGATCGCACAGATCAGATATTCGTACACTTCCTCGGACTCATCGAGATTGTTATTGTCACTCGTCCGGCTCATCACATCGTATGCATCGTGAAACAGCACGATCAGATAATTTCCGGCATGGTCATAGGTATCGATTACCAGATCATAAAAGGTATCCAGCAGATTTTCATCTTCCAGCTTCGATGCGCGCAGTGCCATCAGAATATGCTGACGACCGCCCACTTCCTCTTCCTCAATCGGAAACTTCAATTCCAGAAGGTTATTTCCGATGGTTCCGGACAATGCCTTATTTGCAATTTCCAGATATTTGTAAAATTCATCTTCTTCCAGATTCAGAAATGTATTTCCAAACTTACAGACTTTATTGTGATTTCCGTCAACGTAACAGCCACACACGCGCGTAAACGTTGCCGCCTCTTTCTTGAATCTTCTCTTTAACTCCAGGACTTCCTTTTTATTCATTTCTTGGATTCCTCTTCCCTGATTTTCTCTTTCAGTTCCTCAAACAATGAAAGAAACTCTTTCTCCACATCAGCCATCGGCTGAAATTCATAGCTCGGTGTGCTCACCATAACCGGCTCCACCGAATACATTTTTTCATCCATAAAATGAAGGAACTCATAATACAGGCAGCTGTCATCAATGTTTGTAATCAGTTCTGCCTCTTCCCCCTCCGGCACATATCCCAGAAATTTAGTGTAGATCATATGCTGCAGCTGTTCTTCGATCTGCAGATACATCGTCATGTTTTTCTTGACCGGGCGGGTAATGTCCGCCAGATAAGCTTCACTTCCATCGTGAAGCAGACAGGCAAGTGCCGTCTGTGGCAGATAGTTTCTCGCAGTTGCCTCATGGCAGCACTGGATGCAGTGCTGACCTACAGAAAAAAACTGCGGGAAATGCCCGTTTGCCCGCGTCATCATCGACAGGGCATGTGCAATATCCTCAATTCGTATTTTATCCTCTTCCGGCTCAAAGGTATTAAAGTCAACCTTTGAAAATGTTGTCAGACAATCCTTTTTCATCTGTACTCCCCCATATTACACGCATACATCAAAGATGTATGGCATACGTGAACCTTTACCAGCTAAGTACTTCATGGCCATTCTCAGTGACAAGAACCATGATCTCCCACTGTGCAGATGGCATTCCATCCTCGGTGTATACTTCCCAGTCGTTCTCTTCGTCAATGAAAATCTCCACACCGCCCATGTTAACCATCGGCTCGATGGTAAAGATCATACCTGGAGCAAGCACCATCTGGGTTCCTCGTTTGGAATTATAACCAACCCACGGCTCCTCATGAAATTCCAGGCCAACACCGTGGCCGCCAATTTCACGTACAACGGTATACCCGTTAGCATAAGCATGATCGTGAACTGCCTGACCCATATCACCCAAAAAACCCCAGGGCTTTACTTCCTTAAGTCCAAGTTCTACACATTCTTTCGTTACCTGAACCAGTTTCTTTTTCTCCGGGCTTACTTCCCCAATGCAGAACATCCGGGAAGAATCGGAAAAATATCCGTTCAGAATGGTAGAACAGTCTACATTGATAATATCCCCCTCTTTTAAGATCACCTTCTCGGAAGGAAATCCGTGACATACCTGCTCATTCACTGAAGTACATACACTGTATGGATATCCTTCGTAGTTGAGCGGTGCCGGAATACCTCCCATGGAAGTGGTCATATCATAGACAATCTTATCAATTTCCGCTGTATTCATTCCTGCGTGAATGTTCTTTTCTATGTAATCAAGTACTGCTACATTGATTTTGGCACTCTCCTTTATCCCTGCAATCTGATCCGGCGTCTTGATCAGGTCATGTGTCGGAACAACATGACCCTCCTGTGCCAAACGTGCAAGTTTATCATCGAAAGCCGCATGACACGCCTTATATTTCTTGCCGCTTCCGCACCAACATGGATCATTTCTTCCTAATTTTACTGACATTTTTTAATCTTCTTTCTTTTTATTATTGTATGTGACATTTCCAAAACTCACACGATTCCATACTTTAGCATTCACTTTGTATTTTTGCTTTTTCAAAAGCTTCTGATAGGAATCCTCCATATACGCATAATCGTCATAGGTACGGTTATGCAGCTGTGCATACACCTCCTGATATTTCTGGGCGTATGCAATCCTTTGGATCGTCTTTTTTGCATCTTTTCTGGAAATCCCCAGTGCCGTTTCCCCCTGACGTTCCGTCAGATCCTCCCAGAAATCCTCCAGTTTATTGTCCATATGTTTTTGGTCATTGTCATCCAGTGTAAGGCCTTCCTCCATGGCCATCTGATAAAAAAGTTCATCATGAAGTGCCATCTGCATCGCATTTTTGCGTGCAACGGCATTCATAAATCCCCCTTCTACGCGCATACTCCAGTAACGGTTCGGATCATCCGGATCGTATACCAATGCCTCCTGCTGAATCTGATATTCCTCATATCCGACATAAAATGCCATGTCCCTGAGGGTCAGTGTTTCACCATTGATCTGCGCTGCCACTTCATCCAGAGACTCCCGGTACACAAGCGGCCTTGCATTCGTCATGCTATTATTATTTCTCATGAGCATCACAAGCACAACTGCAATCAGAACAATGGATACCAGATGTTTTGGTCTCATCAAAAACTCCTATACCAGTCTGCGTATTGCGGTGATTGTATGACAGTTCACCGGACGGCTGTTTGTAATGCCGGCTCTTGTTGACTGCGCCTCCACGATATTTCCGTTTCCAATGTAAATTGCCACATGTCCCGGATATACCACGACATCTCCCGCCTGGATATTCTGATAAGACACCGGCTGTCCCACACTCTTAAATGCCTGGGAATACCGTGGGGTACTGATTCCAAAATGTGCATAGACCTGATGTACAAATCCGGAACAGTCAACCCCATTGGTCAGACTGTTTCCTCCCCATACATAAGGATTTCCGACAAACTGCTGCGCAAAAGCCACAATATCTGCGCCGCTCACATCTGTTGTCTGTGAAGGATTACAATCCGGATCTTTCAGATAGGAATCGCTTGCAATTCCACCACTGGCACCGGTACCTCCACCGTCATAGGTGTTGGCATTGGCACGCGCTGCCGCTGCCTCCTGCGCACGGATAATTGCCTCCTGTTTGGAAATTGTCTTTTTATAGTCCTGCGCCTGCTTCTGTGCTTCTGCCAGCTGCTGCGCATAGGCATCTTTTTGTTGTTCGAGCTTTGCCATGAGGGTTTTCAGTTCCCCCTGCTGGGTCTGATACTTATCCTGCAAAGCAAGCAGACTGTCCATCTCATCTGCCAGCTGCATCGTCCAGTCCTCAACCTTCTTTACCGCATTCTGATAAGAAGTCATAAGTTCCCTGTCAGATTTGTACAGATCGGTCGCATATTCAATACGGTTTAACATATCGGAAAGTCCATTGGACTCCAGAATGGCAGACCAGATGGAATTATCCGTACTGTTCTCATACAGATACTGAATCCTGAGCTTCATGGCATCATACTGGTTCTGTTCTTCTTCCTTTGCTTCTTCCAGCTTTTTGTTTGCCTGCTCCACTTCATTCTGCTTGTCCTTAATATCCGACTTCAGCTGTTCCTGCTTGGAAAGAAGTGTTTTCATCTTGGCTGCGGCAGCAGTGATGCTGTCTTTTACATCCGACTGACTGTCTTTGATATTTGCAATATCGCTGTTTTTTGCTTTCAGTTTTTTCTTGTACGCATCACGCTTCTTTTCTGCCTCGGTCTTTGCATACACATTCGGCACCGCACACGCACCTGCGGTAAGTGACCCGGCCAGAACAAACACCAATACTGCTGCACAAATCTTATTCTTTGTTTTTACATGTATTTTCTTATGCATATTATGCCTCCAGACTTATCTTCCATGGGAGTGCTCCCATACCTTCCTTTATTGTGGCACAAAATACATATTTTTTCTACTGGTTTTTCTTACTAATTAAGGAAAAATTCATAAATTTTTTCAAAAACAGCCATTAATTCCGCAAATCAGCATTATTCATTAACCAGACCGTACTCAGTTTTCCATCTTCCCCATATTGTGCCTGCAGGCTGGTATAATATCCCTCGTCTTCAAAATACCACTCATAGGACGTATAATTGCTCATGCTCACATAATTTGTCAGTTGATATCCCAATACCTGTCCAAAATCATCCGGCTGACTCTCAAACCCCAGATCCCCTACCAGTTTCAGATCATTTTTTCCCACCGGTGAACCCGGATTTAATGTAAGTCCTCCAACGATTCCCTTTTCCGGCACAATATCCTTATCTGATGTATTAAAAATAAAGATCGTCCCGCGGTAAGTTCCATCCTCCTCATAGTATGCATAACCATCAGATTCTCCCGGCTTAATCTTTTTCTCTTCATCGTTACTGATGGTAAATCCGGCTTTTTCAAACTCCGAAAATTTACACGGAATCGAAAACTCGTTTCCGGAAAGGGCGAATGTATGAAATCCATGCACATAAGACACATTCTCCCCATTCAGATTCTTAAATTTTCCATCCGGCGTCTTACTTTTTGAATCTGCCTCAGCATCTTTGTGGGAATTTTCAGAGGTATGGGAACTGTCATCGTCCCGAATCGTCTGAATTGCCTCACGAATCAGACCCACAGTACGGTTGTCGGACTTTAAATACATTCCCACGATTCCGAAGATTGCAACCACACCCAGAACAATCACAACAATTGCGATGGCCTTTTTGACTCCCGAATTGTCCTTGACCGGATTTCCCTGCGCATCAACCTCACTTTCTCCCTGCTCCCGTTTCGCCCGGCAGTGTATTTTTTCGCGCTCCGCGCGCTCGTATTCCCGCTGGCTCCAGCTCTTCTTTGGCTGATCATCCAGCCGCTGTCCGTCACGCGAATAATACACCCCGTTTAAGTTATATCCCCCCGATGGTTTCTGCTCCGGTGGTGCATAGTCCTGAAATTTCTTTTTTCTTTCGTTTTCCATAACTTTCTCCTTTTGACGCTTTCTATCATCAATTCTAACATTCACTCACTTTCTTTACAATGAGTAACTTATCGCCCTGCTGCACATCTGCCGATTTGAGTCCGTTTGTCTCCATAATTTCTGCCTCGGTAGTATGAAAATGTCTTGCAATGTCCCATAATTGTTCTTCTTTTTTAACAATATAGCCAACAATTCCCGGCTGCTTCATCAGTTCCACCGCGTCTAGCGGTTCCTTATGGATATCCACAATTTTTTCCATGCACACTTCCTGCTGTACAATTGTCTGCAGGGAAATAACCGCCTTGACCTCAAATCGTTCGTTATCCAGCAGATTCACCGCAAGCTGATCAATCGCCGGCTCGATTTCATAAGAAATATCTTCCGTGTGCCCTTTCATGCCGGGAACATCAACAATCTGTGTAAACGGAATCTGTTCCTGCGTATGTGCAATCGGAAAACTGTCATCCGTCGTTGCATACAAAATATCAACCGTCAGGATTCCTTCTACCTGTAACCCGTTTTCCACCGGTTCCACATGATCCATCTCTGCATGCCCCTCAAAAGAACACAGCTGTAAGATCCGTTCCTGTTCTTCCGCCAGCTTCATCTGTTCAGAGATCCGCAGTTTTGCTTCATTTTTAATCAGCAGTTTTTTTGCACAGACCATTTCTTTCTGTGGCACAAGATTTGTTTCCAGCGAATAGACATCTGCCAGAAGTTCCACATTCCTTTCTTCCCACAGCTTCATTTCCACATCCATGGAAAGATTCAAGCTCAGCGCCCTCATTTCGCCATCATAATCTTCTGCCGGTTCCACCTCATATTCTTTCGTCTGGCAATGTACCCAGCAGACCGGCTGTGTTCCGGTCATTCCCCCTTCTATTGATTCGGAAAACGGAACCATCGTTTCATACCACTCCATTTTTCCTTCCGGACTGCTGTACAATACATTCACATACGCTTCTCCCTGAATCTGCATCTGCTCCCCGGTGCAGATCACCTGCCGGTTACGCACTTCCACATAATCATAAAGCAGATGTCCGATATTCGGACTGGACTGTGGCAGTGCAATATCACTGTGCACACGCAGGATATCCTTTTTCGCGGATGTCAGTGCCAAAAGCTGCATCGTCCGGCTTTTCTGCTGAATATCCGGATCATTTTCAACACCACTTACAATTTCTTCTTCCACCGGCACCTCACACACGGCATGAATGCCAAGCAGAGCACGCACGGCAAGCTTTCTGGAATTGATGGCACTGATATTCAGATCCTCCAGATCTCCGCTCAGATTGACGGTATCGCGTTCTTCCACCTCATCCATAAAAATTTTTTCTCCGAAATTTATACTGTCCGTAAAAGATTCCAGCCGGTTATCTTCACTGCGGTATAACACGACAAAACGCAACTGTCCGGTAACCCACACCGTCTGGCTGCTCACCTTGACATCCTCAAAAATAACAGAACCCCTGGTATGTATAATGTTCAACAGATCCGGTTTGTTGTCTTTTACAATACAGTCATCATCCAGCGTAATCTGGGTAAACGCCTTGCTCCTTAGTAAATTCTGTCTGAACAGCTGTCTCTTCAATTCCAAAACAAAAAAATCCCCTCTCTTTGAAGTAAGTATACTAATACTTATTCAAAGAAAGGGAATTTTATTCATTCCTAACAAAGTTTCATTCGAATGTCCTTTGTAATAATATCAGTGTAACTGAATGACAATAACTGTGGAGGATTTTCCTCTCGCTCGTCATCTACAAGTACTGTAAAAACGCTTGGATATGCGCCCTGGATAACGCCTTCCTGAATATCTACCTTGTTACGTCCACGGTCTAACTGAATTTTCACTCTGTTACCGCGCTGCCGATGAACGGATGCCCGAACCTTGCTAATCTGTGCCTGTTCCATTGTTGCCTCCTCCATTTGAGTTGAATATTCTAGAAAATACTATATCTAGTAGCTTTAGTATAGCAGAGTGTTAAACTTTTTACAATAGTTCTTAAGTACCCTATTGAAACAGTACCTCTTCCTCCCGCAGTTCCAGCTTCAATACAATAAACGGATAACTAGGTGCTTTTGTCACCTCTTCTCCGTTTTCCGGTCCCTGCAGTCTCGTCTTTACACAGATGGCGGTATCACTCAGATAACAGTCTTCCACGGAGATGCTGTATCCTCCGGTCTCCTGTATTCCATAACCTCTGGCAACGTATAAATATTCATTATCGCTGTATGTAAAACGGAAATCCCCCTCCTTTTTTTCTTCAATCTGTTGTCTTAAGGCTTCCGGAAGTTCTTCCTCCTTTGTCACGGTAAACTCCAGATCCTTTACCTTCTCCTCACATTCTTTTCGCACACACCCGCTCAGCAGCATAAGCACCCCCAGCAAAATGATCATCAGGATATACTTTCTTTTTTTATCTTTCATGGTTGACCACTCTATTTTCGTTCTTATGCTATCCTATGCAGCGGTCGTGCGATCTATTCTTTTGTATTTTTGTGTTCCTGCAGCATTTCATGAATCACATTCTGACAGTATACACCGATATGTTTCTGATCTTCCTTGGAAAGCTCCGAAAGAATAATCGGTTCTCCATACGTCAGTTTTACCTCTGTACTGTGCAGCCACGGAAAATGATTTTCAAAAATATCTGCCGTCCCGGTAAGTGCCATCGGAATAATCGGGCATCCCGTCTTCTGTGCTATTTTAAAAGAACCGTCCTTAAACGGCAAAAGCGTCGTTGCATCCTCCCGGTCACGATTTCTCGTTCCCTCCGGGAAAATACAGATAGAAATGCCGGACTTCACCTGATCGATAGCGGTCAGAATGGTCTTAAGTCCCTGCTTTAAATCCTTGCGGTCAAGAAACAGACAATACAGACGGCGCATCCATATTCCCAGCAGCGGAACCTTATTGACACCATCTTTGGAAATATACCCGGTCAGATTCGGACACTGTGCATAAGTAATGACAATATCAAAAATGCTGCGGTGATTTCCAATATAAAGTACAGCCTGATCCGTTGGTACATGTTCTTTTCCCTCAACAGTCAGATGAACCCCCGCCAAAAAAGATACACAGCGCAGTCCCCACTGCACAATCCGAAGCTGGCTGATATCGGCTGCATGTTTATCAAATTTTGCGATAATCCATTCGATTCCGAGAACCGGCAGTCCAAGAATCAAAAATAAAAAAACATAAATGACTACGATAATTGTCCGCATTTTCTTCCTCCATAAAAAAAGCCTGAAGCATTTCATCTTCAGGCTTTTTCACTTTTTGCTTAAACCTGGAACGTTGACAGTGCATCCAGCAGGCTCTGGGCCTTGGTCGTAAGACTCTGGGATGCTTCATCCAGATTCTTGATTGCATCCAGCTGCGTACCTGCTGCCGAATGTACCGATGAAGAACATTCTGCCGTCTGGGTGGACGCATCGGAAATACTCTCAATTGCACTGAGTGTCTCGTTTCGTGCACCATTCATTTCCTGCACATTATTCGAAATCGTCTGCAGTGCCTGAATCAGCTGCGCTACAAGCTGGTCAATCTGTTTAAAGGAATTTGTGGTATCCTCTACAACGGAAGACTGGGAAGAAACTGCATCTTCCGCCTGTCTTGCGATATTTACCACTTCTCCCGTCTTGGAAACGATTTCATCTACAATGGAAGAAATCTGGGAAGAAGAAGCAAGACACTGATCGGCAAGCTTTCGGATTTCTTCTGCGACCACAGAAAATCCTCTGCCGGCATCTCCCGCACGCGCTGCCTCAATGGACGCATTCAGGGAAAGTAAATTCGTCTGTTCCGCAATATCATTGATCGCAGAAACAATGTTGCTGATGGATTTTGATTTTTCTTCCAGTTCCTGTATTGACTGAATGACATTTCTTGTAATGTTTGCAGTGGTCTCGGATGTCTGCGTAAGTGTCTGTACAGAAGATATACCGGTGGTAATGGTTTCTCCAGTTGCAGAAGTAAGTTTTCCCAATTCATCTGCATTGGAGCTTACATTATTAATCTTTCCCGATAAGGAATCCATCTGACTCATACAGTTATCGGAACCGGTATCCAGTTTGTTCACACCACTCTCAATCTCTTCAACTGCACTCTGAATATTCTTAGAGGTTTCAAGGAATGTTCCGGATGCCTCTGCCACATGAATTGCCGCTTCTCCAACCTGCTGACTCACATCATTGACATCCAGAATCAGCGATTTCATATGCTCTACGGTATCATTGACACCATCACACAGTAAACCAAACTCATCTTTGTGCTTTGCGGAAAGATGAACCGTAAGGTTTCCATTGGAAACTTTGCGCAGCTGACGCAGAATATATTTGATGGTTCCTGTCATCTGACTCGAAAGGAATAATCCAAGTGCAAGTGCGATGATCATACAGACAATCACAAGTACGGTTGTCAGCTGTTTGATTCCGGATGACTGCTCAAGCAGACGGTCAGAAGGAATCAGTGCCGTAACCATAAGATCTCCGGCTGAAAGTTTACTGTATACAAACATGTATGACTTTCCATTAAATGTAATCATCTGGTTTCCGGAATCTTTTTTCCCGTTCAATGCTTTCTTATAAAAACTTGTACCGTAAATCAGTGCTTTTTCCGTCTTGACGGATTCATCGGAATAAAACTCTTTTCCATCCGTATCCGTAATTAATGCTACATAGCCTCCCTTTCCAGGGTCCAGTGACTGCATGGCGGAACGGATAAAGGAATCACTGATGTTTATGATCATCATGGCCGGCTGATTGTTCATTTTTTTGGCAATTCGCAGACAGTAGGAATCAATTCCCAGATCCAGTACTTTATCCGAACTTTCATCTGCCCCGAAGAAAAACCAGTTTGTTGCACTTTCGCTGACCAGTTTTCCCTGATCGCATCCGACATAGTCCGTATAAACATTTCGGTCACGAACAATTCCCTGACAGTCAATCGTACGCTTGTTGTCCGCGATAATATAGGCTCCCTGAATCTTGCTGTCGAGTGCCATCTTATTGCGCAGTCTGCTCTGATAGTCTTTGCGCACGGAGCTCTCATCATACACCTCCATCAGTCCTGCAAAATACTTACGCAGATCCGACTCGGTCAGATAGGTCTTAAATTCGTCCTTCTCACTCGTGATAACCAGATTGATATACTGCTGCATCGTATCAGCAGTCTGCTGTACAGATTCTTTGTATGTATCCACAATGGCATTGGAAGCGTTATTGTAAGAGGTAATACCAAGAACCAGCACACCTATCACCGGGATTAAAAAAGCCCCAACCAGCCGCATCGCAATGCTGCGATAGAATGGGATTTCCGATTTTTCCCTTTTCTGCCCACCGGGTGACGCTTTGATGTTTATCTTTTTTTCCTTCCGGGAAGCATTGTCACGTTTCGGTATTTTCTTTGTTTTCTCTTTTTTGACCTTTTCTTTCTTTAGTTTATTTACTTTCTGCTCATCGTTTTTTTTCATATTGCATACGCCTCCGTTAATTCAGACGATTCCTCCCCGCCTATAATATAGATAATATACTACAATCTGACAAAAAACTCAACTTGAAACTACTATAATTTGTTATACTTTACTATTTTAACACAGCAATACTGCATGCCGGCATCTCCAGTTTCCCATCTTTCAGCTGTACCGTCTCTTCTTTCAGTGTCAGGCTTCCCTCCAGGTTCATATTTTCAAGTGCTGTTTTCTTCAGGTCAACCGTACCGTTTCCTTCCCCAAGATTATACACAATTCCGATGGTACTGTCCTGATACGTTTTCGTGATTGCCGCCTGTGAATCTTTACACAGACTTTCTACTTTTTCTATGGTTCCCCTTGCAATTTCCGGATTCTGATTCCGCAGACGAAGCGCATTTTTATAGTAACTTAAGATAGAATCCTTATCCTTTTCCTGTTCATCTTCTGCCGGAAACGGAGATTCAATTCCAGCATCCATATCTGCCGGTCCCTTTGTCATTCCTGTGGTGTCAGTTTTTGACCACACCATCGGAATACGCTTATTTTCATCCTTTGTTCCGGAACTGTTCATGCCAATTTCTTCCCCATAATAAACAAACGGACTGCCGTTCATTGTCATCAGGAGACCTGCTGCTGTCTTAATCTTATCCGGATCATTCACCAGCGTATTGGCAATCCTTGCCATATCGTGATTGGACAAAAACGGTGCATCAATATAATCCGGATTTTTTTGGGAGAAATCATTCTGATATTTCAGCATGGAATTCACAAGGCTTACCGGATCGCCCTTTCTTACCGCATTGACCAGTGCCCCTTTTGCCGTTCCCGCATCAAAATTGAACATGCTTGGTGTTCCACTCGCATAATAATCCGCAATGACATTCTCACTCGCCCACACTTCGGATACCATATAAAACTGTGGATTTTTTTCTTTACAGTATGTGTACAGTTTATTTAAAATATCACAATTCGCATTGGTTGCATTTTCTTCATAATGCATGGCCGCATCCATCCGGAAACCATCCACACCGAGATCTATCCAGTAATCCGCAACTTCTTCAAATTCCTTCTGTACTGCCGGGCTTTTCAGGTTCAGATCCGGCATTTCCGACCAGAAGGATCCCTCATACCACCAGCTGCTGCTTCCCGGCACTGCATAGTAGGTTGTTCCCTCCTGCTTGTCAGAAAAATGATAGTAATCCACATACGGACACACCGTATCGTCCGGTTTTTCTCCTGCCTTCAGACCGGCAAGATACTCACATGCCTGTGTAAACCATGGATGCTGAGAAGAACTGTGATTCATTGCCACATCAATGATCAGCCGGATACCTTTTTCATGACACGCACTTGCCAGCTCTTTAAAATCATCCGCCGTACCATATGCCTCGTCCACCGCTTCGTAATCCGTTGTATCATATTTATGATAGGTTGGGGAAGGCATGATCGGCATGAGCCAGATTCCGTTGCATCCCAGATCTGAGATGTAATCCAGCTTTTCTTCCACACCCTTTAAATCCCCCATGCCGTCCCCATCACTGTCATAAAAGGAGCCGACAAAAATTTCATAGTAATTACGGTAATTATCATCAATAATATTTAATTTTGCTTCCTGTGTACCGTGCCCCGAAATACAGCCTGCAAGCACCCCGGCAAAAAGCACCAGCACAACAACTGCCGACAAAATTCTTTTTTTCATAACCTTTCCTTTCTTCATCGGATGAAAAAACCGGCGGTCAAACGACCACCGGCTTTCTATCTTTCATCATTAACCCTTTACAGCGCCTGTCAGACCATCTACATAGAATTTCTGCATAAATACGAAGAGAATAGAGATCGGAATAGACACAATAACTGCGGCTGCAGCCCATCTTGTAAACCATCCGTTTACAAACTCTTTCTCCAGCATATTGTACAGGAGAAGTGATACCGTCCAATACTTATCCTTTGGTCCAACAATGACACGTACAAATACGAAGTCAAGCCATGGAGCAAGGAATGCCGTAAGGATCGTATATACAACGATTGGTTTACTGAGCGGAAGGATGATCTTGTAAAATACCTGGAACTGATTACATCCATCCAGAATCGCTGCCTCTGACAGAGACTTTGGTACCGTATCAAAGAATCCCTTTGCGATATAAAATCCAACACCAGATCCTGCAGAATAAATCAGAATCAGAGCGATACGAAGCCCACTTCCCTCGGTCAGTCCAACTGCTTTTAAAATAAAGTATACTGCAACCATGGACATGAATGCCGGGAACAATCCAAGGATCATTGCCAGATTCATAAATGCTTTACGCATTCTAAAGCGCAGTCTTGACATACAGTAAGATACACTCAGTACGAATGTCGTTGAAATCAAGCATGAAAAAACGGAAATGATCAGCGTATTTATAAAAGCTCTCGGGAAGTTCAACAACGTTGTCTCCGTAAAGAGTCTCTTATAGTTATTAAATGTCAGTTCTTTTGGGAAGAAGTATGCGGTATATGCACCACTTTCCCCTCGTAAACTTGTCATGATAATCCAGAAAATCGGGAATAACCAGATCACTACCAGGATGGCAAGGATTATATGTACCAATGAATTTTTTGCAATTTTCTTTGCCCGGCCAGCGGTCATAGGGCGTTTGCTTACTTTTGCACTGCTCATTACATGAATCCCTCCTCATCTTTGTATGCTTTCGTATTTCTATAGGTGACTAATGCCACAATAGAAAGAACTACGAATGTTAAGATACCAATCACGGCACCGATGTTGTAATACTGATAATCAACGGTTAACTTGTACAGCCATGTTACCAGAAGGTCGGTCTTGCCCGCCGTTTCCCCAACCGGAGTCGGCTTACCTGCAGATAACAGATAGATAACGTTGAAGTTATTGATATTACCTGTAAACTGTGTAATGATGTATGGTCCCATAACAAACATAATATATGGCAATGTAATTTTGCGGAAAATCTGTGCGGCATTGGCACCATCAATCTTGGCTGCCTCATACAACTCTGCCGGTACATTCTGCAATACACCGGTAACCTGAAGCATGGTGTACGGAATACCAACCCAGCAGTTAATTAAAATAACCGATACACGCGCCCACATCGTATTGGTCCAGAACGGAAGCGGATTCTGGATAAGCCCCCACTCCATCAGCAGGTTGTTGATCGCCCCATGTTCCTGAAGCATCTGTCTCATAACCAATAAAGATACAAACTGTGGTACTGCAATGGAAATAACAAAACAGGTACGCCAGAATGCTTTGCACTTTGTCTCTTTGCGGTTGATGACAATTGCAAGGATCAGTCCCAGGAAGTTACATAAGAATGTAGCACATACTGCCCAGACAATGGTCCATCCTAAAACTCTCCAGAATGTCTTGCCTATCTTTCCGCCAAGTCCAAGTACCGTCTTAAAGTTCGCCAATCCAACCCAATCAAACAAGGTCAGATGCTTGTTGATCGTAGAATAATTGGTAAATGCCATTGGAATCATGAATAACAATGGTAAAACTGTAAAAATAAGAATTCCCATCAATGGGAGAAACATTAATGTCTTGTATAAATTTTTATCAAATAAACTTTTGACATCCTTGCCAAAAGAATTGATTTCTTTTCCCTCTTTTGCGAGGCACTCTGCCATATATGCGCTTCTTAAATTTTCAGCCCACATATAAATAAATAAAAGAGTGATCGCAATCGTAGCAACACCGTATAACAACAATAATACGGAATTGTCACCCTGTACATACTCATATATCTGTTTCTGTTCATTAAATACCTCTTCCTGTTTTCTCCATCCTAATGAAGGAAGCATGGAAAGATAATATGCACCTGCATTGACCATAAACATAATATAGCCAATCTCAATTGCCAAAAAAATTAAACCTTTGATAATCTGCTTGTGGGCGATGTTTCCCAATCCCATTATAAGCGCTGATAACTTAACTGCAGCCCCGCCCTTCGTAAGCGCATTGGATACAGTGTACGGTGTAGCGAAGTCCGACTTCTTTTTGTTTGCACCTATCATACTTATCCTCCCGGCACATGTTACTCTATGCCATATTTATAGACTCATGTATTCCAAGATTCCGGGGAATCCCCAGAACCTTGGAATTGTTTCTCTGTCTTTTCCTTTTGGAAAAAGATTACTCTGTAAGTGAGCTGTTTAACTGCTCGTTTAATGCTTCTGTCTTTTCCTTAGCATTGTCTGCTGTGATCTGTCCTTCAGCACCGTGTACAAATGCATCACCGAATGGTGTAGCTGCATCCCAGTAAGCCTGCATTGGGATGATTGGCTGAGCGATAGAGCAATTTGTTGCTACGTTTGCCAAAGCTGATGCAACTGCATCCTTAGCAACTTCTTCGTTAGAAACAAGGTTTGTATTAACAGGAGCCTGCTTTCTTAACTCAAAATGCTTTAACTGTGCGTCTTCGCTTCCTAAGTATGCAGCAAGCTTAACAGCAACTTCCTGATTCTTGCAGTTCGGGTTAACACCAATAGCCTTAGAACCAAGGAATGCCTTCAGCTGGCAGTCTTTTCCGTCAACGTTGATTGTAGGAAGGGCTGCAACACCAACGTTCTCCTCACCAAGGTTCTTAACTACTGCATCATAATTCCAGTTACCATTGAAGTAAGCATTTACAGATCCATCCTTTAATCCGGCAAGACCAAGGGATCCTTCGTTATTGTCCATTACGAAATTCTTGTTGTTGAATAAGTCAACAATGTACTTTGTTACTGCTACAGCGTTGTCTCCGCCGAAGTCATATCCCTTAGATGCATCTGTACCATCTCCGAAGATTGTACATCCGTTTGCTGCATAGAAGGAAGCAAGATACCAGCCATTGTCAAATGGGAAAGAAACTTTTCCTTTCTCAAGCATTGTATCAAGGCTCTTTACATCATCTTCTGAGAAGACTCTCTTATCATAATACATAAACCATGTATTTGGTGTATAAGGAACACCATAAATATCTCCGTTGTATGTAACAGTTGCTGCCATAGCTTCTGGGTTGGAGCTCTTAACATATTCTGCTACATCTCCACCGAGCTTTGTTAATGCTCCGGCATCAACCAGATCAGCAATCTGGTCATTTGCAAACATGTATACATCCGCTGCACTTGCAGGATCCTGTAATACGGTGTCTTTTGCATCAGACTCTGAACATGTTACATAATCAAATGTAATGTTCCACTCCGGATGTTCCTCGTTAAATGCCTCACACTCTGTCTTTAACCATGCCCCCTGTGCATCATCCTGATCCTCGGAAGGTCCCATAACAGTAAGTTTTACATCAACTGGTTCTGCTGACTCGGAAGTGCTTCCATTGTTTGCTGCCTGTGTTCCATCATTAGATGCTCCGTTGTCCTTGCTGCCGCATCCAGCGAACATTGTAGCTGTCATTGCTGCGACAAGCATTGCTGCTAATACTTTCTTTTTCATCGTTTTCCTCTCCTTTTTTCAAAAATGATAGTTCAAAAGTATCTATATAAAACGCCTCTGCGCTCTATATCGTAATTTCTGCGTCATCTGCGGTATACCGCCGCAAGATTCCGTATCCACGCCCGACGGCTTTCCGCGAGCTGTTCTTTATTCAATCTCCACCGCCAGTTATAACCCACGGTAGACGGTGCATTCATTCTTGCCTCGTTCCCGAGCTTCAGCAAATCCTGCATCTGTATGATCGCGATGTCTGCAATACTTGCATATGCACACCGGATCAGTGCATCCGGGATTTCTTCCTGACTGCTGATGTTGAGATATTCATACAGATAAGCCAGTTCATATTCTGTCTTGTCCCTGAAATATCCTACAATCGTATCATTGTCATGCGTTCCCGCGTATACCACTGTGTGGCTTCCCGGATAATTATGTGGCAGATGTTCATTGGACGGATCTCCGTCAAATGCAAACATCAGAACTTTTGTGTCCAGCCACCCTGTCTTTGCAAGGAGTTTTTTCACTCCCGGTATCAATGCCTTGCCGCCGTAATCATCGGCGATCACTGTTGTTCCATTCAAAACGGAATTCAAAGCGTCGGTCAGTTTGCGCCCCGGTCCCTTCATCCACCGTCCGCCTGAAGCATCCGTGGCATCTTTCGGAACCATATAATTTTTGACGAACCCGATGAAATGATCCATCCGGATTACATCAAAGAGCTTTGTACTGATCTGCATTCTTCGTTTCCACCAGGAAAACCCATCCTCCTGCATGAGAGGCCAGTTATACAGTGGATTTCCCCATACCTGACCTGTTTCGGAAAACTTATCCGGAATTGCAGCAGCCACATAAGCAGCTTCGCCATTCTCATCCAGTAAAAACTGTTCCGGATGCATCCAGGTATCCACGCTGTCCTTTCCCACATAAAATGGTACATCTCCGATCAGCTGGATTCCTTTGCTGTTGGCATATTCCCTAAGTTTTCCCCACTGCTGGAAGAACTTGTATTGGCAAAACACCCAAAACATGATGTTATTATACATCTCTTTTCGGCGCTTTGCAAGCGCAACCGGTTGTTTTTTTTGAATATTTTCCGGCCAGTTCTGCCAGTTCTGGTTTCCATTGGACACTTTCAGTGCCATATACAGTCCATAATCTTCGACCCAGTCCCTGTTTTCTTCTACAAACTGCTGAAATTCCGGTTCGTGTTCGTCAAACCGACCAAATGCCTTCTGCAGAACCAGCGTCCTGTTTTCAAAGAGTGCTGCATAATCAATGGCAGATTTCTGTGTTCCCCAATAATGGCTCCGGATTTCCTCCGGCGTCAGAAGCTTTTCTCTGGCAAGCTGATCCAGATCAATCAGATAAGGATTTCCGGCAAATGCCGACAAGCTCTGATATGGGCTGTCCCCAAAACTTGTAGGTCCGACAGGAAGCACCTGCCAGTACTTTTGTTTCAGATCCACCAGCAGATCCACAAAATGGAATGCTGCATCACCCAGAGTGCCAATACCATACTCTGACGGTAGGCTTGATACTGCAAGAAGGATTCCGGAACCTCTTGCTACTTCCTGTCCTTCCAAGATTCTTCACCCCGTCTTTTAAATCACGAATTCTCCTTCGGATTATTGGAAAAACCATCTAAAAATCTTTTCGGATTGTTTCGTGTTTTTTCGTATCTGTCTTAATTTTAGTTTCTCTACGTCATTTTGTCAATGATTTTGCGTTTTTGGACACCATTTTCCCCACTTTTCACGTATTTTATATCGTGTTTTTGTACATATTCACAACACTATTGCTCTGTTTTTTCGAAACTTTTTTTGAGAAAGAATTGCACAGTTTCCCAAACTGATTTATAATCATTTAAACATAAGGAATCACAGGAGAAAATATATGGCTACAATCAAAGATATTGCCAATCGTCTTGGAGTTTCTGTAAGCACAGTCTCCAAAGGTTTAAACGGCGCAAGTGACATAAGTGATGAGCTGCGGCAGATGGTTCTCGATACCGCTGTGGAGATGGGATACAGCACCAAGCGTTCCAAGAAAGTGGAAAACCGCAAGCTTTGCATTTTCATAGAAAACATGAATTACGAAACAATTGATGAATTCGGATATGACATAGTTCTCGGTTTCAAACAGAATGCGTTCCGCCGCAAATGGGATGTTGATATTCTTCCCATCACCCCGGCATTTCAGGAAGAGGAAAAATACGATACCTTTCTGTTGAAAAACGGCTATTGCGGAGCCTTTCTGATGGGTCTTGCATTGCATGATTCCTGGATCAAGCAGCTGGAAAACACTACCATGCCAACTGTGCTTTTGGACAATTTCATCTCTGGCAATCCAAATGTCTGCTATCTTGGAACCGACAGCTACGAAGGCATCGCCATGGCAGTAAATCATCTGGTTAATCTCGGGCATAAAAACATTGCATTCTTAAACGGTTCCTTATACTCACTGGTTTCTGACCAGCGGCAGGAGGCATTCGAAAGTGCTATGGCTGCTGCTTCACTTCCTGTGCAGAAGGATCTGACAGCTTATGGCTACTATGTATCCGACAGTGCCAAATATCATGTTCCCGGATTTCTTGCCGCCGGTGCCACTGCCGTGGTCTGCGGCAATGACCTGATTGCCAAAGGTGTCATTGACGAATGTACGAAGCGCGGATTCCGCGTGCCGGAAGACGTCAGTGTTGTTGGTTTTGACGACATATCCATTGCTGCCACTTTTGACCCGCCGCTTACCACAATCCGCCAGGAACGCAACGAACTTGGCCGTTGCGCTTATGATATTTTAAATTCCCTGATCCATCACATCCCGATCAGCAAAACGCTGCTGCGTCCTAAACTGATCGAGCGTGAATCTACTGCGCGCTGTTCGCACCGCGACTGACAATATTTTATTATTTTATCCGCATAATCGCTTATGCTTTATGCACATTCTTTTTAAGATTTTCCAACAATACCTTATTTCATTTTTTAATAATCTGCACAAAAAAAGACCGACTCAATGTCGGTCTTAAAAGAATGGGCAGAGGTGGATTCGAACCACCGAAGCAATTTGCAGCAGATTTACAGTCTGTCCCCTTTGGCCACTCGGGAATCTGCCCATTTCCATCAGAATGCGAAGCACCCTGACAATTCAGAATTATAGCATAATTTTTATTCTGTGACAAGTCTTTTTTCTTTTATTATTTATCCAGTGCCAGTCTATAAACACGATTCACCTGTCGGTTATATAATGCCTGAAAATCTTCCATTGGAGTGTCATTTGTTTTTTTCATGCCTGCCCTCCTGTTTCCAACTATTATATACACGATTCATCATAGGGAAATATCTTTCAGAATAAAATTTTTGAATAATTTCAGATAATAAAAAAGACAGCTTCGAACGCTGCCTTTTAGGAGAAGGTATTTTTACTATGGGGTATAGCAAAAACTATATAATGTATTGGGGGGTTTTTACGGTTATTATAATACCATGAACCCATGCGAAAGTGTGCACAAACCTCACAAAAAGTATGACTCGTTTTTGGTTATTTTGTATAAGTGAAAACAAAATAAAAAAGACAGCCTCGAACGCTGTCTTTTTAGGAGAAGGTATTTTTACTATGGGGTATAGCAAAAACTATATAATGTATTGGGGGGTTTTTACGGTTATTATAATACCATGGACAGCCGGATAAGTGTGCACAAAGTCGAAAAAAGTTCCTGCGTTTTTCTGGTCAGTTCTACGGTACTATATTCCCAGTTTTAAGAAAAAATACGAAAAATTGCACAAACGCGCAACCGTTTATTCCTGTTTTTTGCACATGTGTTTCCTGTGGGTTATTTTCATACCCAATTTTCATCCTTTCCCGAATGTGGTCGTACACGATGCACTTTATAAAATAAAAAAGACAGCTTCGGACGCTGCCTTTTTAGGAGAAGGTATTTTTACTATGGGGTATAGCAAAAACTATATAATGTATTGGGGGGTTTTTACGGTTATTATAATACCATGGACAGCCGGATAAGTGTGCACAAAGTCGAAAAAAGTTCCTGCGTTTTTCTGGTCAGTTCTACGGTACTATATTCCTAGTTTTGAGAAAAAATACGAAAAATTGCACAAACGCGCAACCGTTTATTCTCATTTTTTGCACATCTACTTCTTTATAATTAGTTTTACATGTATAAAAGAAAAGTCCCATAAACGCATCGTTTACAGGACTTTTCCTTTTTATTTGGAAATATACAATTAGCAAACACCCTGAGCAAGCATAGCATCTACTACCTTCTCAAATCCGGCAATATTAGCACCTGCCACATAGTCTGTCTTTCCACCAACGGTTGCATTGTATCTCTTAGCAGCATCGCTGATGTTAGCATAAATAGTCTCCATGATTCCCTTAAGCTTTCCGTCAACTTCTTCGAATGTCCAGGAAAGTCTCTCAGAGTTCTGGCTCATCTCAAGTGCAGATGTAGCAACACCACCGGCATTGGCAGCCTTACCACCTACGAAGAGAACACCATTCTCCTGAAGATACTTTGTAGCCTCAAGAGTTGTAGGCATGTTAGCACCCTCTGTTACAGATGTAACACCGTTAGCAACGAGCATCTTGGCATCCTCAATGTCTAACTCGTTCTGAGTCGCACATGGAAGAGCAAGATCTACCTTGTACTGCCATACACCGTGCTCACCGTTCTGCTTTGCATGATACTCAGCAGTTGACTTAGCAGCTGCATACTCAGTAAGACGGGCACGCTTAACTTCCTTAACTTCCTTAAGAAGAGCAACATCAATTCCGTTTGGATCATAAATCCATCCGGTAGAATCAGAACATGTTACAACCTTAACACCTAACTCCTGTGCCTTCTCGATTGCGTAGATAGCAACGTTACCAGATCCGGAAACTGCTGCTGTCTTTCCCTCAAGGCTCATACCATGATCTTTCCATAATGCGTTAGTAAGATATAACAGACCATATCCGGTAGCCTGTGTACGTGCAAGAGATCCACCATAGGTAAGACCCTTACCAGTCAGCACACCTTCGTATGATCCACGAATTCTCTTATACTGTCCAAATAAGAAGCCGATCTCTCTTGCACCTGTTCCGATATCTCCGGCCGGTACGTCAACGTCTGCTCCGATATATTTGCAAAGTTCTGTCATGAAGCTCTGGCAGAATGCCATGATCTCTCTGTCAGATTTACCCTTAGGATCGAAATCAGAACCACCTTTACCACCACCGATTGGAAGTGTTGTAAGAGAATTCTTAAATACCTGCTCGAAACCTAAGAACTTGATAATACCCAGGTTTACAGAAGGATGAAGTCTTAAACCTCCCTTGTATGGTCCAATGGAATTATTGAACTGTACACGGAAACCTCTGTTTACCTGAACCTGTCCGTTGTCATCTACCCAAGGAACACGGAACATGATCTGACGATCCGGCTCTGTGATTCTCTCAAGAATCGCATTCTTTCTGTATAATTCCTCATTTGCATCGATCACAGGTCTTAAAGAATCAAGAACCTCTGTTACTGCCTGTAAGAACTCAGGCTGATCTGCGTTTTTCTTCTTTACTACTTCGAGTACTTCATCAACATAACCCATTTCTCTATCTCCTTAATATTAATTTTTAACGTCCGGAACCAGTAAAATCCCGAATCGTCATGTTCTGATCATAATCTGTTGCCTGTTTCTACAACAACCTTTTTTATTGTAACGAAAAATGCAGGATTTTGCAATAGAAAATTCTTTATTATTGTAATTTTCTACCACTACGGCGTAATAAAGCGGCTTTTTGAGTACAAAATGAAACAGGGCGATTCAAAACTTGCATTCTGAACCGCCCGGTTATAACACTAAATAAGTATATATTTTATTTATCCCTGCTTATTTTCGACCAGTCAACGAATTCAGATTCCTCGTCCGTATCATAGTAGGTCAGTTTAAAGTAATCCACCAGTTTCGCCAGGGCAAAGACAAGTATCTCTTTTTCAGAATCGTTCATCTCATCCGCAACATTTTTAATCATCTGGCGGTGAAACTGTTCGTGATGATAATAGGCAGCTTTCCCTTTATCTGTCAGGCGCAGCTTTATTACTCTTTTATCCCGCGTACTCCGTTCCCGGACAACATATCCTTTCTCACACAAGGCATCCATTGCTTTCGTGAGTGTGCCTGTTGTAACGGACATCAGTTTTGCAACGGTTTTCATATTTCGCGGCTCATCAATTCCCACTGCCTCGATAATATGCATATCATTATAACTGATATCTTTAAACTCTTCTGTGATCAGGCTTTTCGCCTCAATCTCCAGAATATCCTTGAATAATTTTACAAGAAGATCATTTAAGGTCTCTTCCAGCGTCATGTTAAACTCCTTCATGATCTGGTGTGACCTACCACTCGACTGCACATGCCCCCCAGGTAAGTCCGGCACCAAATCCAGCTAATACGATTTTATCGCCCCCGCTTATCATACCATGTTTGTGGACATTATCAAGTAAAATAGGTACGCTTGCGGCCGAAACATTTCCACACTTCTGTAAATTACATGGGAATTTTTCCATCGGCTGATGCAGACGCTTTGCCACTGACTCAATAATCCGGATATTTGCCTGGTGAAGCAGAAAATATTTTACATCTTCAATTGGAAGTTCTGCCTGTTCAAGTGCTTCACTGACCGCCTTTGGAACCGTGCGCACAGCAAACTTATAAACCTCTCTCCCATCCATCTGGGTGAACGCATAATGCTGTGCACCAAGCTGGCGGTAAAGATTATTCACCGGACGGTTCTCACAATGCAATGCCATGCCACCGGCGCCATCTGATCCCTGCACCATGGAAAGCAGCTGGCTTCCTTCTGCACTAACTACAGCAGCTCCGGCTCCATCCCCGAAAAGCACACAGGTACTGCGGTCTGCCCAGTTCATCATTTTTGACAGGGTTTCCGCCCCGATAACCAGTGCATGTTTGTAACGTCCGGTACGGAAATAGGCATCCGCCGTAGCCAGTGCAAATAAAAATCCGGAACATCCCGCACTCAGATCAAATGCCGTTGCACTTTTTGCTCCAATTGCAGCCTGTATTTCACATGCCAGCGATGGAAATATGTAATCCGGGGAAATGGTTCCCGCGATGATCAGATCAATTTCACATCCGGATATTTTTGCATCTGCAAGCGCCTTCTCTGCCGCCTCTACCGCCATGGAAGTTGTTGTCTCTTCCACTGCAATATGGCGCATGCCAATCCCGGTACGGGAACGAATCCACTCATCTGAAGTGTCCATAACCTGAGCCAGGTCATCATTGCTTACAACTTTTTTCGGAAGCGCACTTCCGGTTCCTAAAAATTTCATTTTATGCTTCTCCTCTATGGAACAATTAGAACTTTCTGAAGCGATCATACCGCTCCTGTGCAAGCTGCTTACCACTCTTGTCATTCTGTGCACGTAAAAATTCTTTCATATTTCCTTTCATCCATGCCGCAATTGAAGTCAGCGCATCGTCATCCGCTCCGCCATACTCCGGAATCACCTTATCCACAACAGACAGTTCTTTCAGATCCTGTGCCGTGATCTTCATGACAGTTGCCGCTTCTTTTGCACGTTTTCCATCCTTCCAGAGAATGGAAGCAAATCCCTCCGGAGAAAGAATCGAATAGGTGGCATTTTCCATCATCCATACTTCATTACCAACCGCAAGGGCAAGAGCTCCACCACTGCCGCCTTCGCCAATCATCAGGCAAAGAATCGGCACCTGGATTCCGGACATTTCATAAAGGTTTCTTGCAATTGCCTCACCCTGTCCGTTCTCCTCGGCTTCTTTTCCCGGATATGCACCGGATGTATTTACAAAAGTAATGATTGGCCGATTGAATTTTTCTGCCTGCTTCATCAGACGGATTGCCTTACGGTATCCTTCCGGCGAAGGCATACCAAAGTTGCGTTCCTTGCAGTCCTTTAAATCTTTTCCCTTATGCACCCCGATCACGGTTACCGGCTGTCCATCCAGATAGGCAATACCACCGACAATTGCCGGATCATCACGGAAATAACGGTCTCCGTGCAGTTCCATGAATTCATCAAAAATCTGTCCCATATAGTCGACAGATGCCAGACGCTTCATCTGACGTGCCGCCATTACTTTATCCCACGGTTCCAACGGTCTGGAAAACGTATTTCTCTCGCGCATCAGTTCGGTCGGCTCATAACGGTCATCGTCATGTGCCGGATCAAAGTTTGCATATCCTTCGGTCGGACGATGCAGACGAAGAATTTTCCCCAGCGTATCTTTTAACTCGTCACGCTCTACAATTGCATCCACAAATCCGTGTTTCAGCTGAAACTCAGCTCTCTGGAATCCATCCGGAAGCTTCTCCCCGATGGTCTGCTCAATCACACGCGGCCCGGCAAAACCAATCAGCGCTCCCGGCTCTGCAAGGATAATATCTCCAAGCATTGCAAAACTTGCGGTCACACCACCGGTTGTCGGATCTGTCAGAACCGGAATATAAAGAAGTCCTGCATCCGAATGCCGTTTTACAGCTGCAGAAGTCTTTGCCATCTGCATCAGGGAAATAATTCCCTCCTGCATACGTGCACCACCGGAACAGCAGAATAAGATCACCGGAAGTTTCTGTTCCGTTGCCTTTTCCATTGCACGTGTAATTCGCTCACCGACTACGTGTCCCATACTTCCCATCATGAAACGGGCATCAATCACACCGAGAACTGTCTTCTCTCCGTTGATTGTACAACTTCCCATGGTTACGCCTTCGTTTAATCCGGTTTTTTCCTGTGTTGCGGCAACTTTTTCTTCGTATTCCGGGAAATTCAGCGGATTTCCGGTCTTCAGATCGTTGTCCCAGGTTTCAAAAGTTCCTGCATCCGCCACCATACGAATACGGTTTTTGGTGCGGACACGGAAATAATATCCGCACTCGTAGCAGACATATTTATTTTTGATGACACGCTGTTTATCCAGTTCTTTTTTGCAGATTTTACAGGTAACGGTCTCTACAACAGGTGCTGCTTCCTTTGCCTCTTCCTGCTTTGGCTCTTCTGCCTGTGTTTTTTCTGGTTCTTCGTTGTGATTTACTTTGATATATTTTTTATTAAAAAACATTGCCTTTCCCCTATCCGATTGCAAATGTCAGTTCTGCGGAACATGCCAGTTTTCCATTTACTTTTGCTGTTGCCTGCCCCACACCGATCGGTCCCTTCACCTTGATAATTTCGGTTTCAAGCACCAGAGTATCCCCCGGAACAACTTTCTGCTTGAATTTTGCTTTATTGATTCCTGCAAAATATGCCGTCTTTCCTTTCCATTCCGGCTGCGAAAGAATCGCAACCGCACCGGTCTGTGCCAGTGCTTCCACGATCAGCACACCCGGCATAACCGGATTTCCCGGAAAATGACCGGCAAAAAACGGTTCATTGAAGGTTACATTTTTCTTTGCTACCGCGCGCACGCCCGGCTCCACTTCTTCCACCGTATCAATCAGCAGAAACGGATGTCTGTGTGGCAGAATTTCCATAATTTCCTGTGTTGTCATACTCATAGCTTCTACTCCTCGTATTTGCGAACCAGAAGACTTGCGTTATGTCCGCCAAATCCAAGAGAGTTTGACAGTGCATAGGTAAATGACTCGTGGTATTCTTCTTTACAGTAGTTCAGATCCATCTCGTCATCCGGTGTCTCATAACCAACTGTACGGTGGATGTATCCTTCTTCCAGCTCTTTGACACAGGTGATAAATTCAACCGCACCTGCGGCACCAAGAAGATGACCGATCATGGACTTTGTAGAATTGATCTTAATGTCCTTTGCATGATCCCCAAACAGTAACTTAATGGCACGGGTCTCAAAAAGATCGTTGTGATGCGTTGCAGTACCATGCGCATTGATGTACGTGATCTCGTTTTTGTCTACCCCCGCATCCTCGATGGCATTCTGCATAGCGCGTGCTGCACCTGCACCGTCTTCGAGTGGGGAAGTAATATGGTAAGCATCTGCAGAACATCCATATCCCACAACTTCTGCATAGATTTTTGCGCCTCTTGCCTTCGCATGCTCAAGTTCCTCAAGAACAACAATGCCGGCACCTTCACCCAATACAAAACCGCTGCGGTTTTTATCGAAAGGAAGGGAACATTTTTCCGGATCATCGGATGGAGAAAGCGCCGTCAGTGCACCGAATCCGGCAATCGCACATGGACATACGGCTGCCTCGGTTCCTCCGGCTACCATGACATCTGCCTCTCCGTACTGAATGCTGCGGAACGCATCACCGATATTATTCGTACCGGTCGCACAGGCAGTTACATCATTGGTACATTTTCCCTGCAATCCCAGCTGGATGGAGACATTTCCTGCTGCCATGTTTGAGATCATCAATGGAACGAAAATCGGATTGACTCTGCCCGGTCCTTTTTCCACAATCTTTGTATACTCGCGCTCGATTGCCTGAAGACTTCCAACACCGCATCCAACGGCTGTACCGCAACGGTAAGCGTCCTCTTTTTCCATATCAAGCCCTGCATCCGCAACGGCTTCTTTGGCTGCTGCTACTGCGTACTGTGCAAACAGTTCCATACGCTTTGCTGCCTTAAAATCCATATGCTCTTTTCCGACAAAACCTTTGACTTCTGCCGCAAGATGTGCTTTATATTCACTTGCATCAAACTTCGTGATAGGACCAAATCCAATCTGTCCGGCATGGATTCCTTTCCAGAATTCTTCCACATTCAGGCCGATCGGCGTGATTGCTCCCATTCCCGTCACAACGACTCTTCTCATTTTCCTTTTCCTTTCTTTCTATCAGGTTCCTTAAATGGCCATACCACCATCTACAGAAAGTATCTGCCCGGTAATATAATCCGACTCCGGTGATGCAAGAAATGCGACTGCATTCGCAATATCCTGTACCTGTCCGGCTCTGCCAAGCGGGATCTGCTTTTTTAATTCTTCCTGGGTCTTTTCCGGCAATACTGCGGTCATCTCTGTCTCTACAAATCCGGGAGCAACCGCATTGACGCAGATTCCTCTGGATGCAAGCTCCCTTGCAACAGATTTTGTCAGACCGATCACGCCCGCCTTGCTTGCTGCATAGTTTGACTGTCCCGCATTTCCAAGGATTCCGGATACCGAAGAAATATTGATAATTTTTCCGGCACGCTGTTTTAACAGATAGCGTGACAGATGACGAATTGTATTGAAAGTTCCCTTCAGGTTGGTATTGATCACAGCATCAAAATCGCTTTCCTTCATGCGCATCAGCAGATCATCCCTTGTAATTCCGGCATTGTTCACCAGAATATCCATATGCTTATATTCTTTGATAAGAGATTCAATCATCTCCTGACATGCTGTAAAATCAGAGACATTGCAGCGAACACTCACGGCATCTCCTCCGGCCGCTTTGATCGCTGCAACCGTTTCATTTGCAGCATCTTCGGAACCATTGTAGTTCACCACAACAAATGCTCCGCGTTTTGCCAGCTCCAGCGCAATGGCTCTTCCGATTCCCCTGGAAGCACCTGTAACAAGTGCATTTTTACCGGTTAACATATTTATTGAAATCCTCCATTTTGTCGATGTTGCATGTGGTAACATCGCGATTGATCTTTCTCATAAATCCGGAAAGGCTGCGTCCCGGTCCGATCTCCACAAATTCCTCTGCTCCGTCTGCAATCAGGCGCTCAATTGTCTGCTGCCAGCGCACGGAAGAAGAAACCTGACGTACCAGATAATCCTTGACGTCTGCCGGATCTTTGACATAATCTGCAGTCACATTGGTCAAATACGGAATGGTGATCGGCTGAATCGTTACATCTTCGAGTGCCTCCCCGAGTTTCTTTCCTGCTTCTGCTAAAAGTGCAGAATGGAACGGGCCACTGACTTTAAGCGGAACCACGCGCTTTGCTCCGGCTTCCTTGCAGGCATCTCCTGCCTCACCTACAGCATCTGCTGCTCCGGTGATAACGATCTGTCCCGGACAGTTGTAATTTGCAATGGAAACAACTTTGTTTGTTTTTGCAGCGGTTTCCTCACAGATTGCTGCGATCTTTTCCGCATCCAGTCCAAGAATTGCAGACATACCGCCGCCTACCGGATATGCCTGTTCCATATAAATACCGCGCTTGCGGACAACCGCAAATGCATCCCGCATTGTCATCGCTCCGGATGCAATCAGCGCACCATATTCGCCAAGGCTTAAGCCTGCCGTAACGTCGCAGCCAATTCCCGCTGCTTGTAATGCTGTATAAATAGCCGCCTCGGTTGTGAGCATACAGATCTGTGTGTACTCTGTAATGTTCAGCTTATCATTTTCTTCAAAGCAAAGAGCTGCCACATCCAGACCTGTCACTTCATTTGCCAGATCATAAACCGCTTTTGCTTCCGGCATGGCGTCGTAAAACTCTTTTCCCATACCAATATACTGAGATCCCTGTCCAGGGAACATAAATACTCTCTTCACTGTCTTCTCCTATTTCTGTCCCAATAACTTTTCGGCACCACTCATAACATCCCGGATAATTTCCGCACAGGTCTCTTCTTTTTTTACCAGACCCGCAGACTGGCCTGCCATAACGCTGCCGTACATGACATCACCCTCGACAACTGCTTTGCGCAGTGCTCCGAGTGTCATCTGCTCAAGTTCTTCGAACGGTGCACCTTCTTTTTCTTTCTTTAAGTACTCGCGGGTCATTTTGTTTCGGATAACGCGAATCGGATGGCCTGTGGACATGCCGGTCACTTCACTGTCAATATCTTTTGCTTTGACCACGCGCTGCTTGTAATTTTCATGAACCGTGGATTCTTTTGCAACAACAAAACGGGTTCCCATCTGTACTGCCTCTGCGCCAAGCATCATAGCTGCCGCAAATCCACGTCCATCTGCAATTCCACCGGCTGCAATGACCGGAATGGATACCGCATCTACTACCTGTGGTACGAGTGTCATCGTCGTCTGGGCACCGATGTGTCCACCGGACTCCATTCCCTCAGCGACCAGTGCATCCGCACCGCCACGCTCCATCAGCTTTGCCAATGCCACGCTTGCCACAACCGGGATCACTTTGATTTTGGCTTCTTTCCACATGCTCATATATTTGGCCGGATTGCCGGCGCCGGTTGTTACTACCTTAACGCCTTCCTCCACAATTACTTTTGCAATCTCATCCGCTTCCGGATTCATCAGCATGAGATTTACTCCAAACGGCTTGTCGGTTTCTTTTTTTGCTGCCTGAATCTGCTCACGCACCCAGGAAGCCGGTGCTCCACCTGCTCCGATGATGCCAAGTCCGCCGGCATTGGATACCGCACTGGCCAGTTCATGTGTTGCGACCCATGCCATACCGCCCTGAATGATCGGATATTCGATTCCCAGAAGCTCTGTCACTCTTGTTTTCATAGCCTATGCCTCAACACCCTTATTTTTCATATAATCAATAACATCCTGAACGGTAAGGATCTTCTCTAAATCCTCAGAAGGAATCTCTACACCGTACTCTTCTTCCAAAGCCATAACCAGCTCAAACAGATCTAAGGAATCTGCCTCAAGATCCTCTTTGAAACGGGACTCTGCGGTGATAGAATCTGCGTCTACGTTTAACTGGTCTGCAATGATTTCTTTTAACTTTTCTAACATAATGGGTTCTCCTTTTACTGTCTTCAATTTTGTTTGATTGTGAAATAGTTTGACTGTCAAACAGTTTCTTAGTCAAAGTATATGCAAAGATAGTTTGATTGTCAAGATATTTTTTCAACAGGGTAATGATAAAAGAGTACAAAAAAGCACAGCAAACACTTTCTTCCTACACGAAAATGTTTGCTGTGCATATGGTTCTGTTTTTTGAACTTATCCGATAATGAGTTGCATTGCCCCGTATATTCCGGCATCATTGCCAAGCTGTGCCAGTTCAAAGCGGGTATCACGACATGCATGGAAGCAGCTTTCCTTAAAGTGCTTCTGGATCGTATCGATTAGAATCTGTCCGGCTTTGGACACACCACCACCGATCACGATAACTTCCGGATTGGTCACGCATGCAATATTCGAAAGGGTTGACCCTAAAATTTCTCCCACTTCATCTACCAGTCCAAGAGCTACTTCATCGCCTTCTTTTGCCACATCAAAAATGTCTTTCGCAGTAATATCTTTATAATCACGAAGCTTTGTCGCATCCTGTGTTTTGGCAAGTTTACGTTTTGCCATGCGTACAATACCAGTCGCAGAAGTATACTGTTCCAGACATCCATACTGCCCACAGTTACAAGGCTCTATCTCATCATGATTTACGGTAATGTGTCCGATTTCTCCGCCTGCACCGTTATATCCGGCAACCACATGTCCGTCCACGATAATTCCACCGCCGACACCGGTACCAAGCGTTACCATGATGACATCTTTACTTCCTTTTCCACCGCCCTGCCACATTTCGCCAAGACCTGCAACGTTCGCATCATTTCCGACTTTTACTTTCAGACCTGTCTGTGCACCGAGTTCCTCCGCAACATTGATCACTCCCCAGCCGAGATTGACACACCCGTTAACAACGCCATCACTCCGCACAGGACCCGGAACACCGATTCCCACACCCTCTACATCACTCTTACTGATGCCTTCCTGCGCCAGTTTGTTATCAATCGCCTGTGCAATATCCGGCAGTACTGCCTTTCCGTTATCGCTGGTATCTGTCTTGATTTCCCATTTGTCAAGAAGCTCTCCGCTTGTCTCAAAAAATCCCATTTTTACGGTGGTTCCTCCCACGTCTACGCCAAATCCATATTTCTTCAATTCCTGATTCCTCCTTGATCTATGTGATATGTATTTTTCTTCTACCCCATGTATCTATATTCTACCATATTCCGGAATTTCTGCCTAGTATCGATAAAAAAAATCAACCGATGTATCCATAAATACACCGGTTGCACTGTTTTATATATGTTTATTGTACGTTTCCACCACCGGTATCTCCACTCTCTCCGGTATCACCGCTATTATCCGTGGTTCCGCTATTGTCCGGTTTATTGGTATTTTCTCCATTTTCCGGCGTATCAGTGTTTCCTCCGCTTTCTCCGGAATCGTTGTCCCCACTATGTTCCGGTTTGGAATTGTTATTCTGATCACCGGCATTGCTGTCGTTATTGTCCGGCTGGTTATCATTTTCGGAGCTTCCGTCCGTTGTATTATCTTTCTGCTGGCTCTCGGAAGTCTGCTGGTCATCCGTCTGGTTTTCTTCTATCTGGTTTTCTTCGCGCATCTTGTCGTGTTCTTCCTCTTCCTGCTTCTGCTGATTTTTAAAATCATCCGAAAGCTGAGCATAAGGAAGGAAATCAAGCGAAGATAATCCCTCGTGGGCCGCAGACATATATGCTTTCCAGATCTGTGCCGGATATGTGCTTCCACTCAGATTGGAAATGGCTTTTGGATAATCACATCCCACCCAGACTGCGGTTGTATAATATCTGGTAAATCCGCAGAACCATCCATCTTTGTGATCGTTTGTTGTACCCGTCTTTCCGGCACACGGCATATCGGCAAGCTTTGCAGAACGTCCGGTTCCACTGTCCATAACGGAGGTCATGATATCCGTCATCATCCGCGCCGCATCCTGCTTATAAACCGTTTTTTCCGTCAGGCTGGACGTATAGACTACATTTTCGTCAGAATCCACAATTGATTTTACACAGGTCGGTTCCCTGTAAAGTCCGTCATTTTCAACCGCTGCATACCCGGATGCCATCTCAAGTGGAGAAACACCTTTGGTAAATCCACCAAGAGATGTGGCGAGGGTATAATCTCCGTCCTTGATCTGTGCAAAATTCATATTTTTTAAATACTGCAGGCCTGCTTTTGGTGTCAGTTCATCATACAGCTGCCAGGCAATCGTATTAATGGAATGTGCAACCGCATATCTGAGCGGAATCTTTCCGGCATATGTATTGTTTGCATTCGACGGTCCGTCTTTTAGTTTATGGTCATCCACAACGGTATCCGGAGTATACCCGCGCTCCAGTTGCGGAGTATATACCAGCAATGGCTTAATCGAACTTCCCGGCTGACGGTAACTCTGGTATGCACGGTTTAACGTATAATTATCCGAATCCTGCTTACGGCCGCCCACGATTGCCACAACATATCCGCTGTTGTTATCAATTGATACTGCTGCCGCCTGCATCTTGTAAGTTCCGTCTTTGGATTTGTCTTTAAATCCTTTCAGGGTATCATCAATGGCAGACTGCAGTTCCTTTTGTTTTTCCATATCAATCGTCGTATAGATTTTGTATCCTCCGGAAAACAGTTTCTTCTGACACGCACTGTAAAGTTCGTCATATGCTTCCCCATAAGACTTCTTTTCCTTATCCGAATCAAAATAATATTTAAACTGGAAACCTTCCTGTTCCATCAGTGCACGGGTTGCGCAGTCATACGTGTAAGTGTCAATCGAACTGTTAATTTTCTCCGTGTCACTCTTTTTCGGCCGGTTCAGTGCAATCTCTTCTTTGGTTGCCTCATAATACTCTTCCTGGGAGATTTTCCCGTCATCCCGCATATTCTTTAAGATCAGATTCCGCCGGGTAATGGTATTGTCCGGGTGTGTCACCGGATCATAATTGGACGGGCGGTTCGGGATCGCACACAGATACGCGGTCTGCGATACATCAAGATCTTTCAGTTCACAGTTAAAATATCCATGACAGGCAGCGTCAATTCCGTAATAGCCGTTTGCAAAATACACGTTATTCAGATAAAATTCCATAATTTTATCCTTACTGTAACGTTTTTCGAGTTCCCACGCAAGAAACATCTGCTTCACCTTGTACTGCCACGTCTGTTTCGGCTGCATATAAATCAGCTTGGCAAGCTGCATGGTAATCGTACTTCCACCCTGCGTACCACCCTGCGATTTTTTCAGTTTCGACATGACTGTGGCTTTGACCGCGCGCACAAGTCCTTTCAGATCCACACCGTTATGCTGGTAAAACTTCTTGTCCTCAATACTGATAATCGCTGCGACAAAATTCTTTGGAATATCCTCGTATTTGACATACTGCGCATTCTTGTCTCCCCTTCGTTCAGAGATCAGTTTTCCGTCTTTATCAAAAACGGAGCAGGTCTGTGAAGGGATAAACGTAGAATCGTCGGAAGCAGATACTTCCTGCACTGCCTCACGGCGCATCTGCTGTATCTGATCCGCATATCCGCCAAAATAGTAGTATCCAAAACCTGCCAGCACAACAAGCATCAGCACGATCTGCAGCTTTATGACAAACCAGAAAAAGCGATGCTGCTTTTTCTTTCTTTTCTTTTTCTTCTTGGTTGACATATACTCTCCTCCATATTTATTTTGGAAACATACATCATACATTTTATCTCTTTTGGACAGTATATGCAAATTATCTTTTTATTAAGATTTTATTATTTTCACTGCTCCATATTTTTCCCCAGAAAATTTGCAGCTGTGGCAGACAATGCTTTCAACAGTCCAAGTGTTTCCTTTTGTCCGCTGTTATCTGCCAGAATCACAGCACCCTGACAGTCTCCATTGCACAGAATACTTGAAAGCACAATTCCCTTCGGAAGGGTTGACATTGTTTTTTTTGTAATGGAGCAGGCCTGTTCTTCTCCTGTTTTCACAACTGTGCTGCGCTTTTCAATCATTTCTTCCATTTCTTCGCTCAGCTGTTCCCCCTCAACTTCCTTTTTCCCGGTTCCCGCTGCTGCGATCACATATTCCCGATCCGTAATGCAGACCAGAGCCTCTGTGGTCTGTGCCAGTGCCTGTGCATAACTTCGTGCAAACTCGCCCAGTTCCCCAACCGGTGAGTATTTTTTGAGCATAATTTCGCCCTCCCGGCTTGTAAAAATCTCTAGGGGATCCCCCTCCCGGATGCGCAGTGTCCTGCGAATTTCTTTCGGAACCACAATTCTTCCCAGATCATCGATTCTGCGCACAATTCCAGTTGCTTTCATATGATAAATTTCCTCCTGTTTTCCAGATTACTTTCCATATTCATGTTGTATGGGTAGTATGCCGGAATCCCGGAAAAATTATGCACAGAAAACAAAGCATTTTACTTGAAAAAACGTTCATCCCGTCATACAATAGAATTAGCATTCACTAGGAGAAACGTATTATGGATTATAATGAAAATGAATTTAAGGCCAAGGCCAATATCAAAGCCAGACGCATCTGGCTTGTATTTGCCCTTCTTCTTAGTGCAAACTACGGCACAGATGTATCCCAGGGTGGGTATCCTTCCACAAATTTCATCATTTTTTTAATACTGTGCTGGGTTCCTTTTTTTGCCGGTGATCTTCTTTTGCGCATCAGGGGAAAGGCTGATGACCGCTATCGGTATGTGCTTGTCGTCGGTTACGGTATTTTTTACACGTTCCTGATCTGCACCACCGATTCACCGATTGCCTTTACCTATATTCTTCCGGTTGTCAGTCTTCTGGTTCTTTACAAAGACCGGAAATTTATGGTGGGATGTGCAATCGCCAATATCGCCAGTGTCATTATCAGTGTCATTTATCATCTGGTCGTTCTCGGTCAGAATACTGCAACGGACCAGAAAAATTATCAGCTGCAGATTGCCTGTCTCCTGCTCTGTTATATCGGCTATATCATGTCTATCCGCCATCTCATCGAATCCGATGGTGCCCTGACAAACAGTATCAAAGCCGATTTAAAACGGGTTGTTACAACTGTTGAACAGGTTAAAACCGCCAGCAATACCATCATGGATGGAATCACCGTTGTCCGCGAACTTGCCACGGAAAACAAACATGGTTCTGACATTGTCGTAGACGGAATGAACAAACTGACCGACCATAACGGCCAGCTGCAGTCCCGGACAGCCTCCTCGCAGGAAATGACAGGAGATATTAATTCCCAGGTACAGAATGTTGTTTCCATGATCAATGATATGGTATCCCTGACTGCGGAATCCGGCAAACATGCAAAAACAAGTTCCGTTGATCTGGAGAGTCTGGTACAGACTGCCGGAACGATGGCAGATCTGTCCAATGAGGTAGAACATATTCTGGACGCTTTCAAGGCAGAATTTGAAACCGTAAAACAGGAAACTGGAACCATTGACAGTATTTCCAGCCAGACCAATCTGCTGGCACTTAATGCTTCCATTGAAGCTGCCCGCGCAGGGGAAGCCGGAAAAGGATTCTCCGTCGTTGCAGAACAGATCCGCAAGCTGAGTACCGAAACCAAAGATTCTTCCGGACAGATCAGCGAAGCACTCTCGCGACTGGATGAAATTTCAGGAAAAATGACTTCTTCCATTGAAGAAACCTTAAAACTTATTCAGGTCACTCTGGAAAAAGTAACCCAGACCGGTGAAAATGTAAATAAAATTACACAGGATTCTTCTCTTCTGGGTGAACACATCCAGACAATTGATTCCGCCATGAAAGAAGTGGAATCTTCCAATCGTCAGCTGGTAGAAAATATGGAACAGGTATCTTCCATCGTGGAAACCATGACCACATGCATCAGTGATTCCGATGAAACAAGCAAACGCATGCTCAGCAAATATGAGGAAAGTGCTTCCAACATCAATAACATAGAAAATGTAATTCAGGAGCTGATGTGTGAACTGGGCATCGGTGGTTTCATGGGTCTGGATGATATTCATGCCGGTATGAAAGCAAAAGTTATTCTTCCAAAACATCTGGAACGCATGGAGTATCACGGAGAAGTCAGATCTGTTGCGGAAAATAGTATTTCCCTGATTTTGTCTGACAATCCACAGTTAAACGGATCCGAAACCTGTAAGGTTCAGGTCACGGTTGACAATGTTCTCTACTGTTGGGATCAGGCGCAGATACAAGCTGACACGGCGTCCGGTTCCCACGCCTATGCATTGCAGCTTTCCGCACGTCCGGAGATCAAAAACCGCCGGAAATACCCACGGGCAGATGTGTCCAATCCATGTACCATCACGCTGAAAGATTCCGACACAACGTTCTCCGGTCAGCTTGACAATATCAGTGCCAATGGATTTGCATTTCTGATCCGGGATCCGTTTTTCATGGATCATAAACATGCAGATGTTGCTATCGATATCCAAAATTTTGCCCTTTCGGATCAGTCCCATCTGGAAGGACATGTCATCCGGTGCTCGGATGATGAAGGTGTATATATTGTGGGATGTCAGATGCCGGAAGACAATTATGCAATACGCAATTATGTAGATTCCCTTCTCGGTCAATAAATAAAACAGGGAAAACTTCTATGATTCCATAAAAGTTTTCCCTGTTTTCTTATCATTTAAGCTGTCAGCAAAAGTTTTTCAAACTCTTCTTTTGGAAGCGGTCTCGAATAGTAATATCCCTGAATACTGTCACACTTCATCTGTTTGAGGAAATCCACCTGTTCTTCTCTCTCAACACCTTCTGCCGTAACGCACAATCCAAGTTCCTTTGCAAGTAAAATCGTATGTTCCAGCAATCGTTCCCCACTGAAATCTCCGATGTAATCAATCAGACTTTTGTCAATTTTTAACGTATCGAAACATTTCATGTTCAGTGTTGCAAGAGAAGAATACCCCGATCCAAAATCATCTACAAGCAATGGAAAACCATTGTCATGGAACTTATCTGCCAGCCCCTTGATATTGTCATTGTCAATTGCTGCGCTCTCTGTAATCTCAATCGGAACCAGATGGGTTTTTACTCCGATTTCATCAGCGATCTGCTGATACCGGCTGACCACACTGTCAAAATACAGACTCGCCCTGGACAGATTGATGGATACCGGAATAATCTCCTTTCCCTGTTTCTGCCATTCTAACTGCTGCATACATACTTTTCGGAAAACATACTCATCCAGAACTTTTATCAGTCCGTCTCTCTCAAACAACGGAATGAATTTGCCGGGTGGAATAACATTTCCCTTTTCATCTCTCCAGCGGATCAGACCTTCTGCCCCTACCATCCGCTCTGTTTCCGGATCATATTTCGGCTGATACCACACCTCAAAACAGTTATTTTCCAGAGAATGTTTAAATTCATCCTCCATGGCTTTATCTTCAAGCATGCGGATCGTATCTTCATGGCTGTAAAACTGATAGCTGATATCTTTGCGATCCTTGATCTGATTCTTGGCAAAATTTGCTTCGCTGTATACCTCTTCCACTTTGGAATCCGGTTTCCACTTCGTCACTCCAAAATAAGGGATCAGCTTCGGAACCTTCAGTCTTTCCGACAATTCTGCCAGTATGGTCTCCAGCTGCTGTAACTGCCGGATCGTCTTTTCCTGATCCTTTCCACTACTGTAAATCACAAAACGGTCTGCATTGATATGTCCTGCCAGATCATCTTTTTCCAGTATCCCCTGAATACATTTCCAGATTCCTTTGAGTGTTTCATCCCCTTTGATAATTCCACAGATCGAATTGATAATTTTAAAGGAGTGGATGTCCATGGACACCAGATATCCCGGTTGCCGGAAATCCCGGATTTTCTTCTTAAAACTTTCGTAATTATTTCCACCGGTTACACTGTCCACATATGCCATGCGCTCAAGTTCCCTCTGTTTTTCGGAACTGATATCGGAAAATCCTGCTACCATCCGGTGCAGCTGTCCTCCATCCGATGTATTTACAAATTTTGCACGGCAGTATTTTACTTTCCCATCCCGCACAATCCGGTAATCATACTGATATGCTTTTTTCAGGCTCAGCTGCTTACGGAGATTTTCAATGGAGGTCTCATACAGCATTGTCTCACGATCTTCGGTAAGGACAACCTTCCCCACATATTCTGCCATGATAGCTTCATATCCCGGAATTTCCTTAAGCGTATCATTGAGCACAGAGCGCACTGCGGAGTTCACCTTATATACATATACCTTATCATGATCCACATCTACATAATATACACTGTTAAAATTGCTTCCCAGTGCCTGAATAATCTCATTCTGGCGTGTGTCTGCCCTGATCTGTTCGATCAGACCCAATACATATTCCGGTTGTTTCTGTGAACCGCCCTGAATCCTACCCATAGAGATCTGATATACCATGTCTTTTCCCGAAGACTGAATCTTTGCACTTACCGTCTTTGCGCCATGGTCAATATCCTGAAACAGTTTTAACAGTTTTTCTTTTTCCATAATTCTGTCCATGAGGATACTATGCTCCAGATCCGTAGCATTCTCCACGATTCCCATGTGACGGGCTGCAAACTCTGATGGCCTGATCCTGTGTTCTTTGGGATAATAGTAAAAAAAATACTTTCCCCATTTTGCCAGAATCTCCTGAATCTCTGTTGATATATCCCTGCACTTCTTCTGATCGTTTTTTTCTACCATAGGCCTGCCTTTCCCTGGTAAACTGTAAATATTGTCTGATTATTTCTGTACAAATATACTATAGCATAAACTATTTTCCTCGTAAAGGTAGTAAATTTTCACAAAAACACACGAAAAGCGCATGCATCAGAGATGTCACATGCGCTTTCCAACTACACAGCATTCGCTTATGTTCTATTTTATTTTACGGTTTCTACCTTGATTACATTCGTATTTCCTACTTTTCCATTGATCAGACCACCGGTCAGAACAACAGCATCTCCGGTCTGTAATGAAAGTACTTCTTTTGCCTTTTTCATTGCATGGTAGAACATAACTTCCATCGAACTGAATTCCTCGCAGAGAACCGGAGTTACGCCCCAGCTTAAGTTCAGTTTCCGCCATACCTTCTCGGAAGTCGTCATTCCGATGATATCTACCGGACAACGGAAACGGCTGACCATACGTGCGGTAGTTCCGCTGAGTGTACTTGCGACAATACATTTTGCCTGGACATCAACTGCCATCGCACAGGTTGCATGCGAAATAGCATCCTGAATGCTTCTGGTCTCAAAATCAGAAGTGCGGAAACGCTTGGTATATTTGATCTGGGATTCCGTATACTCAGCAATCTCTGCCATGTTCCGCACGGCATCTACCGGATATTTACCGGCAGCTGATTCCCCGGACAGCATGATCGCGGATGATCCATCGTATACCGCATTTGCCACATCGGAAAGCTCTGCACGTGTCGGACGCGGATTGTGAATCATGGACTCGAGCATCTCGGTCGCGGTTATGACACGTTTTCCGAGCATACGGCACTTACTGATCAGATACTTCTGAACCGCAGGCACTTCCATGCCCGGGATTTCGACTCCGAGATCTCCACGGGCAATCATGACACCATTGGCAATCTCACAGATTTCTTCAATGTGCTCCACACCCGAACGGTTCTCAATCTTTGCAATAATATCAATATCTTCGCCGCCGTTCTCGTCAAGGAATTTACGCATATCCTCGACATCTTTCTTTACGGAGACGAAAGATGCCGCAACGAAATCCACGTCGTTTTTGATACCAAACAGCAGGTCTTTCTTATCCTGCTCGCTCAAAAATGCATGATCCATGACCTTGTTCGGGAAATTCATGCTCTTTTTATCCGACACCTCACCTCCGACAAGGACCTTACAGATGGCATCCGGTGCTTTCAGCTTTTCTACTTCCAGAATAATCAGACCATTGTTGATCAGGACATGATCTCCCACCTTCAGATTGTTGATCAGATTCTTGTAGGTTACGGAAACTCTCTCCTGATTTCCCACAATATCATCCGTTGTCAGTGTAAATGTATCTCCATCTTTTAACGTGATCTTTCCGTTTTCGAAGGTTTTGATCCGGTACTCCGGTCCTTTGGTATCCAGCATGATCGCAATTGGAAGACCTAACGCCTTACGCACTTTTTTGATCGTATCAATCTTCTTCTGATGTTCCTCATGGCTTCCATGGGAAAAGTTTAATCTGGCTACATTCATGCCAGCTTTGCACATCTGTGTCAGTACAGATTCACTCTCACTTGCAGGTCCGATGGTACAAATAATTTTTGTTTTTCTCATAATGCTTGTTCTCCTGTCTCTATCCAAATTTTTGTATCCCCTGAGTTTCATCCTATCACGCACAGACGGGATTTGCGCGGATATACCGCCCGACGATCAGCCGACGCGCCGGTGGAACAAGAAATTTGGGCTTCGAGGTCAGAATTCTCTGTACCAGCAGCCACTGCTGTGTCATATGGCTCACCGGAAGGAAACGAAGCCCGATTCGCCTGACTTGCGGAACAACGGACGGTTTCCCTTCCCTGAGCACTGTCTGGGAAATGCAAAACTCTCCTGCATCATTCAGGTAATCCTCCGCCTGCCGGTTATGCATACTGCTGCTAAGCACATTGACCTTCTGCTGCATTCCACAGGCATCTGCTACATTCATCTCCACCGGCATGCGAAGCACAAACGCCGCAATGACCACAGCGGAACAGATCAGCACAATATGATGTTTCTTTTTGGTCCGTTTTCCGAAGTGCTTATGCATTTGCAATCACATCTGCCAGAGCTTCCATCGCTGGTAGGTCGGACTCTTTCATGGCGGAACGGATCGTTACCATCGGCTCCACAATGGTAATATTTTTCATGGTTTCCAGAATTCCCTTCATCGTTCTTCCGGCCGTCGGTCCCCAGGTACCGTTCTCAATAATACCTACGGTACGGTTCTGGAATGCCTTGGACTGTAAATGATGCAGGAAGTCCTGCATACATGGGAATACACCGCCATCGTAACTTGCTGCTGCAAGAACCATACGGTCATAACGGAACGCATCTTCCACAACTTCTGCCATATCATCACGGGAAAGATCCATGACAGAAACTTTCTCTACTCCTTTGGCACGCAGCATCTCAGCAAATTTCCGTGCTGCTTTTGCAGTATTTCCATGGATCGATGCATATGCTACAAGAACACCCTTATCCTCCGGCTTATAGCTGCTCCAGGTATCATATAATCCAATGTAATAGCCAAGATTTTCATTTAATACCGGACCATGCAGCGGACAGATCGTCTGGATATCCAGTCCTGCTGCTTTCTTTAACAGTGCCTGTACCGGTGCACCGTATTTTCCTACAATATTAAAGTAATATCTTCTCGCTTCACAGGCCCATCCTTCCGGATCTTCATAATCCAATGCGCCGAATTTTCCAAATCCGTCTGCAGAGAATAAAATCTTTTCACTGCTCTCATAAGTTACCATCACTTCCGGCCAGTGTACCATCGGTGCCATATAAAAATTCAGCGTATGGGTACCGAGAGACAAAGACTCTCCTTCTGCCACTGTAATTTTATGGTTCTCATCCACCGGAAGCTCGTCAAAAAACTGTGGAAGCATGTGAAATGTCTTGGCATTTCCCACCAGGGTCACTTCCGGGAAAAGCTCTACCAGACGTCCGATACTTCCGGCATGATCCGGCTCCAGATGGGAAACTATCAGATAATCCACTTTCCGTCCGTCTAATGCGGCCAGCAGATTTTTCTCCCACTGCTCCACACCTCTGGTGTCTACCGTATCCATTAAAGCCACTTTTTCATCCAAAATCAGATAAGAATTATAAGATACACCATGCGGAACCACATACTGGCTCTCGAACAGGTCAATTGTCTTGTCATCTACTCCGATATACTTTACTGCTTCTGAAATTGTTACACTCATTTTTTCTCCCTCTCTTTTTGTTTTTATTTATGTATTATGATGCATACATATCATTTTCTTCTTCACGCGCTAAATCCTCCGGACTCATATAGCGGCGGAACAGGCGCTCTAAAATAAAATCAAATACAATCGATGCAACTGCCGGAATCACCACAAGCAGTACCGGTATAATATAAATCGACAGAGCCGATGCAATCAAAATCACCAGCAGCAGCAATGCCCATGGCAGATGCCTTATCATCAGCAGAAATGCATTTTTCAATGTCTGCTTTACGGTATTTTCAAATCTTGCAATATATGGGAATAAAAATGCGCTCCACATAATCGCAACAGCAATCATAATCAGAAAGAAATAGAAAAATGCGCCCTTCATACTGCCGGTTTTTAATACCTGATAGGTGATATAGGCATCACAGCCCAGAACAATCATAACGGCCAGCCATATAAGATATGGCAGTGTTGCAGCCTTAAAGTTGTCCCTGAACGCTCCGAAAAAGGTTCTTGTGGTATATCCGCGGTCACCGCGGATGGATTTATGTACCGTGTAATACAACGCGGTGGTCGATGCCCCGATCGTAAAAACCGGAATGCAGCAGATCACCCATAAAATGCTGACCCACACGCAGTCCACAAGTTTTCCCAGCATCTGAAATACAATATTATCCCAATTAAATTTCACGCTTATTCCTCCAGTCGCCCAATAATTTCTTCTGCGATTTCTTCTTTTGTTTTTCCATCCGTAGCTACGAGAATGTCTGCAGCCGCCTCATACTTTGGCCGGCGTACTTCCATCAGTTCAGAAATGTATGCAACATTCATATGACCGTTTAAAAGTGGACGGTCCGTACTGTTTTTTACACGTTCGTATATGGTCTGCGGTGTTGCCGTAAGAAATACAACGCTTCCCCCATCCCGCATGCAGTCTACATTTTCCTGTCGCATTGCCACACCGCCTCCACAGGATACGATTGTCGGCTCCTGCTGATTTAGTGACTGGATCAGTTTTGTCTCAAGCTCCCGGAAATAAAGTTCTCCGTATGTTTCAAAAATTTTGCTGATCGGCATTCCCTGTTCTTTTACGATACGCTCGTCCATCTCCACAACCGGATAACCCAGCTTTTGCTTTATCGCACGTGCAATCGTGCTTTTACCAGCTCCCATAAAACCGATCAGGAAAATATTTTTCTTTTCTTTATTCATGAAAAAATTTCTCCTTCACTTCTTCTACCGGCATATCCATACCTGTATATAACCGGAATGCGGCCACTCCCTGCCACAGAAGCATTCCCTTGCCTCCAATGCAGGTACATCCTGCTTCTTTTGCTTCCCGCAACAGTTTTGTCTCTGCCGGATTATAAACCGCATCACATACAACCAATCCCGGGCGAAATGCAGATAAATCTTTTACCACACTCTGGTCATCCATCGGTTTCATACCAACGATCGTCGCATTTGCAAAAATGTCACTGGATGTGATCTCCTCTGTCATCTTTGCCGTATCCGCAATGTCATATACATTGACAACAATTCCCGGCACTGCTTTTCGGATCTTTTCTGCGGTCTGAAGAGTACGCTCAAAAAATGCATCCTTAATATTGAAAATCGTGATCTCTCTGGCTCCATCTAATGCACATTGTACCTGAATGGCTGTCGCAGCTCCGCCACCGCCTGCGACCGTGATCTTTTTTCCTTTAATATCTACGCCATGGTCCTTGAGGTTGTGTACAAAGCCTTCTCCGTCCGTGATATATCCGGTTAATCTACCGTCATCGTTGACAATTGTGTTTACAGCTCCGATAATCTGTGCTGCCGGAGACAGCTCATCCACATACTTTGCCGCCTCGGTCTTATCCGGCATCGTCACATTGATTCCACGCATATGAAACAGTTTCACCGCGTCAAGTGCTTCTTTTACCTGATCTTCTTTTACATCAAATGCAACATATGCATAATCCAGCCCCAGCTTTGCAAAGCTGTAATTGTACATTGCCGGGGAACCGGAATGTCCTACCGGCGAACCGATCAGTGCAAGTAACCCTGTATGTCCTGAAATTCTTTCTTCCATCTTTTTTCTCCTGTCCTTGTATGTTGGTTATATGATACCATAACTTTTAAATTAAGTACAACAATTCCAGTGGTCTTTGAATAAGTACCTGTGCTCTGTTTTTACGAAGGAACTCCGCATCGCGGAATCCCCACATGACCGAAACACATGGAAGTCCCGTGTTTTCCGCGGTCTGAATATCCACCTCGGAATCTCCTACATAAATGGCCTTCTTCGTGTCCGTTTTTAAAATTTTCATGGCTTTTTGTACCATATCAGGTGCCGGTTTTTTTGCCACACCTTCCATCTCACCGATTGCCGTAGTCATATAACCCCGGAAAAAACGTTCATCCAATTCTTTTACTGCCGAGTCCAGCTTATTGGATACAATTGCTGTCTTCACTCCGCGCGCCTTTAATTCAGTCAAAAGATGCATGATATCCGGATATGGCTTTGTATGATCCAGACAATGCTCCCCGTAATATTTTTTAAATTCCGCAAATGTCTCTTCAAACTTCGGGTTTTTCTCCCCATCCGGCACGGCACGCACCATCAGCATGCGCACCCCGTTTCCTACATATCTGCGCACCTGATCCAGCGTACAAGTCGGCATATTCTGTGACTCCAATGCCGCGTTGGTAGCGTTTTTTAAATCTTCCAACGAATATAACAAGGTTCCGTCCAGATCAAAGATCACACTTTTTTGCTCTTCCTGCTCACCGGAATCCCGATAGATTTCTTCAAACAGATCTTTACGCATAATCCGGATATTGTTGATCGTATCACTGCTGTCAACCATGTAATCTCCAACCCGGCCAAGTGTATACTGTTCGTTTTCATCTTTATCCCGGAACAGTTTTACCTTGCGCTCCAGCCTGCGTGCACGAACAATTGTAGTTCCCTTTGGCACGCAGACCTTTGCACATTTCATCGGTTCTACGATGATTCCTTTCTCTACATCTTTGATGGTAGGTTCATACTCTGCATTTCTCAGATCAAACTTCCAATCCGTGTAAATCCGGAATTCTTCCATAAAAGCCTCTTCATTACGAAAGAAACATTCCCCTTTCGGTCCAATGATAAAAACAATTCCTGCTTCCACTGTAGCTTTCATATCTCCCTGCAGAGTCCGCACAGTCACCTGCGTTCCCTCCGCAAAGAGATCCGTTGCCCGGACATATCCCCACGGAACGGAGCGTCTGCAGTACGTCTTTGCATCCTCTGCCTCTATTCTGCAATCCTGTGCATACACAATATCGGTATTTCCCATATAGTCCCGCATACGCTGCTCGATAACAGATTTAATACCCGAAGCTGCCGGCTGTTCATGTCTTCCCTGTGCATCATACTCCATGCGCGGTGCAAAATGATGTTCTTTGCAAAACTTTAAATATTCCTGTGTCATCAATTCCATCGGAATCAGGCCACCCGCTTTTTCCAGATGTCCTCCGCCGGAACCAATTCCTTTGCACAACTCTGCCGCAAGTTCACTCGCCTTGACTTCTTTCACACAGCTTCTCACTGAAAACTTCACACCTTCTGGTTGCAGATTAAATGCCACACAGATATCAATCGCATCCACTTCCAGTACCAGATCGGAAATCAGTCCGAGAATATTCGGATCACACTGCCCCACTTTTACAATCGCGGCACGAAATTCTTCTACATAATCCGTATGAAGAAGTGCTGCTCCAGCAACTTCCAGTTCTTCCAGCGAAAGATTGGCATTGCGGAGTTTCCTCATGATTGCCGGGTCAAAGTTTGCCTCGTCACGCAGATCCCGGTCTAGCGGATGTACAATTTCCGTCAAACTTCCGGTATCCGTATATAATCCATAATACAGTGCTGTTGACAACTCACGATTACCTCGTACATCAAATCCTTCTGTTTTGAGCATATTCCAGACCAGTGTCGAGCACGCGCCCAGATTAGAACGCACCTCGGAAAGCTCTGGTAATTCCGTGCAGATCCGGTGATGGTCAATTACAGCAATATGTTCTGCTTCAAACACTGCAGAATTTCCGGAATGGTACTGGCAGTCCACCATCACCAATAACTCTGGTTTGTGCAGATAATCCACATGCTCGATTGGTATTTTCAGATCCCGGATCAGCATCACCAGATTCGTTTTCCGGATCACATTCTGCCCTCCGTAAATCAGACGTGGTTCTTTTCCTTTGGATTTCAAATACAGATAGACCCCAAATCCACATGCAATGGTATCTGCATCCGGATTGTCATGGCACTGTATTACAATATTGTCATACGCTAATAACTCACTCAGTTTCATCTTAATTCCCCTTGCCTGATTGTTCTACTTGCTTTTTAGATTATATGGGAAGAAAAAGCTGCTGCGGTTCTTTTTGTCAAACATCGAATTATATTGCAACATATGATACTTTTCAATCCATTCTTTTTCTTCTCCCTCGGCCTCATCGATATGCAGGTAGCAGCCTTTACTCTTGGAATAATAGCCTCTGGAATTGATGGCTGGAACAACCTCCTGCATATCTGCCAGAAACTTATTGTATGCCGGAAGCTCAATTCCAGCCCGTTCCAGTGCCATGGTAGACAGATAATCAAGACTGGTAATATCTACCGTTTCTTCCGGTGTATCATAATTGGTCCAGATAAAAAACGGAACTGTGTACAGTTTTTCCAGCTCATCTTCCGTCAGCCCTGTGAGTCCTTTTCCATTCAGAATCGGATAAAAATTACTGTTTAAGCTTGGCTGATGATCTCCAAAGAAAATGATTTCTACCGGATCATCTACCTTTGAAAAATAACTGATCAGGTTTTTTACTGCCTCATCACTCTCGTGTACCAGGGACAGATACTGGTTGGCATCCGTATAAGAACGTCCAACTTTATAATAATTCTCTGGAAAATTGTCATAGGTTTCCGTATAACCACCGTGGTTCTGCATGGTAATTCCCATAAAGAACAGTTTTTCATTATTTTTACGGTTTTCATAACGCCTGATAATCTTATCATACAGTTCCTGGTCGGTAATATATTCCCGCAGGATCTTTGTCTGGTCAAAATAATCAATAAAGTGCATTTCGTCAAACCCGATATGCGGATACACCAGATTCCGGCTCCATCCGGTTTCATAATATGGATGCATGGCAATGCACGTATACCCGTCATCTTTCAGATTTGACACAATCGTTGTCGGAGTATCACTGATATACTGCTGATAAACAACGGATCCCATCGGAAGAAATGCCATGGAATTTCCGGACATAAATTCCCACTCCGAATTAGGAGTCTTCGCGCCAAATACCGACGAAAGTGCATATCCCTTCGTTGTATTCTCTTTCAAAGAATCGATAAACGGTGTGAGCGGCATGTTGGTCTGCAGATCCCCCAACACACTCAGATCGGAAAACGATTCATTCATAATGGCAATGATCGTCGGATTTTTTGCTTTTTCATTTGTTGTGCTGTAATCCTTTTTATCGGATTGATAGGTTTTCTCCAGTTCTTTGATCTTATCTTTGGAATATCCTTCCGGAGCAGAAATAAAACTGTCACGAACCCCCAGTACGTAATTCAACAGATATCCATTGCGATAAGTTCCCTTCTGTTCCCACGTCTCTGTGTTTACATCATAAGCATTTGCTGCAATGATCACACAACTTAAGGCAATCGCCATCACAGAAATTACCCGCATCTGAATTTTTCCGGTAAACCGGACATGCCATTTGCGGACAAAAGCAATAAACAATGCTGCCAGAAAGATCACATATACTCCACGATCGTTCAATTGCAATTTATAATTTCCTGCCACACTCAGACCGGTTCCAATGGATCTGATATCGGAAAACGTAAATTCATTTCCGCGGAACAGATATACAAAATAGTCTACAAATCCAAACGAAAGCAGCGACACATGGGCAATGATGCAGGTCAGCCCACTGTTGTTCGTAAAAATCTGCACAACAAAATAGACAATCAGACAGCAAAGCACATTTAAAAAGAGCTTCTCGTACGTTGTCCTCGTAAAGTTTTCAGGATCAAGCAGCATATACTGTATCGAAAAAGTGGTGAGACAGGAACCTCCGATAAACAGAATCAGTGTCCAGAGCCACGGACACCGGTCATCCAGTTCCAGATGCAGACTTTTTACCAGATAGTACAAAAATCCATATGCGATCAATGCAACGATGGAAAAATCAATGGTCACATACATTACGACTGCCAATATAATTGCAATCGCCGCCCATATGTTATTTTTTTTATCGTATTGAAGTTTGATTTTAAATTTTGGTTTCATGCCATTACAATACAACAAAATTCCCGGCATGTAAACCGGGAATCCTGTCTGAAATCTTAATTTTGTGTGAATTATGTTACTGTTCACAGGTTACCCTGCGAACAGTAATCGAATTATTTCTTTTTAAAGTTTGTGTATCCCTTCTGCTTATATGGATGTGCAGCCCAGAGTTTATCTGCTGTTTCTTGCCAATCCTTTGCGTAATCTACGCACTTTCCACACAGGTGCTCAACCGGCTCCTCCTGTTCTACATCTGTAGAATGAGCTCCAGTCTCATGAACCATCTTCTGTAAAATCTCCGGATTCTCAAGCATCGGACATGGACGAAGCATGTTTTCGTTGAATGGCTGGTTATCACGGTAAGCCATAAACAACGGCTGCTTCAGACACTCAAGCAGGGATTGCTCGCGGATGTTTGCTCCAGAGTAGTGAATAAATACACATGGCTCTACATCACCCTTCGGGTTAATATGACAGTAGTTACGTCCTCCGGCGATACATCCTCCAACATATTCACCGTCGTTCTGGAAATCCATAACGAAGATTTCTTTTCCACCTTCAAATCCACGAACTTCACGCAGTCTGTGGTAAATATATTCTCTCTGCTCCTTGGTCGGCATCAGTTCCGGTGAAGCCTTCATTCCTACCGGCATCAGATGAAAATACCATGCGAAACGGCTTCCATGCTCGATCAGAAGATCAAAGAACTCATCACTGGTAACCGCATCCATATTCTTGCTTGTATAACATACACTGTTTCCAAAGATCAGTCCGTTCTCATGTAACAGATCCATTGCGTGAAGGACTTTATTGTATACACCTTCTCCACGTCGGAAATCGTTGGCATCTTCAAATCCCTCAAGGGAAATGGAAAGGGAAAGATTTCCTACACGCTTCATATCCTCGCAAAGCTTCTCATCTACAAGTGTTCCGTTTGTGTAGCAATGGAATGCGCAGTCATTGTGTTTCTCACACAGACGGATGATATCAGCCTTACGTACCAGTGGTTCTCCACCGGTCATCATATAAAAATATACGCCCAGTTCCTTACCCTGTGTAACAATGTTGTCTAACTCATCAAATGTCAGATTTAATTTATGACCATACTCTGCTGCCCAGCATCCTGTACAATGGAGGTTGCATGCACTGGTCGGGTCCATAAGAATGAGCCACGGAATATTGCAGTTCTCAATTTCTCTCATTTTACGAATCTTCTTGGTTCCTGCAAACGCTGCCTGATATCCAAGATTCAGTGCTGTCATCTTGGCAACATGCGGATCTGTCTCATCCAGAAGACGATTTACATAACGCATCCACTTGCTGTCCGGATTCTGAATCATTTTCTTTGCGCCTTCGTATGCCTCAGAACGGAAATTGCTTCCCATAAACTTCTGTGCGAGGTTTACAATATTGAGCAAACCTTTCTCTCTGTCCTTATTCAGACTCTTTAACGTAGCATCGATAGCGAGCGAAAACGCCTGTCTTTCTGCCGCATCTTTTAAACTTGCCATTTTCTTACTCCTCCGTTTTCTTTCTTGTGTAAATAAATCATAAGATATTTCATCCATTGGAAGTATAGTTGTTTTTCCACCGAATGAACATATTCAATCACAAAACCATGTATGTTTGCAATATACAATCTTCTGAAAATGTCTAAAAAAACATGATTTGTGGATTTTTCCAACGATTTTTGGATATAATTTTTGTTGCAGACTCAAAACGTAGTTTTGAATACTACGTGACATTATACCACTATCTTATGTAAAGTCAACCTAAAATATTTACATCTGCTGAAAATTGACCGAAGCAATAAAATATACTATAATGCTGTTGTTTCTTTAAAAAATTGATTATTTACTGAAGATTGGAGTGATTGTATGCCGGGTTTTACCACCCACTATCTGTTTGGCATAGACGCATGCAGACGTCTGACCTCCACATCCATGCACAATATGATCCGACGCGATCACAGCGCATATGCACTTGGTCTGCAGGGACCTGATCTGTTTTTTTACTATCTTCCCTCTTACCTGATGCATCGAAAAAATATTGGAGATCTGGCACATCGCAAGGATACTGTCCAGTTCTTTGCCAATCTGCTGCAAAGCCGCAAACTTTTTGCAGGGAAAAAACATTCCCTCTCTATTGCAGACGCTTACATCTGTGGATTTATGGGTCATTACACACTGGATTGTACGATTCATCCCTATGTATATGCATTTACAGGCTATAATGCCCAGACCCCACCTTCCAATACGGAATATTTTGGTCAGCATGCTTATTTCGAAACGGAACTCGATTCCGAACTTTTATATGAGAAAAAGCATCTGTATCCTTCCCAGTTTCATCAGAACGCAACGATTCGTCTGACGACGCTCCAGCGGAAAGTCATTGTGCGAATGCTGTGTTACGCATACCGGAACACCTATCCGGATATTTCCGTGAGTGAACTTTTCCTGAGCGGTGCACCATTCTGGATGAAACTTGGAACCCATTTACTGAATGATCCAAGTGGCCAGAAGAAAGTATTATCCCGTCTCATCGAGAAAATTTTCCTTGGACGTGCTTTTTTATCACCGATGGTTGCCAGCGATTATTATCGTTTTATAAAAGATCCGATGAATCTGCACCACCGCGTCTGGATTCATCCATGGACAAAGAAATCTTCCACGGCTTCTTTTCCAGAGCTTTATGATCAGGCTGAAAAAATTTATCATCAACGTCTGGTCCAATACGCGCATCTGCAGCACTCTGGTTTCCCGCAAAAAGAAACCGCACGCTTTCTATCCGCGTACGGTAATCTTTCGTTTCTGAGTGGTCTGCCTTGTGATGAATAAAAGAGTTTCTTCCTATTATATAAGAGACATATGATTATAATATAATCTGATTTTGGAAATCCGCAATCTGCTGACAGATAATTTCCATCAAACGCGTGCGTGCTTCCACGCTTGCCCAGCCAATATGAGGAGTGATAATTAGCTTTTCGCTGTCTTTGATTTTGCGAAGCGGATTATCCTTCCGCATTGGTTCTGCGGAAAGGACATCCAGCCCCGCACCCGCGATTTCTCCGGCCTCAAGCGCATCCGCCAGATCCTGTTCCACAACAATCGGTCCTCGTCCAAGATTCAAAAAAACTGCAGACGATTTCATTTCCCGAAATGCTTCCCGGTTCATGAGTCCCCGCGTATTTTTATCAAGAGGTGCATGAACAGAAACAATATCTGATTGTTCCAACAACGCATCAAATTCCACACGTTCATATCCCTGCTGAGAATTCTTACCGGAAGTGGAATAATAGATCACCCTGCATCCGAATGCCTTTGCAATATCCGCCACACGTCTCCCTATATTTCCCAGACCAATGATTCCCCAGGTTTTTCCGCTCAGCTCATGAAACCTTTTCTCAAAATGGGTAAACATAACATCTCCCACATATTTCTCCGATTTGACATACTGATCATAATACGCAAGCTTTTCCCAAAGATAAAACAACATGGCAAACGTATGCTGGGCTACGCTTTCCGTGGAGTATCCTGCAACATTACGCCATTCTATGCCACGGCTTTTTAAATATTCCTTATCCAGATTGTTTGTTCCCGTTGCCGTCACACAGACAAGTTTCAGTTTTTTTGCTTTTCCAATCGAATGCTCATTAATCTCCACTTTGTTTAACACGATCACGTCTGCATCCACGGTCCGTTCCAAAGCTTCTTCTGTAGTGGAAAAATTATATGTTACCACCTCTCCCAGTTTTTCAAATGCAGACAGATCAATATCATCTCCAATTGTTTTTGCATCCAAAAATACGATTTTCATTTTATCCTCCTACCCTATTCTGATTCCAAAAGAAAAAGAGGCTGCCTTTTCTAACATCCTCTTCCCCTTTACATCCTGTATTTATATCTATGCAATCGAAAATGCATAGACCGTTTTTGTATCATATGATTTTCCGGCTTCTGTCAATGGTGTTGTAAAATTTGGCTCATTGATGGAATTTGGAAAATACTGTGTTTCCAGACAAAAAGCATCCCGCTCTTTGCATACTGCTCCGCCCTGCACTTTCTGTCCCTGAATGAAATTCGCCGTGTAAAGCTGCATACCGATACAATCCGTAATCACGTCCATCTTTATGCCACTCTTTGTACTGTATGCGGTGGCAATCTTTTCAAGCCCTGCCCGCTCCTTATCCAGAACAAAATTATGATCGTATCCATGGCCGTAAGAAAGCTGATCATTTGCCTGCTCAATATCTCTGCCCATCGGCTTTGCTTCCCGGAAATCAAACGGTGTTCCATCCACCGAAGCAATCTCACCGGTCGGAATGGATTTTGCATCAATTACCGGCGTGTAATGAGACGCGCGGATCTGCAGAATCTGTTCCATGGCACTGCCGCTTCCGGCACCATTCAAATTGAAATATGCATGATTTGTCATGTTAAAAATCGTTGTCTTATCCGCTGTTGCATGATATGTAATGGAAAGTTCGTTCGCTTCAGTTACTTCATACGTTACTTTCATAACTGCATTTCCCGGATATCCCTGCTGACCTTCTGCATCCTTAATTACAAATGTAATTTTGTCTGCCGTCTGTTCCTCAGCATCCCACAGACGTCTTGAAGTCGCCTGTGAACCACTGTGCAGATTATTTTCATTATCGTTTTTCTCAAGCTGATAGGTAACTCCATCGATCACAATTTCCGCATTTGCAATACGATTGCAGTTTCTTCCAACAACTGCTCCAAAACTGGCCATCTGCTGCTGATAAGTCTCTGCATTTTCATAACCAAGGACCACATCTGTATTTTTTCCGTCCTTATCTTTTACCACAAGTGATACAATGGATGCTCCAAAATCTGTAATCTGTGCATACATCCCCTTCGTATTGGAAATAGTATAAAGTGTTGCCTCTTCTCCATCTGCAAGCTTTCCAAATGCTTTTCGTTCCATAACTGTAATTGCCTCCTGAATTCATCTACTCTGTTCCTGTCTATATAAAATATTTTACCTTGTTTGGGTTAAGAAGTAAAGAACAAGTGCCGATGTAAATAGTAAAAATATAGAAATTATAACCTTTTTAAGAAAGGATGTTTATTATGTCCACAAAAGTTTCCTCTGGGGTATCATTATCCACGAATTATTTTTTAAGAAACTTCTATACAAATAATCAGAAAGCAGCCAAAACCTCCGGTCGGTCCGGTTACAGTAATGTGGAGCTTTCCTACGAAGACAGCCGTGCTTTAAACAGGGCTGCCAAGCGGCTTTCCAAAAGTGATTTTGGTTCCGACACGGATGAGAAAGACGATGATCTCAATGATACATCGAAGGCTGCCATTGAAGCCTTTGTGGATACTTACAATTATACGGTCACTTCCGGGAAATCCAGTTCCGACTACGAAACCAAACGTTATGTCAAGCAGCTTAACACGCTGAGTAAAAAACACGCAGACGAACTGGAAGATTTAGGTATCACGATAAACAGTGATGGCACTTTGGATCTCAACAAAGACCTTCTGAAAACCGCCAATAATTCCAAGGCACGAAAGTTGCTCTCTCCGGATCAGGAATATCCGCAGAAGCTCGTCAAGCTTTCCCGTAAGATGAATTCCGCTGTACAGGAGAACATTATGTCCTTGATCAGCACGCAGAATATGCATATTGACATCTCCTTATAAAACGCAAAAAAAGCAGGTGATACGGTTCGTATCACCTGCTTTTTTTATTTCACTGTTCTTATAGGAACTCATCTTCTTTTGGCCAGAGATCTCCCTCATTTAATCCGTGCTCAGTCAGCCAGCCGTCCTCCACAGAAAAACAGGTTTCTTCTTCTTTTTCATTAATCAGAGTCACTGACACCTTCGGCCGCTGCCCTTCTGCCAGTTCCTCACACCCATACTCTCCGTCAAAAATGTGCTTGATCTTCCACATATGACACTCCTTTTTTCCAGACATTAAAAGATTTTTCTAAAATCAAACGTTTTCTATTGTACCACATGTTCCTTCACAATCACAGTTGTCAGATATCCTTTTGCCTGTTCCAGTTCATCCAGGCCACAATACACCTGTTCATTCTCCATGCCGCAATTGGATATTCCATAAATGTCCCGGTGCACTCTGCTCTCTTTATCCTGCATCGATTCCCGGAGCACCCATAATAACTCTTCGAGTTTTTTCCCGGATTTCATATAAATGCGTGTACCATGAAAACCGAGTGACTCACGCACGTCATACGCCGCCGGAATAATATGGATTTCCTCATCTTTTTCTCCCAGAGAAATCCCCAGTCTTGCCGCTACTGCACAAAACGACGGCACACCACTTACGATCCGCGCCTCCCAGCCGGCATCTGCTGCACATCTGTGCATATACATATAGGTAGAATATATCACCGGATCTCCAATTGTGAGCATTCCTACCCGCAGTCCCTGCCGGAGATAATCTTCCACAGCATCATAAATCCGTTTGTGTGCCAGTTCCAGTTTCTGTGCATCTTTGATCATCGGAAATGGCATGCAAAGAAGTGGCATATCTGCAATTTCCGGACAAACCTGCTCCACGATCCGATACGCATAACATTCCTCTTTTGACACTGCCGGAAGCACAATGAGATCACAGCTGCGAATCGTTTCCAATGCCTGTATGGTCATAAGTTTCGGATCTCCCGGTCCCACACCGATTCCATAAAGGATACCCGGACGATTTTCTGTTGTTAAATCACAAAATAATTTTTTCGTTACCTGTCGCAAATGAGTCAGATACACCTCCCGGACAGCCGGATACTCCCCAATTCCCCGAATCACACATTCCGGCTGGTATCCGGCCGTCTGCAATTTTCCGGCAAAGGAATCCGCATCCGGCTGCTCCCCGTCCTGCATGCCGCCTGCCATATCATTATTTGCATGGTCTCCCGCCACCAGCATAAACGGTGTAAGAAGCACTTTCCCGTTCTGTCTGCTCTGCAGCCCGGACTTCATCCGTGCAATCACGTCTTCAATGGTAATACTTCCCTCCACTGTTGCGATATAGATTTCATGCTTTGCATAAGCACGCAGCGACTGTTCCATCATCGCATAACTGGCATCTGCCGCATGTTCGGTTCCATGCCCCATCAAAATCAATGGGAAATCTCCCACCTCTTCCTTCAGCGACTCCCACAGTGCTTTTGCCACATCCTCATAATCCTGCGGTTTTGCCAAAAGCGCATCGGCAACTGCAATCTGTTCGAAAGCACCGGCATATTTTTTCGCCGCTTCCTTGAGTCTGTGATTTTCAATTCCGTCAATCACATGGGTAGGAAATACAGCTACATGCGTCACTCCCTGTTTTTTCATACTTTCAAGAGCTTCCGTCGGACTCTTTGCTTCTATATGCTCGCGCTTTTTCATTGCGTTACGCACAATCGTACTCGAGACAGCTTCCTCTACCACGGCATCCGGATACAATGCCCGGACCTGCCGCGTGATGGCTGCAATATTTTTCTGCCGGGTATCCGGATAGGTTGTTCCAAAACTCACAATTAAAATTGCTTTTTTCATGTTATTTTGCATTCCTCTCTCTGTGATATAAGCGTGCTGCCTGTACAAAGTGTTCCACAAATGCCGGATTGGACGGATAATACAAATGTGGATAACCCCACCAGTTTCTGTTGTCCTCGTGGATACATGTCCATGATGTTCCGCTTACCGGTTTGACCGCCACGCAGCTTTCTCCGTTGTTATCACTGTCATAGTAATGAAATTCATGTGCACGGACAGGTTTTTCTGCCAGGAAATGGGACGTCTGTTCCATCACATTTACATAGCCAAAACGTACAAGTTTTCCCCTGTTATGACAGCTGCCCGTTATGACCCCTGCCATCGGCCAGTTTTCTCCTTCTTCATCCGTCATAGATTCATGCAGATACATAAATCCACCGCACTCTGCCACGGATGGCATACCATTTTCAATTGCCTCCCGGATGGAATTGCGCATGGAGACATTTTCTGAAAGCTGCCGGGCACACAGCTCCGGATAGCCTCCTCCCAGAAGAAGCGCATCCGCTTCCTCTGGAATTTTTTCCTGTCCAAGCGGCGAAAACCAGACGAGTTTTCCACCATACGCTTCCAGAAGCCGCAGGTTATCCTCATAGTAAAAACAAAATGCCTCATCTTTTGCAACTGCAATAACCGGACATTCCTCCTGCTGTTTTTCCTTTTTCTGTAAAACCCCTTTGTCTTTTCCCGGTTCCTGTAATTTAGGCAGTTTCGTTTTTCCGTCCCGAAACGCATGTAAAAGTGCCCAGCTTTGCAACAGCTGCAGCATCCGATCCAGATCTGCGGTCTCTTCAAGTTTTTCCGCAGCCTGATTGACCTGCTTGCGCAGACCTTCCATTTCCTGTGGCATTTTCAAACCCAGATGCCGGCTCTCCAGATGCAGACTTTTCTGTACCGGAAAACATCCCAGCACCGGAAGACCCAGTTCTTTCTCAATCACCGGCGTCATTGTCCGGCAGAACCCTTCCGATGTGCGGTTTAATATCACGCCAATGATCCGGTGATCCCTGTCATACTGTAATATCCCTGCCAGAAGTGCCACCATCGTGCGCCCCATCCCACGGGCATCCAGCACAAGCACAACCGGCAGATCCAGAGTCTGTGCCAGGTGATAGGCAGAGCCCTCTTTTTGTGTGCCCCCAAGACCATCGTATAATCCCATCGCTCCCTCGATCACCGAATAGGTGAAGTTCTCCCTGTCATATTCATACAGTTCCCGGATCTGATCTGCCCCTGAAAAAAACGTATCCAGATTGCGCGACGGTACACCAATCACCTGACGGTGAAACATGGGATCAATATAGTCTGGTCCGCTTTTGAACGCACGAACTGCAAGTTTTCTGTTTTTCATTGCTGCCAGCAACGCACAGGTGATTGTCGTTTTTCCACTGCCACTTTGCGGCGCTGCCAGTACCATTCCACTGTGTAACATAGTTCTCTCCTCATTATGCCATCGTCAGCACACAGATATATACGGGGTTCTCAGCCTGCATCAGATGATAGGTTCCCACGGTTTTTGCTCTGCTGACCTGCACCTGTATGATTTCTGTCTGCATTTTCCCTGCAGCAAGTTCTGTAATCTGAGCCACAGTTTCAAGACTTATGGCATTGACAACCACGCGTGCCCGTGGATTCTTTTCCCAGATGACATGCAGAATATCCGCAAGCTGCCCACTGCTTCCCCCAATGAATACATGTGTCGGAGGTTCCAGGGATTCCAATATATCCGGTGCTTTCCCATCCACCGGAATCACATTTGCCAGATGAAATTTTTCCAGATTCCGGCGCAGAAGCTGCTGTGCTGTGGCTTTTTTTTCAATGGCGTACACACGAATCCCCAGACTACATTTTGCGCACTCCACTGCAATCGATCCGGTACCGCTCCCCACATCATATACCACAGCATCTTCTGTCAGGCCAAGTTTACATAAGGAAAGTGCACGCACTTCTTCCTTGGTCATTGGAACCGTTTTTTCCCCTTCCACGACACGCAAAAATGATTCATCGGACATCCCTGGAACAAGACGTCTTTTTTGCACATTTTCATTGCATAATAACAGGGTATACAGGCCCTCTTCTTTTGTATTTTTTGCCTCTTTGCACGATAATTCGCGGATTTTTTCTGCATCATAAGAAAGCTGAAACCCAGCAATCATACGGGTTTGCGTCAATTTTTCTTCTTCTATCCAGCATCCGATCCGTCGGACATCCTCCACTCCGGAAACCAGCAGAAACGTCTTGGAAAAATGCCGGATCGCATCGAGAACGAGCGCTCTGGTCTCCGCGGTATCCTTTTTCCCATGAATACTTAAAATTTTTGCATCCTGCCAGGCAATTCCTGTTGCCGCAGAGAGGTAGGAAACGGATGAAATTCCTGGAAAAATACGAATTTTTTTGTAATTATTTTTATTTAATTCTGTTTTTACTTTTTCTGTTCCACTGTAAAATCCAGTATCTCCGGAAAATAATATGGAGACTTTCAGTTTCTGGCCATCCATTTGGGATTCCTTTTGTCTTAAAACCGGTAAAATATCTTTTGCGAGATAAAAAGGATAGGTTTCCTTACTGTTTTCCACCACTTCGAGCATCCGTTCTGCCCCAAAAACCACATCAGACTCTTCCAGCGCTCTTTTTGCTTCCTGTGTCAGTGTCGCTGCACTCATACCGATGCCAATCAGGGAAATTTCCACCTCCGGACGACCGGAAATCGTATGTCCAAGCAGACGGGAAAGTGTTTCGGTTACCTGTGCATAAGACATTCCCTGTTCCTGTTCCTGTTTCCCGATCACGCATGCCGTAATACCTGCTTTCTGCGCTGCCACAAGTTTTTCCTGAAATCCGCTGTGCGCACCGCTGGCTTTTGTAACCAGATAGCGGATCGAAAACTGATGGATCATTGCCAGATTCATTTCCTCCGAAAACGGGCCCTGCATCGCAAGAATCTGCTTTCCGCGGATACCCGCCTTTTCACAGAGACCGATACTCTCCAATCCGGGAAGCACACGCACAAACAAACGCTCCTTCAGGGGTGCAAATACCGCCAGCTCTTTGCTTCCGGTTGTCAGAAGAATGTTTCCGGATGTGTCCGTAAGTGCCTGGACACAGCTTTCATAATCGGCAAACACATGCACGGTTCCAGCGCGCTCTTTCATGCCTTCGTTTTCCGGTATGCTACAGATTCCATCGTCCATTCGCCGCTGGAGCCGCAGATATGGAATTCCACTTCCTTTTGTACTCTCCCGGATGTTGGCAGACACTTCTGTGGCAAACGGATGCGTAGCATCCACGACTGCCGCATAGTTGTTCTGTCCGTTTTTTTTCAGCAGGGCGCGCATTTCCTCTACGTCCAGTCTTCCTACACAAACCTTCACCCCGGCAAGTTCCGGCATGACCATCTGACCGTATTCGGTTGCTACATGCACATCACAGGCAATATGTGCCCGTGAAAGTTCCTGTGCGAGAAGACGACCTTCCGTTGTTCCCGCATAAATTAACACTTTCTCTGCCATCTTATTCCTCTTCCCCGTTTTCTGCTGCTATATATGGTATCCTCTCGGTGTCACAAGCTTTCCATCAATAATTTTTGTCTGGGAATTCCCGATAAATACCGTGGTAAACATGTTCACCGGTGTATGCACCAGTTCCTCCATGGGAAGTGTTACGGCTTTCGTATCATCGCGTCCGATATTTTCCACATACCCACAGGCACGCTCCGGTTCGACCCCGTGTTCCATCAGAATTCTGCAGGCACGCTCCAGATAGTCTGCCCGTTTATGGCTCGACGGATTATAAATTGCCATTGCAAAATCTCCCTCTGCCGCTGCAATCAGCCGCTTTTTAATCCTCTCCCACGGGGTGAGAAGATCACTCAGGCTGATCACGCAAAAATCATGGTTGAGAGGAGCCCCAAGCACTGCCGCACCGCTGCTTGCTGCTGTTATTCCGGGAATTACTTCAATGATACAATCATCATATAATTTTCCGATTTCCAGCATCAGGGATGCCATCCCGTAAATTCCGGCATCTCCGCTGCAGATCAATGCCACTTTTTTGCCTTCTCTTGCCTTCTCGAAACACATCTGGCAGCGTTCCCGCTCCTGCCGCATCGGTGTAGACAATAATTCTTTGCACCCGAACCGTTCCCCAAGCAATTTCAGATATACGGTATAACCGATGATCACATCACTGGCTTCTAACACCTGCATGGCTTCCTGCGTCATCATATTTTCCTGTCCCGGTCCGATACCGACCACATAAATCCGGTGTTTCATTTCTTTCTCCTTCCTTTCATTTCACGCAAACGCCTGTTTCACACAAACTGCAATACGATTTTCTCCCGTTTTGCCACGGCAATTGTCACGCCATCCATAGCCTGCTTATGTATCAGCAAACTACCTCCGTCTGCTGCAGCGACCGCAGCACGCTCACACACATTATCCACTCCCACTGTCTGAGCCACAAACGCGGATGCGGTGAAATCACCCGGCACTTTTTTCAGTTCTCCGGCAGAAAAAACGACAAACGGTACCCGCAAATGCTGTGCCAGTTCCTGCAGACCGGGTTCTTTTTCCTTCACATCAACCGATGCCAGGGCATAGATATCATCCAGGTCTATTTTTCTGCTATCCACCAATGTTTTTATCATTTGTTTTATCTCGTTATAACTTTTATTTTTTCTGCATCCCATGCCAAGTACGGCTGTTTTCGGAGCTAAAACAAGCGTTTTACGGTCTTCCTGTGGCTCTTTTTTTGTAATCCACACATCCACAGCATGTTCCGCCTGTGCTTCGTTCCACGAAATCAGCTTTACTTCCTTTGGCGGCTGTAATTCTGCCATCTCCTCCGGGGACATGCATGCCGGGTCTACCGCCATCACAATGATTTCGCCCTGTAACAGTTTTCCAGACACATACCGGATCGCTTCGGGGTTACACACCCGCAGGCCATTTTTTCTTGCAAACACATCAACGGCAAAAAGCCCATTCACGTCTGTTGCCGTCGTCACAACCGCAGCGGAATGCAATGATTCTGCGATCTGCTGCGCCAGTTCATTGGCACCACCCAGATGTCCGGACAACACCGGAATCACAAACTGTCCGGCCTCATCCAGCACCAGTACCGGACTGTCCACGGTTTTGTGGCGGATCAAAGGTGCGATGGCCCGTACGGCAATCCCGAGAGCTCCAATGAAAATCACGGGAAACTGTTGTGCAAAAGCCTCCTCCAGAAAATCCGGAAGTGACCGGTTTCCTCTTTCTCTTATCTGTATCTTTGAAACCGCAGGGTGACCACCGTAACGGCTCTGCCAAAATCCATACGAAACAGAAAGTGAAAGTTCTGTGATTCGTGCCGCAAGCTCTCTTCCACGTTCCGAAAACCAGGTCATATACAGGATCATTCCGGTAACTCCTTTCCCGCATGGATGTTACACATTACTCCCTCATTTTCTACAGTGTTTTGGGTTTTTGCCTTGCGGAATTCAGTTGTAAAATCCGGCGCGTAGAGTCTGGAGCGCGTATAATGCTGATTTGATATTACATCTCCGACCAGCACCAGAGCGGTTTTGGTAATATTATGTTTCTTTGCCACCGCCGCCAGCTCCTGCACAGTACAGATATATGCTTCCTCGTCCGGCCAGGTTGCCTTGTACACCAGCGCTGCAGGAGTATCCGGCTCATATCCTCCATTTACAAGGCGCCGTGATAATTCCTCCAGCATTCCGGTACTCAGATAAATTGCCATGGAAGCATGGTGTGCGGCAAAACTCTCAATACTCTCCTTTTCCGGCACCGCCGTCCTTCCGGCCATCCGGGTGATGATCAGTGACTGTGACACATCCGGAAGGGTATATTCCAGATTCAGCGATGCCGCTGCTCCAAAACAGGCACTCACACCCGGACAACTCTCATACGCAATCCCCTTCTGATCGAGAATATCCATCTGTTCCCGCACCGCTCCGTATATACTGGGTTCTCCCGTATGAAGTCGAATCGTGATTAAATTATTTTTTTCTGCCTGTTCCATCACCGAAATAACCTCTTCAAGTGTCATTTTGGCGCTGTTATGAATCTCACAGCCCTCTTTTGCATAATCGAGAAGCTGTGGATTGACCAGCGAACCGGCATAGATGATGACATCTGCTTTCTGCAGCAGACGCATTCCCCGCACAGTAATCAGATCCGGTGCTCCGCTTCCTGCTCCGACAAAATAAATCATAGCAACCTCCTGAGTAATTCTTCTGCTTTTCCGGTCATCCCAAGCAGCCCGTAGGCATTGGAATAGACAATACACGCAATCTGTAACCGACCGGCCGCACGTTTTTTCAGATAGAAATCAATTTTTTTCATGATATCTTCCATAACATCTTCTTTTTTACCTTCGGCATCAATAAACGCAAGTGCTTCCTCGGTTGTGACGCAATATAAAATCTTCTTTAAACATTCTAAAGATACATTTTCACGGCTCCCGCCTGCCGCTAAAAGTTCCATCCGACAGTCTCCCTCATGGGAATGGGTGTTCATAATGCCTCCCGCCACCTTAATCAGTTTTCCAATATGTCCGGTCAGAAGCATGGCGGAAAATCCCAGTTCCGCCGCCATATCGATCGTCTCTCCGATAAAATTACTGCATTTCACACTGCGGTCAAGATCATATCCATAGGTCTGCTGCATGAAATCCAGTCCATAATTTCCCGGTGAAACCGCCGCAATGGTCTGCCCTTCTGCACGCTGCTGGCGGAGTTCCACACGGATGGTCTCCTTAAGTGCCTGACTGCTCATCGGTTCCACAATTCCTGTCGTCCCCAGTATTGAGATTCCCCCGACAATCCCCAGTCTTGGATTAAACGTACGCTCTGCAAGTGCTTCCCCATCCGGCACAGAAATCAGAATATGCAGTGTTCCGTGAAAATCACAAATCCGGCACACTTCCTGCACTTCCCGGGTGATCATTTCCCGCGGCACATGATTGATTGCGGCATTGCCTACGGGCTGATCCAGTCCGGGTCTCGTCACACGGCCCACACCTTTTCCTCCGTCAATCTGCAGAAGTTCTTTTTCTCCATCCCCGCCGTTGTCCGCGGTGACCGTGGCACAGATTTTACTTCCGCTGGTCACATCCGGATCATCGCCGCCATCCTTGACCACAGCGCAGGCAACCTGAGATTCCCCGCGCACGATATCCGTCACTTCCGCGGTGTATGGGATTCCTTTTGGAGTCTCAATCGTTATACAGTTTTTTATTTTTCCCGTCAGAAGCATATATGCCGCAGCCTTTGCAGCAGCGGCAGCACAGCTGCCGGTTGTAAATCCGTACCTCACACCAGATACGCCTCCTTCTTTCCTTTATACCGGCCGGATCTGATATAACAGTGCGTTTACGATTGCTGCCGCTACATTGCTGCCGCCTTTTCTACCGCGGTTGACAATATGCGGCACATCGGTTTTTAAAATCAGTTCTTTTGCCGCCTCTACATTTACAAATCCCACCGGAACTCCAACAATAAATGCAGGACGCCAATCACTTTTCTGCATCAGTTCATAGAGTGAAATCAATGCCGTCGGCGCATTTCCCACGGCAAAAATTACAGGTTTGTCAATATTTGCTGCATGTTCCATGCTGACCGTCGCACGTGTCACCTGCCGCGTCTTTGCCTCCCGCGCCACATCCTCATCTGCCATAAAACAATGCACCGTTCCTCCAAATTCCCCTAACCGTTTTTTGTTGATGCCTGCAAGCGCCATATTGGTATCCGTGACAATGTCAGCGCCACCTGCAATCAGTTCTTTGGCAATCTGCACGGCATGGGGAGAATACGTCATCGTCTTTGCATAATCAAAATCCGCACTTGTATGGATCACGCGCTTTGTCACCGGCTCCTGTTCCGGTGGAAGCACGATACCACGCTCCTTTAGTTCTTCCCCTATGATGGCAAAACTTCGTTTTTCAATCTCTCCCGGAAGAACATATTCAATGTTTTCCATAACGTTTTTCTTCCCCTTTCTTCTTTATATCCAGCAATGCCTCAATCAGTTGTACATTTTCCGGATGACCTTTTACGGCAATTCTGTAAAAGTCCTGTCCCAGTCCTGTATAGTTTGCGCAGTTTCGGATCAGAATTCCTCTTTCCAGCAATAATCTGTACAGTGGAATTTGTGTTTTCAGCAACAAAAAATTAGCTTCAGAAGGAAAAATTTTCATTTGATTTCCAAATATTTTTGTTAACTCGTGTTTTAAAAAGCGCTTTTCTTCCTGAATGAGCCCAATCGTATCCTTCAGATACTTTCTACGACTCCAACCAGGAAGCGAATCATTCAGAATGTCCATGCCGATCCGCTGCGCAACCACAGATACATTCCACTCCGGCAGCTGATGCGCAATTTTTTCACAGATATCTTTCTGCGCCAGCAGATACCCCAGCCGGATTCCCGGAATCGCATAGATCTTTGTATATGCCCGCACGACAATCAGATGCGGATATTTCCGGATCCAGGAAACATATCCTTCCGTCCCCGTGAATGCAATGAAACATTCATCCAGCACCACAGTAATCTGTTTCTTTTCACACACGTCAAGAAGCGTCTCCAAAAGAGACGCTTCCATTTTGTTTCCCGCCGGATTCGCTGGATTCGCCAAAAATAATAAGCTGATTCCATCCAGCTGCCTGCACAATGACTCCATCTGTGCCATGTCCATGACAAAATTATTTTCTTCCTGCAACGGGATACTGCATACCTCGGCTCCCACTGTCTGAGCTGCCCAGGCATATCCCGAAAAAGAAGGAGCCAAAATGCCCACCCGCTTCGGGCGCAGTGCATGCACAATCGCAACAAATAATTCGGATGCTCCGTTGCCACACACTACTTCTTCTGTTGAAAAACCATAAAGTGCTGCAAGCCGTTCCCGCAACAGCACATTGTCATACTGTGGATAACGGTTGCTGTGAACAGCCACTTCCGCCATCCGTTTCTGCAATATCTCCGGCAGCGGCAGCGGATTGGTATTTACAGAAAAATCATATGTGATCTGATTTTGATAAATATCTCCACCGTGTGCGGCCACTGTCATGCTGCGTGTTCTCCTTCTTTCATGTTTTCCCGTATCTGCATTACTGCTTTACTTCCTATTTTACTACAGGAATTCTTTGATTCCAAGGAAAAATCACACAAACCATTTTTATTGTAGATCTCCAGCCAGCTCCTGCATCAGATGATGTACCGTAGTGATCTCGTGAATCCGCCCCGTATTCGCCCCACAGAATACCAGACCGTTTTCCACATCCCCGCGCACGGCATCGATCAATGCTTTCGTAATACAGTAAGGAACTTTCTGCGGACTGCATTTTTCCAGACAGTTGTAACATTTACTGACTGGCAGCTTTGCGCGCTTTACACGGTCGATAAACTTATTGCGCAATGCACGTCCCGGCATACCGACCGGGCTTTGGATAATCTCGATATTTTCCTCACTGGCGTGAATATACGTCTCCTTGTATGCCTCCGATGCATCACATTCTTCGGTTGCGACAAAGCGGCTGGCAATCTGCACACCATCCGCGCCGAGATCCAGCGCATGCGAAATATCTTTCTGATCAAATATCCCGCCGGCCACAATGACCGGAATATTTTTCTGATACCGCTGTTCGTATTCCTTTTTGCAGTCGATAATCTGCCGGATCTCTCCGTCAAAATTAATGGCATCCATATGTGCCAGCTGTTCATTGGAAAACCCCAGATGCCCGCCGGCTTTCGGTCCCTCCACTACAATAAAGTCCGCCGTGCGGTCATAGCGGTGCGCCCACATCTTCAATATCAGCTGGGTTGCACGCTTCGAGGATACAATCGGAGCTATCTTTGTCCGGCAGGTTCTGCTGACAAACTCCGGCAGATTCATGGGAAGCCCGGCTCCACTGATAATCACATCTGCCCCTGCCGCAACTGCTGCCTGGACATGCTCTTTGTAATGCTTTAATGCAACCATAATATTGACACCCACAAGTCCGTTTCCACAGGCAAGCTCCTTTGCTTTCCGGATATGTTTTTTGATGGCTTTTAAGTTACAGCCTGCCTGATCATTCTCGAAGCCTTCTTCATCGTAGCCGATCTGCGCAGTAGAAATGATACCGACACCGCCCTCCTTTGCCACAGCTCCCGCCAGATGACTTCTGCTGATTCCTACCCCCATGCCACCCTGGATAATCGGAATTTTTGCAATCAGATCCCCAATCTGCAGTTGTTTCAACTTTGATGTATATGTGCTTATCATGCACGTTTCCTCCATATTTCAAAATTGTTTGACTATCAAACAATTTTCAGTATATGGCAATGTGGTTTCTTTGTCAACATGTATTTGTTTTCATTTCTTTTATACGTAGTTTTATTTACTACTTCTATATCTGATATTTCTTCTAAATGCAAAAACCGTGGGTTTCCAATTTCACTGAAATCCTGAAAACCCACGGTATCTGGCATGTCGTCTTATCCTTTGACAGCCCCCACAATTCCGTTTGCAAAACTTTTCTGCAGAACAAGGAAGAGGATGCCCGTCGGAAGAGAACAGATGAGTACTCCGGAAAATTCATTTTTGGCACGCTGTATTTTTTCGCATAGAAGTTCTGCTGTTTCTGCCGCCCGTTCACTCCCATGCGCAATCGTAACCGCATACATGCAGTAATATGATGCGGCAAATACCTTTTGCAGTTCTTCTCCTGTTTTTGTTTCCCCGAGCAGCAATTCTTTGAGCAGTTCCTCCGCGGTTTCCCCGGTCATTGCATGATCCGGATGCCAGCCGGGAATCCGCGCTGCCGCTTTTTGAAGCACGCCAAGAAGCTCATGCGGTGTGAGGGTTGGCTTTAAGATATAATCCACCACCCCCTGCATGAGCGTCTGCTTTACATATTCAAAATTATCGTATCCACTGAGAATGATCATCTGGATGTGCGGATAGCGGTGATGTACCGCCACCGTAAAATCGACACCGTCCATCAGCGGCATTACAACGTCACTGAGAACAATCTGTGGCTGAAGCTTTTCGATCTGATCCATGGCATCTTTGCCATTTGCAGCTTCCCCCATAGTAAATATCCCCAAAAACGGTCTTATCCTCTATCGTGCATTTGCCGGCTCCACGTTGACCGACTTTCCTTTGATCTTTACATTTTTCATGGCTTTTAATACATCTTTTCCATACTCCTGCGGCACCTCGACAAATGTGTAATTATCATACATGTCAATTGCCCCCACAAGTTTGCCCGGAATCTTTGCCTCTCCGGCTACAGCCCCGAGAATATCTCCCGGGCGGATCCGCTGGCTCTTTCCGATGTTAATGAACAGACGTACCATCCCTTCCTCGGCTCCGGTATCTCCTGCTAATGCATCATCAAATTCGTGATCCTCCTTTGATAATTCCACTCCGCCGATTGCCTGTTTTAAAAACGCAGCTGCAATATCCATCGCTGTATAATCAGAGTTGTTCACCTGCTGCTCTATCAGTTCGATCATATCGCGCAGATCTCCGTCCTCGATAATCTGTCCGATGCCGTCAAGAATCTTATCCGCCTTGATCGCTGCCACATCATCCGAAGATGGGATTGGCTGCGCCTTGATCTTTGTCTTGCAATAGCGCTGGATCTCTTTGAGTTTGTATACTTCCTTGCCCTTAACGAAATTAAACGCTTTTCCGGTACGGCCGGCGCGTCCGGTTCTTCCGATCCGGTGCACATAATATTCATTGTCCTGCGGCAGATCATAGTTGAATACCGCTTCAACATCATCCACATCAATTCCACGCGCTGCAACATCGGTTGCAATCAGAATATCTGCTTTTCCATTCCGGAAATTTTTCATCACACGGTCACGCTGCACCTGTTTCATATCGCCGTGAATCCCCTCAGCTGCATAGCCGCGCCCCTGTAATTCCGATGCCAGTTCATCCACCATACGCTTGGTATTACAAAATACCAGTGAAAGCTTCGGATTATAGTAATCCAGCAGGCGTGTCAGCACTTCCATCTTATCATTTCTGCGCACATCATAATAATACTGGTCAATATTCGGAACCGTCAGTTCTTTCTTCGTCACCTTGATCGTAGTCGCATCATGCTGGAATTTTCTTGTGATTTCCAGAATCGGCTTTGGCATAGTTGCCGAAAAAAGTACTGTCTGCCGGTCTTCATCCGGGATATAGGATAAAATTGTTTCTATATCCTCGCGGAATCCCATATTAAGCATCTCATCCGCTTCATCCAGCACGATCGTGTTAATATAATCACAGCGAATGGTTTTGCGGCGCAGATGATCCATCACACGCCCCGGTGTTCCGATGATGATGGTTGCCCCACCTTTTAATGCCTTGATCTGACGGGAAATATCCTGCCCTCCATAAATGGGAAGCACTTTGATCCCATGCATATATTTTGCAAGTTTCCGGATTTCTTCCGCGCTCTGGATGGCCAGTTCTCTTGTCGGAGAAAGTACGATTGCCTGCGTTTTTTTATTATTCGGGTCCACTTTCATCAAAAGAGGGATTCCAAAAGAAGCTGTCTTTCCGGTTCCGGTCTGTGCCTGACCAATCACATCTACCCCACTCATCACAACCGGAATCGCCTGTGACTGGATAGGTGTTGCCTCTTCAAATCCCATCTCTTTGATTGCCCGCAGAAGCTGCGGATATAACCCTAATTCTTCAAATTTAACTGTTTCCATTTTCATCCTTTTCTTTTTGCCAGGTTTCGACTGCCATGCCGTTACAATGCGGTTCCCATGGTCACGTCTTCAGTTTCATCAAGCCCCCCTACACAATAATTGTTCCGGCTGAATTTCTTCACCCGGTAAAGCATATTATCTGCTGCATGCAAAAAATCCCAGCTGCGGTTTCCCTTGCGCGGGATTCCCCAACAGATTCCCTGCGAAATCGTCACTACCGGAAGTGCCTTGGAAAACCGGTGTTCCATTTCTAATGCAAGTACACGTCTGCGCAACTCTTCTGCAAAGGAAACAGCCTGTTCCCGTGTCACATTCGCATAGATAATGACAAATTCATCCCCTCCATACCGTGCACAGAATCCTTCCGCTTCCTCCACAAGATTACGGATTGTATTTGCGATACTTACCAGACACCGGTCTCCTTCCTGATGTCCGTAATTATCATTATATTCCTTAAAATAATCAATATCGAGTATTTCCATCGCAACCGGAATATCATTCTCCTGCGAATAGGTAAACACTTCTTCCGCATAATCATTCAGACGGAACCGGTTTGCCATACGCGTCAGCGGGTCCTGCTCGGAACGCTCCTGTAATACCATATTCTTTCGTTCCGCTTTCATTCTGGCTTTGCGCATATTCTCCAGATTTTTGCGCAACGTAATCATACTCGAAAGCATGTTGCGCGTCACTGCTTCGTTCCGTTCAGACAATTCATAGTAAAGCCCGGCAGCCTGCAGATATTCCGCATTCTGGTTATGCTTCCGGTAAAATTTCATCTTCAGGGACAGAACTTTCAGCTGCAGATTAATGATCTTAAAATTCACCACCTGTGGTTCGATTACTTCAATGATACGCCAGAACGATTCATCCTGGTCCGTTTCCAGCAACACCAGACAGCAACGGTAATAATCCGAAAAAAAGTCCAGCACCGTCAGATTATCCGGAAGATTCTGATGGATCATCTGAATACTCTCATTCCGCTTCTGTACATCTCCCATCTTGTGATAATAAATTACATCCACGATGTCGATAAACAGCCGGTCTGTAAGGGCAACCTGTTCCCAGCCATCTTTATGCAGATACTCCAGATATGGTTTTGCTTCCTGTAGACGATCCTGCAGGATCAGACATTCTGCCATATTTCCATAAAAAGCATACATATAAAAATTATACTTTTCATCCTTCTGTTTCGTCTGCAAAATCTGATAAGCTTCTAAAAAAGAATTCTCGGAATCTACATAATGCCCACACTCCAGATACAATAACCCCATATTGATCAGAATCATAATCTTTTGCATTGGAAGATCATATGTATCACTGTCCTTAAGACCATTCATATAATAGTCAAGCGCAAGCGATGGATTTCCTCTGCTCATGGATGCGATTCCCAGAAAATTGTAACAACGCACCACAAGTTCCCATTCCTCTGCACGGTCCAGATACGTCAGTGCCTCTGTCATCATATGGAAAAAATGTGCTCCGTCATTTAATTCATAATAGATTTCCCCACCATAAAAGAAACCGAATCCCATCAGCTTTGGATCATCTGTTTCCCGTCCATACGCTATGATATCCCGACAGCATTCCAACACCACGTCCGCATTGGTTTCCCGATTTTCCAGAACTGTATGAATCCACTGTTGTACGGTTGTATTGTACTGGTTAAATTCCATATTTTATCCCCCTTAAGCTGAGATACCTCTTGATTATGTACGGTTTTTTCGCATAAAGCTCCAAAACCGTTTACATTTTATTGTATTAGAAAAAACTATGAATGTCAATCCAGCGTATCCATCGCCATCTGCGGAAGATATTCTTTCGGATCCACAGCTTTTCCATCTTTTTTCAGCTGAAAATAGACGTTACTGCCTTCGGTTGTATAATATTTTGTCGGCTCACTGACATATCCCAGCACCTGACCAGCTTCCGGCGTATCCCCTTTTGCAAAATTCAGTTCCTTCAACTGTCCGTAAACCGCAGCATATCCGTCACCCAGATCCTGTATCACCGTACATCCGGTTTCTTCATTTTCCTGAATATCCGTTATTTTTCCCGTTGCCATTGCAAACACTTTATCATTGACATTGCCACTGATCACCATGGCAGGATTGCAGCGATACTGCTCTAACGTGGGAAAATAAATGGTGGAATCCATGCTGTAATCCAGCAGAACATCTCCCTCAATTGGCCAGACCGCAGAACTCTTGTCAAAATGCTGTGTCACGGTGGCTGCTGTCTCTACTGTTTTTTCTTCGTCCTGTTTCTTCTCTTCCTCCTGCTGTGTTTCTTCCTGTTTCATTTTTTCCTGCTCTGCCAGCTTTAACGCCTGTTCTTCCGCTTTTTTCGTTGCATCTTCCACACTTATTTCCGGTTTCACTTCATAGGAAGCCGGTGCCTCCTGCTGGGTCTGTGCCGCAATTTCTTGTTCTGCTTCCCTGCGTTCTTTTCCTTTATCCGTGGCATATACACTGACAAATCCAATCACTCCCGCTACCAGACACGCGACAGTAGCTATATACTGTTGTTTTCTCATTTGGCTTACCTCCATCATCATTTCGTTTTATGGTCTTTGATGATAGTATGGACTGCCCACGCTGTTTTTATACAGCACTCCTGTGATCATAAATAATATTGGAGAGCTGTGCAAACTGCTCTAAAGAAAGTGCCTCTCCACGAATATTAACCGGTACGCCAAGTTTCTCAATACATGCCTGCAGTTCTTCTTTCGGAAGACCGAATGCACCATAATTGGCAAGCCCGTTTGCCAGTGTTTTCCTGCGCTGATTGAACGATGCCCGGATCACCTGAAACAGCAGTTTTTCGCTTTTTACGGTAACCGGCGGCTCACTATGACGTGTCAGACGGATCACGGCACTGCCGACTTTCGGCTGCGGCATAAAACAGCTTGGCGGAACATTGACTACGATTTCCGGTTTTGCGTAATATTGCACCGCCAGGGAAAGTGCGCCATATTCCTTGCTTCCCGGTCCTTCCTGCATACGATCCGCTACTTCTTTCTGTACCATGATCGTGATACTGTCGATCGGCACATGGCTTTCAAACAATCCCATAATGATCGGAGTCGTAATGTAATACGGAAGATTTGCAACGACCTTGATCGGTTTTCCGTTATTTTTTTCTTCCGCAAGTTTTGAAATATTTACTTTTAAAATATCTTCATTCAATACATCAACATTATTATATTCCGCAAGCGTATCTTTTAGAATCGGAATCAGATTGGTATCTATTTCCACTGCCACTACCGCGCGTGCCGCCTCACAGAGATATTGTGTCATGGTTCCGATTCCCGGACCGATTTCCAGCACAAAATCATCCTTTGTGATCTGCGCAGCTTCTATAATTTTCTCTAAAATTCCTGTATCAATCAAAAAATTCTGTCCAAATTTTTTCTGAAAATTAAACTGGTATTTCTGCAATACTGCAATAGTATTCTTAGGATTTCCTAATGTAGCCATGTTATTCCTCTCTTTCTATAATCGAAAAAGAGCTGCCTCCGTGGTTTAAGAGACAGCTCTTCGTTTCGTTTTATTATGTGATTAGCCCTGAGCGATTGCTCCAGTTGGGCAAACACCAGCACATGTACCACAATCAACACAACTATTTGCATCGATCTCGTACTGAGAAGCACCTGCAGAGATTGCTCCTACAGGACACTCGCCTGCACATGTACCACAGCTAACGCATGAATCAGAAATAACGTATGCCATAATAAAATCCTCCTTATGAATAATGATCATTATTGCCTTATTGGCTTAATGGTATTCTAGTACAAACCCGTCCAAAGCGCAAGCATTTCGGCAAATGTATTTAATTTGATGCATGATCATAAGAAAAATTTTATCGTTCCAGATTTGCAAACTTCGTGTATTCCGGCAGCCATGCGAGGTTCACCGTACCGATCGGACCATTACGCTGTTTGGCGATAATGATTTCTGAAATTCCTTTCAGTTCAGTATCCTTGTTATAATAATCATCACGATAAATAAACATCACGACATCGGCATCCTGCTCGATCGCTCCGGATTCTCGCAGATCGGAGAGCATCGGACGATGATCCGGTCTCTGCTCTACTGCACGGGAAAGCTGGGACAAAGCAAGCACCGGTACATTCAGTTCACGGGCAAGTGCTTTCAGGGAACGGGAGATGTCCGAAATCTCCTGCTGCCGGCTGTCTGTACTCCTGCCGGACCCAGACATCAACTGCAGATAGTCAATGATGATAAGTTTCAGATCATGCTCCAGCTTATATTTACGGCATTTACTGCGCATCTCGGAAATACTGATTCCTGGCGTATCATCAATGATCAGTTCGGAATCCCCTATGATTCCGGCTCCTTCGACGAGTTTCGCCCAGTCAGCATCCGACAGATTACCGGTACGAAGTGCCTGTGCATCTACACGGGATTCCAGGGAGAACAGTCGGTTTACCAGCTGCTCCTTCGACATTTCCAATGAAAATATCGCCGTGCACATGTTTTCATGAAATGCCACATACTGTGCAATGTTTAAAACAAACGCTGTCTTTCCCATAGACGGACGGGCTGCAATCAATACCAGATCCGATGGCTGTAATCCCGCTGTCCGGTAATCCAAATCAATAAACCCTGTCGGTATTCCCGTAACATTTCCGTCCTGCTGTGACGCTTTTTCAATCTTTTCCAGTGCGTTCATGACAACCTGACGAATCGGCACATAGTCTCCACCGGTACGGCTTGACAACAATGCAAAAATATCATGTTCGGTCTTATCCAGAACACTTTCGAGCGATTCTTTGCCCGCATAGCACTCATTCTCTATCTCTTCCGTGACCCGGATGAGTTTCCGCTTCATGGAATTTTCTTTTACAATATTACAATAATATTTGACATTCGCGGATGTCGGAACCGCACGCACCAATTCTCCAACGAATTCCAGACTGGAGACTTCCTGTGGTACATCCTTTTCCTTGAGTTTATTCTGCAGTGTAACCAGATCCACCGGCTGTCCGCTGCTGTACAATTCGATCATCGCATCAAAGAGAATTCCATACTGCTTGTGATAAAAATCTTCCTGCAGAAGGATCTCCATGGCTGTGACAATGGCATCCTGATCCATGATCATGGAACCAATGACCGACTGCTCGGCTTCCAGACTGTTCGGCATCACCCGCTTGATCAGCGTTTCTTCCAAGCGAACTTCCTCCTATTCCTCAACAACCTGAACACGCAGTGTTGCGGTTACCTTTGGATGAAGCTTCACCGGAATCTCATAAGTTCCAAGAGCCTTGATGGATTCGCCCAGCTGCATCTTCTTTTTATCCAGATCCAGCCCTGCCTGCTCTTTTGCAGCCTGTGCAATTTCCTTGGTGGAAACAGACCCGAAAATACGTCCGCCCTCACCGGATTTGATCTTTACAACAACTTTCTTTGTTCCGATCTCTTCCGCCAGTTCCTTTGCGTGCTCTAAATTTTCAGCTGCCACTTTGTCTGCATGCTGATTCTGCAATTTGAGGTCATTCAGATTCTTTGTCGTTGCCTCTACTCCAAGTTTCTTCGGCAGAATTGCATTGCGTGCATAACCGTCACTCACATTTACGATTTCGCCCTTTTTCCCAAGAGCTTTCACATCCTGTAATAAAATTACTTTCATTCCTGTATATCTCCTTCTTCAAGCATTTCATCAATGGTCCGCATAATGGCATGTTTTGCCTCGGAAATCGTACATCCCGTCAACTGTGCACCAGCCACATTCAAATGACCGCCGCCACCCATTCGTTCCATGATTAACTGTACATTGATCTCATCAATGGAACGCGAACTGATGTATATTTTTCCTGCGTACTCTGTCAGCACAAAAGATGCCTTGATTCCTATAATATTGAGCAGCTCATTTGCTGCCTGCGCGCCGACAATCGTCGGACTTTCCACGTCCTCACTCGGACAGACAGAAATTGCAAATGCACCGCGGTATACTTCCGCATGACGCACTGCCTCCGCACGGGCTTTATAGCATGCCATATCATTTCGCAGCATTTTACGCACACGGGTCACTTCTGCCCCGGAGCGTCTGAGATATGCTGCCGCCTCAAATGTACGGACACCTGTTTTGGTCATAAAGTTATTGGTATCAATCAAAATACCTGCATAAATGCAGTCTGCCTCTGCCGGAGAAAGCTTGAATCCCTCCTGGAAGTACTGTAAAACTTCTGCTACCATCTCACAGGCAGAAGACGCATACGGCTCAATATAGGACAGAAGCGGATTTTCAATCACTTCGCTGCCCTGACGGTGATGATCAAACACAACGATCGTATCTGTGCGCGTGAGCAGTTCCGGGCATTCCGTATAACTTGGACGGTTCGTGTCCACCACCATAACAAGGGAATTGCGGCTTACCTCTTCAATCGCAATCTCACTATTGATAAACATGTCTTCCGGATATCCTTTTTCCGGAGCGAAACATTCCATAAGCGGCCGAATCGAAGTTGTTGGCTCATTGATCACGATCTGTGCCTTTTTCCCGAGCACACGGGCTGCGCAGAAAATACCAATTCCCGCACCAAGGGAATCGACATCTGTCAGGCTGTGCCCCATGATAATCACGTTCTCACGGCTCTCAATAATTTCATGCAGCGCATGTGCCTTAACTCTCGCTTTCACGCGGGTGTTGCGCTCCACCTGTTTTGCCTTGCCTCCAAAATATGCAATATCCTCACCATTTTTGACAACGACCTGATCCCCGCCCCGTCCGAGTGCCAGATCAATTGCCGCACGTGCCTGCTCATAGTTCTCGTTATAAGAAGTCCCCTTGATCCCGACACCGATACTCAGCGTGACCGCCATCTCATTGCCCACTTTGACCGTCTTGACATCTTCAAGTACACTGAACCGGTCGTCCATAAGCTTCTGTAAATATTTATACTTAAATACCACAAAATACTTGTCTTTTTCAATTTTGCGGACAAGCGCATCCATCTTTGAAAAATACTGGTTCACTTTCCTGTCGACAAGGGCAATCAGAAGTGATCGCTTCACATCCTCGATACTGTCAAGTGCCTCGTCATAGTTATCAATGTAAACAAGTGCCGATACCTGTTTCTGATCCAGATTCTCCTGTCTGCAGTGCTGCAGTTCCGTCTCATCAAACAGATACAATGCCGTCAGGAATTCATCGGAACCTTTCACATCAATTTCTTTACTCTCCTCCATGATATCGTCAAAATAAATACGATTCAGGGAAATCCGGAAAATGCGCTCCTTTTTTTCAATTGTTATATCCTGTGCATCCTCATGTTTCTGAAGAAACTCACGGGTAATATTGGAAAAAAGGGTTGTAATTGATTTATGATAGTTTCTCCCCACTCCCGTCAGCTCGGAAAAGCGTTCATTCACCCAAAGAATTTTTCCTGTATAGTCCAGCAGCGCATATGGAATTTCAAACTCATTCAAAAGTTTTTTCTGTACCGTTGCATACTGTGTGGCAAAATTGATAATCTCATTTGCAAGCCGCGGTCTGGTATTATAATACAGTCCCAGTTCCAGTACAAAATAGACAGCAATAAATACCGTCAGCAAAAAGCCTGCCGTCACATCGTAAAAATAAAGCCCCACATCTGCGATTGTCATCGGGATCGTCAGCCACAATGGCCAGCAGAGATACGATCTCAGCTTTCCCCTAAATCGAACCTTTGATTTCATTTACGCTCCTGTTCTTTCCACATCCATCGCTCATCTGTGGAATATGCTCCCGCATCAATAATCTATAGTATACCATTTTCCTTCTGCAAAATAAAGACTTTCCTAAGATAACAAAAACTGCCCCATTTTCATGGAGCAGTTTCGTCCAATGCATCACAGATGTATCTGTGTTATCCGTTTTCTTTTGCAATTTCCACAATGGATTTGCTCAGTCCTGCAATCCCCTGAATATCCGATGGGATAATAATCTTGGTTGCCTGACCGTCTGCTGCCTTGGCAAATGCCTCCAGACTCTTAATCTGAAGTACCGCATTATCCGGAGCAGCTTCTTTGAGCATACGGAGACCATCTGCATTGGCCTGCTGGATCTTTAATGTAGCCTCTGCCTGACCTTCGGCTTCCTTGATGGTTGCTTCCTTCTGTGCCTCGGCACGCAGGATTGCAGCCTGTTTTTCAGCCTCTGCATCGAGAATTGCAGACTCCTTATTTCCTTCTGCAACCAGAATTGTAGATTTTTTCTCACCTTCTGCACGCAGAATGGCTTCACGCCGCTCGCGCTCTGCCTTCATCTGTTTCTCCATGGCATCCTGAATTGCCTTTGGTGGAATAATGTTCTTTAACTCCACACGATTTACTTTGATACCCCACGGATCTGTTGCCACATCCAGCGTTGCACGCATCTTGGTGTTGATGGTCTCACGCGATGTCAATGTCTCATCCAGTTCCAGATCACCAATGATATTACGAAGCGTCGTAGCAGTCAGATTTTCAATTGCCATGATTGGATTTTCCACACCGTATGCATACAGCTTTGGATCCGTGATCTGAAAATATACAACCGTATCAATCTGCATTGTTACGTTATCTTTTGTGATTACCGGCTGTGGTGGGAAATCGACCACCTGTTCCTTCAACAAAACCCTTTTTGCAATACGGTCAATAAACGGCACCTTAAAATGCAGCCCTACTGACCATGTGGTAAGATACCCTCCAAGTCTCTCCACAACTACCGCATGCGCCTGTGGAACAATTTTCACACAGTTCACAATAATGACCAATGCAATGATCACTACAATGAGAATTACAACAGGCATAACTTTTTCCTCCTTTACCTATACCTTTTCTACTATAAGTTTGACACCACTGATTGCCAGAATTTTTGCTTCTTCTCCCGGTTCAATGATCTCATTATCATTACGGGTACGCACCGTCCACTCCTGTCCATGAACAACTGCCATCCCGGTCTGATCCATATTACTGACGCGCTCGGAAATCCGTATATTTTCCCCAATCAGGCTATCCGCGTTTGTTCTTTGCATTTTAGCATTTACATATTTACGCGCCCACGGTCTTGTCGCAACAAGCAAAAGAATGGATACCACTAAAAATACCAGAAACTGCACCACCGGATTTACCCCTGCCATTGCCATAACCAGTGCTGCAAGTGCACCTGCGGCAAACCATATGCACGTTAGTCCGATTGTTGCAAGTTCTCCCAGAACAAACACAATCAAAAGTACCATCCAAAGCAATTCATACGGATCCATCGCTCTTATAATTATCATAGACTCTCCCTCTTTTCTGCCACTTTTTTATTTTGGCGAATGCACAGAATACATACCGGCATTTTCCATCCGAATCACAAATGCTTTTGCAAATCCGGCTGCTTTTGCATAATGCTGAATCTGTGGCTGTTGCACCAGTTTTAAGTCCCATCCGTGCATCTGCACGATTTTTGACACGATGGAAAGTCCAAGTCCGTTTCTCCCATCGCTTACCCGCGCTTTGTCCCCACGCGTAAAAGGATCAAACAAATGCTGCGCCTGTTCCTCTGGAATTAGAATTCCGCTGTCTGCCACCAATACATAAATCCGCTCCAGCTCCCTATAAGCAAACAGTCCGATTCTTGTTCCCTTTGGATTGTGCTGCATGGCATTTGTCAAAAGGTTTGTCACTACACGGGATAACTGAAGTTCATCCGCCCAGACCGGTATCGTTTCCTCCGGAATATCTGCTGTCAGTGTCATTCCGTTTTCTTCCATCTCTGCATACAGCATTGCCGCATTTTCTCTGAGAAGTTCACACAAATCAAGTGTTTTTCCATTTAATGCAAACCCTTCACTATCCAGTTTTACATATTCAAACAACAAATTGATCAGATTTCCGATCCGAACCGATTTATTCTGGATGGCGTTCAGATATTCCTGCTGTTTTTCCGGTTCCTGTACCATATGATCCGCCAATGCTTTTGCGTAACCGGATACGGTCGTGACCGGTGTCCGAAGATCATGTGCGATATCGGAAAGCATCAGATTCCGCTTGCGGTCAAACTCTCTCTGCTGCTGTTCGCGCTCCTCCTGGATCTGATGAAACTCCGCCATCACAATCCGCGCGAACGTTATCGCACCCAAAATATAAGGAAGCAGCATACACACCATTAACAGCAGAAGAACCACAAACAGCAGGATGGCTTTCCATCCTTCCATCTCCTGTACGACGACGGAACTCCTTGTCGCCGGAAGTGCATTGCCCAGCCAGTCCTGTAATCGTTCCCCTGTCCACTGCATCATTCCCTGCAGCGGTGATGGCAAAAGCATCCGGACGGCATTTACTATCAGCAATAACAGAACACATATGATAAAAATAAACAGATCCGTCTTTCCAACGGATGACTGCCTCTGGTAATCCGGGAAAAAAACTTTCATCACCACAGGCATAACCGCCTGGCTGATCAAAAAACTGATCAGCGACTGTGCAACTGTCACCAGTACAAGGATATAAATAAACCGTTTGATCAAAAATGCCTGTAAATCACGCATTGCTATTTCTCCAGCCGATAGCCCAATCCGCGGATGGTTCGAATATAAGCTGCCGGGTCTTCATCAAGTTTTGCCCTCAGCTTGCTGATGCAGACCATAATATTATTGTCTGCAACCACATAAGTGTCACCCCATCCCTGTTCATAGATCTGTTGTTTGGTAAACACTTTTCCCGGATGCTTCATAAATAACTCCATGATCCGGTACTCTACCGAAGTCAGTTCAATCGGTTCTCCATTTTTTTTGAGTACGCAGCCTTCCGGATCCAGTTCCAGATCCCGGACGGTCAGTATATTGGATGACAGTTCCGCTGTCCCCAGCGCATAAAACCGACGGATATTTGAATTGACACGTGCTACTGCCTCCAAAGGATTGAACGGTTTTGCCAGATAATCATCTGCCCCGAGATTTAACCCCAGAATCTTCTCGGAATCCGCATCCTTTGCCGAAAGTATCATAACGGGAATATTGCTTGTTTTACGTAATTCCTGCAACACATGGTATCCGTCCATCTCCGGCATCATAATATCCAGCAGACACAGATCCACATGTTCTTTCTTCAGCAGTTCCAGTGCCTGCTTCCCGTTTTCTGCCTCAATAATCTGATAATTTTCATTTTCCAGATACAGCCGGAGAAGCGTCCGTATCTCCGGCTCATCATCTGCAATTAAAATCGTATAATTCATACATTCTCCTGCCGGAAAGGTGAATTCACCGGATCCTCCTGCTGTGTAAATCCGTTTGAACCAGCCGGGTTTGCATAGCACAGTGCCTCATACAGTGCGGCATGTGTTGCATTCACATATGGTGACACATAAAAGATTGCAAGAATTCCAAGTGTCAGTCCGGATAAAATGTACCATCCGATAAAGGACAGATCCAAAACAAATGCTTTCCATTTCTGTCCCTGCATCATACGCTTGCTTTCCGCAAATGCCTGCTCTTTGGTCATCTGCGGGTTATCTGCCAGAAGGTACGGAATCATCATATATTCATATGCTTTTACAATACCCGGAATGATAAAAAGCAATGACCATAAAACCGTAAACAGATCACGGAAAAACATTGTCTTTGCAACATTCCTGTAATTATTGTCAAATCCATATCCAATGTTCCCAATCTGTGCCGGCTCGTTTAAGTTGCGGATAAAGAATCTCCTGCATCCAACCTCCAACGGATTTATGATAAATACATCAACCAGAAGTATAAGGACAAAAATCACCAGAAAAACAACTATGAGTATGCCGATGGCGATCGCTGCTGCGACCATACCGCCCATCATTCCCCTGTTTCCTGCTTTCAGTCCGTCCTTAAAGCCTTCTTCAAGCCCAGCCTCAAAATCGCGCAGTGAACCATCATCACTGTCATAACTGCTGTCATAACTGCTGTCATAATCATAGGAACTGCCTGCCTGATTATCCGATCCATGTAAGGAACCGGTTGCACTGCTGATGTTGCCCGAAGCAGCTCCGCTTCCCCCTGCAATCAGTGTCAGCAACAGGCTGATCAGAATACATTTCCAATAATTTCGTTTAAATGTTGCTTTCGCCCTTCCCTTTAATTGTGCGCGACTCCACATATCAAATTCCTCCATTTCCTTTTGATGATATCATCATAACACCAAATCCTTATCTTAAAAATCGCTGCACCTTAACGTTACCTTAACAACGTGTATTTAATTTGCCTGTTTCTTCTTCGGCAAAAGAAGGCTCAACAGAAGGGAAACAACAAACACTCCTGCCACGGCATTTCCATTGAAGATATCTCCCACTTCTTTCGGAAATGCGGAAAAGAAGTTGCCGGATGTCTGTGTCAGTCCAACCCCGATACAAAAAGAAAGGGAAACAATAATCATTGTACGGTCATTAAATTCGCAATTTTTTAACATTTTGATCCCCTCATACATGATTGAACCAAACATCATAACGGTACATCCGCCGAGAATAACCGCCCCGATCATTCCTTCATACCCAAGCTTAGGATTGGTACAAATAATCAGCAGACTTCCGAGAAATGTAAAACTGACGCCCATTACGATCGGCAGTTTCGAGCCAATTTTCCAGACCGGATATAGCTGCATGCAGGTTCCGATTCCCGCAGCAAACATCGCACACTGCAAAATCTGTGTAATTTCCGCTGCCGTAAGATGTTCCCCACTGCCCCTGACCAAAGCTGCACTGCAGACGATCAGTACGGGTGCCAGATTTGCTACAAACATGGCAAGCACATGTTGAAGGCCAAACGGAATTGCTTTTCTCATATATAGACAAAGACAGTTTATCATCTTATTGCCCATAGTGTCAAACAGGATTTCCCGGTTGCGGTATAATTATCATCTGTGCTATACTATGAACAATTAGCGTGTGAAAGCGTACAAAAGAGGAGGATTTATTTATGACATCTGCACAAATATGCATCATGATTGCCATTATCGTATACCTTATTGGTATGATCTATATTGGTTTCCGATGTTCCAAGAAAAACAACAGTACTGACGATTTCTATCTGGGTGGCAGAAAACTCGGTCCTTTCGTAACCGCGATGAGTGCCGAAGCTTCCGACATGAGCAGCTGGCTTCTGATGGGACTTCCGGGCGTTGCTTACCTCACCGGAATTTCAGATGCCGGATGGACAGCAATCGGACTGGCTGCCGGTACATACATTAACTGGCTGATCGTTGCCAAACGTATCCGCCGCTATACGCACACCTGCAACAATTCCATTACCATCCCATCGTTCTTCAGCAACCGCTATCGCGATGAAAAAAAGATGCTGCAGGTCATTGCTGCTATTTTTATTGTTATCTTTTTTATTCCTTATACGGCCTCTGGATTTGCCGCATGCGGAAAACTTTTTTCCAGCTTATTCGGGGTAAAGTATCTGACCGCCATGATCATCAGTGCTATCGTAATTGTGGCATACACGACACTTGGCGGATTTCTTGCTGCTTCCACAACGGACTTTATCCAGAGTATCATCATGTCGGTTGCTCTGATTGTAGTTCTGATCTTTGGTGTAGAAACTGCTGGCGGTATCGGTGCCGTTATCCACAACGCCTCCGAGCTTCCGGGATATCTCTCCATGACACTTTCCTATGATGTAAACACCGGAAAGGCCGCTCCTTACAGTGCCCTGACCATTGTTTCCACTGCCGCATGGGGACTTGGATATTTCGGTATGCCGCATATCCTGCTCCGCTTTATGGCAATCGAGGATGAAAAAAAACTGAAACTGTCCCGCCGCGTTGCAACCATCTGGGTCGTAATCTCCCTGTTCGTTGCCGTCTTTATCGGTGTGATCGGTTATACCATGAGCAAAGTCGGCGCACTGGAGATGCTGACCGGATCGAATTCCGAAACCATTATCGTAAAAATTTCCGCCCTGCTCTCCCAGCACGGTGTGATATTTGCCCTGCTTGCGGGTGTGATTCTCGCCGGCATTTTAGCTTCCACCATGTCCACTTCGGACTCGCAGCTGCTGGCTGCATCTTCTGCGGTTTCTTCCGACATTCTCGGTGCTTTCCGCAAAGATTCTTCCAACAAAAATGGAAGCATGGCAGCCGCAAGAATTACACTCCTTGTAATTTCTGTCGTTGCCGCATTCATTGCCAGAAATCCGGACAGTTCCGTATTTGCCATCGTTTCTTTCGCCTGGGCTGGATTCGGTGCCGCATTCGGACCGGTTGTTCTGTTTTCCCTGTTCTGGAAACGTACCAGCAAATGGGGCGCACTTGCCGGTATGGTCTGCGGGGGTTCCATGGTATTTATCTGGAAATACCTGATCCGCCCGCTCGGTGGTATCTGGAACATCTATGAACTGCTTCCTGCATTCCTGATTGCCTGCGCTGCGATCGTAATCGTCAGTCTGCTGACACCAAAGCCTTCCAAAGAAATCGAAGAGGAATTTGACCGGGTCGCACAGATGAAATAAATCTTTTAACTTTGTATACCAAAAATGTCGGTAGATATCTGACAGATATCTACCGACATTTTTAATTCTTATTTTCAATTATGCTTTGATCCTAGCGGCGGATCTTTACAGACTTCACACTGCTGTATGGACTGTAATACTTTGTTCCATCTACAGTAACATAGCTGCGGATCTTGTAATAATAAGTTCCTTTGGTGAGTTTTGCCCTTGTATAAGACTGCATCTCACCATCTTTTGTAGCCGCAATCTTCTTGTATCCATAATCATATGCTCCCTTGGAGCGGTAGATTTCATAGCCGGTAACGGAAGTACCTGGCAGCCATGTGATACGGACTTTTGATCCGTGTGCACGCAATCTTGTGATAACCGGTTTCTCCGGCTTAATAATAAAGCTTGTCTTTGCAGATCCCGTATAATTACCGGTTCCCACTACCATAACAGCAGCTTTTCCCGGTGCACCATTGTCACTATAATTCAGATAGTAATCCGAACCTTCTTTTAAAACAATGTTATTTAATGTAACGGTAACTTCCGGTTTTACGGAAGATCCCGTATATCTTTGTGCTGCAATCTTACTGATCACCGCATTTGCAAGGTTATTGGATGAAACCGTTGTATTTCCGTTCCCATGATTTACGATACGGAAATAAACCGTCCGGCTTCCATAATAATTTCCGATTCCGTTAATTGTAACGGATGCTGTGCCGATATTGCGGTTGTTGCTGTAAGTAAGGGTATAATCTCTTCCCTCATACAGATATCCGCCATTCAGCCATACCGATACAGACGGACGGATATCATATCCGGTGTATATCTGGTCAACGATTGTACCAACGGAAGCATTTGGAATATAGTACGAATAGGTATTGCTGCTGTTATTGGTTCCTGTTACCTGAACCGGAATCTGCAGAGGAATTCTTCCATCCGGACGGTTCAGTGTCAGTGTTGTAGACCCTGTCGAATTTGCGACCAGTTTTGTTCCGCTGATATAGGCAACCGCAGTATTGGATACATACATATTCAGCCCCTGTACAATCGGGCAGTTTGCATTGCCTGGCCAGTGATTCGATACCTTAATGTTTTCATAGCATCCGGATAAATCTTTCGTCTGTCCGACAGACATCTGGATATAGGTTCCAATAGATGACGGAACAACAATCTGGTCAGAAGTAATATTGCTCTCTGCAACCTGAAGATTAGTTACGGTTGTTGTCTGGTTGTTCGGTGTTGTATAGGATGTTCTGGTTACCGTGTTGGCAAATTCCTCTACCCAGTAATGGTAGCCATTGTAATATACATGTCCGATTCCGACAGCTGTAAACTGGCTGTTTAACATATTTCTACGCTGTTCCTGTCCGGAATAATTTGCATTGTCTTCCCGCATTGCGTTGTGAAGTGCAGATGCTGAAGAATAATTCACACCGATATTCTCTGCATAAACTCCCGCATAGACACCGTTTTCACTGTAAGCAGTATAATAATTTGTGCCATTTGGTCTGGTGTGTGAATACGAAAGTGCAATCTCTGCTGCACGTTTCATGGCTACCTGCTCCAGTGCATAGTCGTAAGTAAGCGGCTGCAGATTATTACAATATGTCTTCGTGTAATTGTTTGCATCCCAGTACCATGCATCGGATAAATTTCTGCGCATACTGTTGATCATGCCATAGACATTTCTGGCATCCGTCTGTCCATATGTAACCTGAATACTTACGTTCCGTGTACCGGTTGTTGCAGCCATCACATTGCCCGCATACCCCAGTGGAAGCAGTGAAACAATCAGGACAAACGCAAGCAGACGCCTGAGTACATTGTGCGTTTTGGTTTTTCTCATAATCTTGATCCCTTCCTTTATTTTAAAATTTTGTTATCCCTATTGTACGCTTTTTAGCGGCTTCCCGCAATGATAATTTCATAAAGTTTGCTTGACAAGCATAACAGAAAAGCTATACTCTAATTAGCAAACAGGTGGGTGCGCAACTCGTTTCTGCGTGCTGTCGTTTTGTCGGGGACACCGTTCGCAATTTCTAGTCTGCCTAAGAGGGAATCTTCGAAACGTTTATTACGCCCACTCCCCATTTGTCTTGATATTTACTTTATTTTCAATATGTCACTCTGTGACTGCGCAAATAGAACCGTGGGCATGCTTATTCGAAGCTTCCCTCTAAGGCAGACACAAAATCGCTCAGACGGTGTCCCCGACAAAACGACAGCCCGCAGAAACGAGTTGCGCAATCACCAATCTAATTAGCAGATGGAGAAGGGAGAAATGACTGACTATGACATATCAGGAATTAGTTTCAAAATTAAAAGATACTTATCAGGAGAAAGATGCTTCCAAAATCAGTGAACATCTTGCCATCCAGTTTAACATACAGGGAGAAGCCGAAGGTGCCCTGTATCTGGAAATTGCAAACGGACAGCTTCATGTTGAACCATATGAATATTACGACCGTGACATTTTAGTCACAACTTCAGCTGCTGATCTGCTTGCACTCGCGCAGGGCAGCCTTGACATTCTCGAAGCTTACCAGAGTGGGAAAATTTCTGCGGAAGGAAATCTTGCAAAAGCATTGCTGTTAAATGAAATTGTCACCGGTTCATCCGAAGCTCCGTCACCAGCGGAATCTGCTCCTGTGGAAACTTCGGCATCAGCGGAATCTGCTCCTGTGGAAGCTCCGGCACCGGCTGAATCTGCTCCTGTGGAAACTCCAGCTGGTGAAAATACTCCGGCTGCAAAACCATCCGTTAAAGCACCACGCATGTCCCGGAAAAAAAACAGAAAAAGACATAAATAATCTGTAAACTTCCTTGTGTTTTTCAGACAGCATGTTATGATAATTCATAACATAAGGTTTTTGATATAGGAAAGGAGTGAAATATATGTCTTTTTTAAACAACTTAGGACAAAAGATCAGTGATGTGAGCCAGACTACCATTAAAAAAACAAAAGATCTGGCAGATACTGCAAAATTAAACTTAAATATCTCCGAGGAAGAACGCAAGATTGATACTGCATACGAACAGATTGGAAAATGGTATGTGGAAAAACATCGCGAAGATGCCGAAGAAGATGTAAAAACCTGGCTGGATGCGATTGCCGTTTCCGAAGCCAGAATTAAGGAATGCCGTGAAAGCATTCACCAGATGAAAGGTGTAGCGATCTGCCCATCCTGCGGTGCAAGCGTGGATGCCGATGCTGCATTCTGCAGTGCCTGTGGACAGAAAATGCCGGAAAAGCCAAAGCCGGAACCGGTTAAGGAAGAGGATGTCGAGGTGATTCCTCCGGAACAGCCGTCTGAGGAACCAGCTTCTGAGACCGTGTCGGAAAATACTTCCGAAAACCAGACCGAAGCACCTGCATCTGATGCTTCAACCGAAGCTTAAAAACAGACATGGAAAACAAAAGGAGCTGTCGTGCCGCCGATATTCGCTGGTGCGATAGCTCCTTTTCTAATTTTATTAAGACGAGTTGCGCAATCTCTACTGTTTATATAAACGGGTTATAAAACCGGCTGCCATCATGATATGTAACCACAAGTGCAGCCACGGCAAATCCAAGCACCAGTGCAATACACAGATAATCATTGCGCTGTAACTTTCTTCCCATATACCAGGTACGTTTTTTGTACTTCCCATACCCACGCAGCTCCATCGCATTACTGATTGTATCAATGCGGCCGATACTTGTAAAAATAAGTGGAAAGATGATAGATGCCGTACTCTTTATACGGCTCATCAGCTTTGCCTTTCCGGACATTTCTATTCCACGAGCCTCCTGCGCATTTTTAATTTTGTGGAAATCATCCTGCACATCCGGAATATAACGCAGTGCAATTGCCACCGCATAGCCGATGTTGTAACTGATTCCAATACGATTTAACGACGCTGCAAACTCCGACGGATTGGTGGTCACGACAAAAATGAACACCGCCGGGATAATTGTAAAATATTTCAAAATAATGTTCAGCTCATAAAACAGCTGCTCAGCGGTAATCGGATAATGCGCCGAAAGCTGCCAGAGTACATGCTTTGTACCATAAATTTTTGTTCCCTGATCCGGTGCAAAAATAAAAATGGCAAGCACATTGATCACCAGAAAGAACATAATGAACTTAAAAATAGAACCGACCTGTTTCCACTCTGTTTTTGAAATCTTAAACAGGATCAGACTAAAAACCAGCATCACGGCGAGTACACGGGTATCATAAGTAAGCATGCTTGTGATGGACCATGCCAGAAAATAGATCAGCTTTGTGACACCGCACAGCCGGTCCATCCAGGTATCTTTTTGCTCATAGGTCAATAACTTTGCCATTACCGCACCGCCCTTTCGTAATTGATAAACCGCTGCACGAACTGGGAAGAATCTTCAATTCCACATTTGACCGCCATCTCATAGAGAGATGTCTGCTTGAGATATGCCGGAGCCGTGATGGTTTCATCCGTCAGCACTTTCGCCGGCGTATCAATCGTCAGCAGCTGTCCATCCGCCACAACAATGGCGCGGTTGGTATATTCCAGCATCAGATGCATATCATGCGTAATCATGATAATGGTCGTTCCCTGTGTCTCGTTGATCGTCTTTAAAAACTCCATAATTTCCGTATAATGGCGGTAATCCTGTCCCGCTGTCGGCTCATCCAGAATCAGGATCTCCGGCTTCATAACAAGAATGGATGCAATGGTCACCCGCTTCTTCTGACCGAAACTCAATGCAGAAACCGGCCAGTTCCGGAACTGGTACAATCCACAGATTTTCAGTGTCTCATGCACACGCTCACGGATTTCTTCCTCTGGAACCCCACGCACCGTCAGACCAAGCGCCACTTCCTCATAAATCATGGGTTTTGAAATCATCTGATTCGGATTCTGCATGACGATTCCGATATGCTCCCCACGCTCTTTGACCGAAAGCGGTGAGATATCTTTTCCATTCAGTTCGATTTTTCCGTTGCTTGGCTCGAGGAACCCACAGATCAGATTGGAAAGGGTTGTCTTTCCGGCACCGTTTTTCCCGACAATGCTGATCATTTCCCCTTTTTTCACATCAAAGCTGATATCCGAAAGAATCGCCTTTCCCGGCTGATAAGAAAAATGCAGATGATCCACGTTGAGCACCTTTTCCTCTGCTTCCTGTTTCTGTGGAATCTTCGTTGTCTCAAACCATTCCCGAACCTGCGCTCTGTACGGCTCAAAATTCATGGTCTCCACATGCTGTGGATGATCTTCTGCCGCAATCGTACATCCGGCATGTTTCAGTGCCGTGACATAAAGCGGCTCGCGGATTCCCTGTTCCTTCAGGATATTTCCAGCCAGCAGATCATCCGGCTTCATATCCGCCACAATCGTTCCCTCGCCTACCACAACGATACGGTCCACGTCTTTATAAAGCACATCCTCAAGACGATGCTCGATGATCACGATGGTCTTCTTCTGTTCCTTCTGGATTCGGTCGATCAATGCAATGGCTTTCTTTCCGGTCGCCGGATCGAGATTGGCCAGCGGCTCGTCAAACAGCAGAATATCCACATCATCGATCATAACCCCCGCCATGGAAACTCTCTGTTTCTGTCCGCCGGACATCTCCGATGGTGCATGATGCAACAGTTCTTTTACCTCTACAGTCTCTGCCACACCGTCTACTTTGCGAAACATCTCTTCCTGTGCCATACAGTCATTTTCCAGCACGAAAGCAATATCTTCCGCAACCGTCAGACCGATAAACTGTCCGTCCGTATCCTGCAACACGGTTCCGACCATCTTGGAAAGTCCGAAAATTCCAAGTTTTTTCGGATCTTTTCCCTCGATTTTTAAAGTTCCGGTACTGTCTCCTTCATACGAAAAAGGGATCAGTCCGTTGATACAATTTGATAATGTCGACTTCCCTGATCCCGATGGTCCAATGATGAGCACCTTCTCTCCGGGATAAATTTTCAAATTGATATCCCGGAGTGTCGGCTCCATCTGTGACCGATATTTAAATGTAAAGTTTTCAAATTCAATAATCGGTTCCATACGTTTTTAGTCTTCCTTTGTAAGACTTGATGATTTTGCTCCAATCTTTGTATATCCCAGTCCGAGTAATGAACCAAGTACACCCACAATGATGATATTGGCTACAAACGCAAATACGCCCTGTGAGAATACTTTCTTTGCAGGCTCTGCATAAATGAGAATATCAAGCACCGGTGCAACAACGATCCATGCAATTGCATTTGCAACCACCTGAACGACATTAAAAAGAACTACTTTCTTCTTATTAAATCCACCGGCCTTAATCTCAAAGCTCTTTGCGAATAAACCAACTAAAATTCCAAAGATCGCATCTGGGAATACCCAGCTCCACCATACACCACCGTAAAACAGTGCATCACCGAGTGCATGTCCCAGCAGACCAATGATTCCTCCGACAACCGGTCCAAACACTGCTGCAAGAAATGCCAGCACTGCTGCACGTGGCTGCATGGATGTATTCGGGATAATTCCCAGCGGAATCTGCACTTCTGTCAAAACAATGAACAATGCGGTTCCAATACCAGTTGCTACAACTTCTTTGATTCCAAATTTTTTCATAACAAGTTCCTCCTTTGTTTTTTCAGTACCTTATTATTTATGATAAACGCACAAATGTCAAGTTTTTCGCCCTTTTTCTTTCCAGCTTCCCCTAACTTTTTGCACCTTCTCCGGCAAAGTATTCCTTCACCAGTTTAACAACGACACCGGAAAGCAAAAATACTGCGATCAGGTTCGGAATTGCCATGAGTCCGTTAAACGTTTCCGCAATACTCCACATCATACCCAGATCCATGGTCGCACCCACAATGGCAACCAGTGCATACACCAGCATGAACGGCTTATTGACACGGGAGCCGAACAAAAACTCGATGCAGCGCGTCCCGTATAATCCCCATCCGATAATGGTGGAAAATGCAAAACAACACATCGCAACCGCAGTAAAAATAGATACCCAGTTTCCGTATGTTGCGGTAAATCCACTGATTGTAAGCTCAGCACCTGCCGCCTGACCATAACTGACCGGAACCTGGCTGCACAAAATAACCAGCGCGGTAAGCGTACAGATCACAATCGTGTCTACAAACACCTCGAAAATTCCAAAAAATCCCTGTTTGACCGGTTTTCTCGTATCTGCACAGGCATGTGCAATTGATCCCGTGCCAAGTCCTGCCTCATTTGAGAAAATTCCACGGGAGACACCTTTTTTCATACTCATAAAGAAGCTTCCCACTGCTCCACCGGTCACTGCCGCCGGGTGAAATGCTCCCTCCACAATCGAAGCAAATACAGCCGGGATATGACCGATATTAAATAAGATCACTCCCACTGCCAGAACAATATAGACCAGTGCCATAAACGGTACCAGCTTTTCTGTCACCTGTCCAATCCGCCTGATACCTCCAAGCAGAATGAGTGCGATCAGAACCGCCAGAATGATCCCGACTACAAGGTTAACAGTCGGCACCGCATCTTTTGAAATGACATGATAATTCATTAATGCCGTATTGATGGCTGTGGTAATCGTATTTACCTGTGTGGCATTCCCTGTTCCGAATACGGTCAGCACGCCAAACGCGGAAAACAGATACGCCAGCCAGTGCCAGTGCTTTTTGAGTCCGTTCTTAATATAATACATCGGACCGCCGACCAGATCCCCATGCACATTTTTTTCGCGGAAATGCACCGCAAGCGTCACTTCTGAAAACTTGGTACACATACCGAGAATTGCGGAAATCCACATCCAGAACACGGCTCCCGGACCGCCGATGGCAATCGCCCCTGCCACACCGGCAATATTTCCCGTGCCGACCGTTGCCGCAAGTGCCGTACACACCGCCTGAAACGGTGTCATGGCTCCATCCGATGCCTCACGCTTCTTAAACATGCGGCCGAAGGTCACTTTCATCGCGTATGGGAACTTGCGGATCTGTAAGAACCGGGTCCGGAAACTCAATACCAGACCAACACCGATGATACAGATCATTGCAGGAACACCCCAGATGAAATTGTTGACCGCACTATTGATTGCTTCAATTGTGGATAACATACGTTTCTTTTTCCTTCCTACGTGAATAAGCGCGTGTTTTTTGTAAAACACGCGCTTGCATTATAGCACAATTTTTGCATTTTCTCTACAATGGAATTGTGGAAGAGGATATTTCCCATGGAAGTCCTTACGGTGGTCCTTATTCCCCCGCTCGTGCAGCCGACCCCACCACTTTCTGGCCTTATCAGGTATGGTCCTATCAGGCCGATGATGCCTCCTACACCCAAATAGGTTTTGTGACCGACTGGAATAAAAAAGAATGGGCAGACAGCATTGACGGATTTTCCTCATTTCCGGATTCCGCTGATAAGGATCACGACGGTATCGTATATCTCCTGACAAATGCCAAAGGGAAAAAAAACGCCATAGATGCTGCTGACCTGAAAAAGTGGGTGGATTCCTACCGTAAAGGTGCAAAAGAAATTCCCATCACCTATCAAAGACTCAAATAATGGCAATTATGATTGTGTATCAGGATCACTGACTGCGTACCGCCCAGCGCATCTTCGTGGAGCGTGCCCGTCCGTTCTTCGCACACTCCTGCGCGGACGGACGCACCACATCCTTTGCATACTCCGAATAAATGCCTGCGCGACAGCCTTCTTTTAAAGCACGCTTTACCAGCTTGTCCTCCCCGGAATGGAATGTCAGAATCGCCACGCGGCCGCCCGGTTTTAAAGCACCCGGCAGCTTTTCCATAAATTCATAAAGCACCTCAAACTCGCGGTTGACATCAATGCGAAGTGCCTGAAACGTCCGCTGGCAGGTCTTTTTGATGGTTTCTTTTTTATCCTTTTCCGGCAGAAAATCGAGAGTGTCTTCAATAATCCTGCGCAGTTTTGTAGTTGTATCCACGCGGTGTCCTTTGCGGATCTCATCGGTGATCGCTTTTGCAAGTTCCTCACAGTACGGCTCATCCGAATTTTCATAAAGCATACCGGCAAGCTCGTCACGGCTGATCGTATCCAGACGCTCCGCCGCACTGATTCCTGCCTCCTGATTCAGCCGCAGATCAAGCGGTCCGTCCACTTTAAAGGAAAATCCGCGCTCCGGATTGTCTATCTGCATGGACGAAACGCCAAGATCTGCCAGAATAAAATCAAATCCACCCACTTCTTTTGCAATCTCATCGATCGTGCAGAAATTCTGCAGATGGATGGTCAGCATGTCCTCTCCGAATCCCTGGTCTGCCAGACGTTTTTTCGTCTTTGCCGACTCTGCCGGATCCACATCCGTCGCATGGATGTGTCCCTGCCCCTGCAGCTGCTCGAGCATGGCTTTCGTGTGACCGCCGTAGCCGAGTGTGGCATCAAAACCGGTCTGTCCCGGTTTGATCTGCAGGAAATCAAGAATTTCTTTTACCATAATGGAGATATGCATGCCTGCCGGGGTGTTGCCTTTCTGGATGACATGCGCGATGGTGTCTTTGTATTTTTCCGGCTGTAGTTCTTTATATTTTTCTTCAAATTTCTTCGGGTATTTTCCTTTATAATGCACACGACGCTTGTGCGGGGTCTGGTTTTCGTTTTCCATTTTTTATTCCTTTCCTCTCCTGTCCAGGTACAGCTCCTCTTACCATTTGCCATCCAAAACTTTATTTTTCAAATTTAAACCGTTTTTTATGAATACCGGTACAATTGTTTTTCTACCAGTTTACTTCCTTCATAAACAAGCCGAAGTGTAAAAAAGCGGTGCTCGTCTTCCTCGATCAGCAGTTTTAAAAAAATGGCATCTCCTTCCCAGGTCGGAAGCGCAAGCACTTCTTTTTTGTCCATCCACTGCAGATCGCCTTCATTGCACTCGATCAGCTCCCCGGTAAAACCATCCGCGGTAAACAGGCACATTTCTTCCGGCTCCGGCGCTTCATCACTGATGAATGTGATCAGCCCGCGGAACTGGTAGGAAGTCAGTGTCAGGCCGGTTTCTTCTTTTACTTCACGTAACAGGCAGTCCTCCGGTCCTTCCGTGCCTTCTGCATGTCCGCCTACACCAATCCACTTGTCTTTGTTGATGTCGTGCTGCTTTTTGGTGCGGTGGAGCATCAGGTATTTTCCGTCTTTTTCTATGTAACACAGGGTTGTCATTTTCATGGGATTTTCCTCGTTATTTCTCATATTTGTTCCATATGCTCCATGATAACAAAATTTGCCCCGTTTTTTCAATCGAACATTTCATATTTTGCCCCGTTTTTGATATATTTATTTTCTTTTTTGCCCCGTTTTTAAATTCCAGCCGAGTTATGGTGCTCATTTGAGGTATTCTCCAATCCTGTCAATATTATAAAGCGGGATGTTTGTCATCCAGTCCTGCTCACGGAAATCTGACATGGAAGTCCGCACCGCATGCTTGGGATGATACTTCTCACAAAAAGCCCGCAGGCTTTTTGCCCGCAGATTTTCCTCTGCTTTCACCTCTACCGGAATGACCGATCCGGGTGCCTGCAGCATGAAATCAATTTCGCCTGTAGAATTTGCCGTTGTGTAATAATATGGTTCCACACCCAGTTCCGCTATCATCTGCTGCAGCACATACTGCTCCGTCAACGCCCCTTTAAACTCTGCAAAAATCCGGTTTCCATCAATGATAACGCTTGCATCCAGATCTGTCATGGCAAGCAGAAGCCCGACATCAAGCATATAAATTTTGAACGCATACAGATCCATGAAATCAACTCTCCCTACCGGAAAAGAAGTTCCCTTATAAAACGTTTCATTGTGCGTCCTCCCTGTCAGTGGAATTTATATGTAGCATTCCTTATTACTTTATATCATATTTCTTTATGGCAGAGCCGTCAACATTTTTAAGGACGTATTTGTGTTATGGTGCTACACTTTTCAGGACGTATTTATGTGATAGTGCTACACTTTTCTGGACGTTACTGTTTGCATAAATGTGGAAGGTTTTTGTTGCATCTCAGGCATTTAAATGCTATACTTATCACAAAGCAAATACATATTTTTCCATAGCTTGGGCGGACAGTACCTGGCGAGCCGTCTATATCATATACTTTATTTTATCATTTCAAATTATCCCGGAAAGTCTTGCTTTTAAAATTCAACTTTATTTTAACTTAATTTTGTTATAAGCAGGATTTGTATTGATATGGGATGTGTTGTCATACAGATTCTGTGGCTTACACAAGGAGGAAACTGTATGGCAAACAAAGAATACAAAAGTGATGTGTTCAGCATGCTTCTTCAGGACAAGAAACGTGCAATGGAAATTTATAACGCGATTAATGGAACGGACTATGATGATCCAGAACTGGTTGAAATGACAACTTTGGATGACAAAAGCTTTTCGCTTACCGTACGGAATGATGCATCATTCATTCTTGATGCGAATCTGAGCCTGTATGAGCATCAGTCGACCTATTGCCCGAATATGCCACTGAGGGATCTGCTTTATTTTGCAAGCATTATACAAAAACAAATCAAAGCTCAGAAACGTGATATTTATGGTGGAAGAATCTTAAAGATTCCAGTGCCCCATTTTGTCGTGTTTTATAATGGAAAAGAAGATGCGCCGGATCAGTATGATCTCCGTCTTTCTGATGCATTTGAAAAAGAAACCAAGAATCCTGAGATAGAATTGGTCTGCCATGTTTACAATATTAACAATGGGAAAAATGTTCCATTGCTGTCAAAATGCCAGACATTGCGTGAATATATGTATTTTGTGGATATGGTGCGGAAAAATAATGAAATCAGTGGAAATCTGGAAGATGCCATTGAGAAAGCTATCAACCAGTGTATGGAAGAAAATGTGCTTAGGGATTTTCTGGCTCAACACAGGGAGGAGGTAATGCACGTGATGACATTAGACTATACATTTGAACGACGGCTGGAAATGCAGCGCGCCGAAGCAATTGAGGATGGCGAAAGGATCGGAAAAGAAATCGGGAAAGAGATCGGGAAAGAGATCGGGAAAGAAGAAAAATTGTCAGAGCAGATTCGTAAAAAAATTCAAAAAGGCAAACCTCTGGATCAGATTGCGGACGAATTGGAGGAAGTGCCGGAAACCATTCGTCCTTTATACGAAAAAATTAAGCAGGAAATGCTGCAATAAAATAAGGCAGTTTCCGAGGAGGAAATGAGTTTTTATCGTTCGTTAGCTGAATGATATGCTTATTTACAAAATTGAATATTGCTTACCTTCAAGTTTATTGTGTCAGGCACCAATTGTCCAATTGTTCTCTATTTCTATTGATGCAGCCACTTATGCGATGGTCGGATTTGTCACAGGTATACTACTCACAAAATATCTGCTTTGGTATGACGATAGAGTTAAGTAATTCTTAATATGAGGGGCTTACCTTGCCCCTCTATCCTTATTCTGTAACTACAATCATAGTTCTATTTTTCAATCCCAAGCACGGTATTGGCCTGCTCACCCTCCATATATTCAAATGTGATGGTATCTCCTACACCATAACGCACGATATCAAGGTAATCTACTACCGATACATCGTAAATATCGGAATCATTTTCGAGCAAAATATATTGGTGCGTATTTCCTTCTACCACTGCATCGGTGATTTTTGCAATCGTACCGGTTGCTTTCTTGACACTGTCGCTCTCTTTTGTTTCCGCATTGACACCATTTTGCTTCATCAGTTCCATATAGTTCTTTTCGCATTCACTGACAGAATCACCGGTTGCTACAATCTGATATTTCTGCACATTTACCATCGCATACATTTTTACCAGACCAGAATCATCCTTTAATGCAATGAAATAGGTCGGCTCATTTGTAATGTTTAATAACAGTGGGAAGGTTGCTGTATAGCCAAGGTTTTGCACCTTACCTTCCGCAGAGGACATCGCAGAATCTTCAATTGCGCCTTCTACCTGATAATATTTTGTCTCCATCGTTCTCTCATTCATCAGGACGAATCCAACGTTGGACTGATCACTTGTGATGGAGGTTACTCCGGTATAAACCCAGACATCATCATTCATTGCAAGGTAATTATAACCGTTCGTGGTGGTCAGACAATCCTTCTGTCCTAACACACTGTTGATAAATCCATGTTTTAAAGATCCATAATAATCATAAAGCTGTACCAATAAATCGGCAGAATAAACACGGTCTACCCAGCTTGGCACATCTTTTACCGCATAATCAATGCACTCACCTGTCACAGCATTACAAAGCACAACTCTGCCGATGGTCTTACCTCCAAACAGACCAATCTTATAATCTGCAACACTGCAAATCCAGTAAGGCGTACCCTCCTCATCAATCTCAAAACTGATATCATCGAAAATATAGGTCGGATAACGAAATCTTAAATGACGCTTTAAGTTTCTATGAAAATGGTCATATGGCGTATATTTCATGCCTTCTGACAAACGAACCAGCTCCGTATCCTGCGTTGCCATATCAATCTTAATATAGGCTGGAATTCCTTCCTTCTGGTTCGTCAGCCACTTGATGGTATCCGCATAACGGAGCGGTGTCACACGGACCGGTTCCCCTTTGTAGTTAATCTGGGAATAAAGTTCACTGACTTCAAACTGCGACGCCATATCAACAAGACTACCCATCTTACGATTTCCCAGAATGGATGCTGAGTCACGATCTAACAGTGGAATCTGGTCATAAGAAATCTGTTTGATATCCTCGGTAAATTCCCCCTCTTCCACTTTTAAAAGTTTCTGATATTTTGCTGCATTGACAATCGGTGAGGACAAAATGGAGCCTGCCACATAAACCGCCAAAAACAGTAAAAAGACAATCACTCCAATCTTTAAACCTGTATATTCCTTAATAAAGGACAGTTCAATCTTGCTTTGTCCTGCTATCTTTGCCTTTCTTACAATATAAAGCACGAAAAGCACCGCCAAAATCAGAAAAATAAATTTCCAGGTTTCTGTTGCATGAATGTTAATTGCCGGAAGTGAAACATAATAAAAAATTGCAACAGCGATTACCACCAACAAAGCAATCACCAGTTTGACTTTCATCATTCCTTTCATCACGAATTCCCCTTTCGTTCGTTTGGTCGAAGCTGATATAAAAATTCTTCAAAACATACGCCATCTTGTTCCGGTATCAACAAGTTTATTGTGTCAGGCACCAATTGTTCCAATGTAAAACGTTTCATCGTGCGTCCTCCCTGTCAGTGGAATTTATATGCAGCATTTCTTATTGCTTTATATAATATTCCTTTATGGCAGAGCCGTCAACATTTTCAAGGACGTATTTGTGTTATGATGTTACACGTTTCAGGACGTATTTGTGTTGTCATATCACACGTTTCAGGATATGATTCTATCATGAAAGTAGGAACTATAAACTTACAAAGTTTCTGCTTTTGCAAATAACCGGTATGCTCTTGCAATTTTATTTTCTATGTTCTATGATAGGCAGTTAGAAAGACAGGGTGATTCTATGCAGATCAGTATTCTTTTAATGGAACAGATTTTTGAGCTTTTTCTCATGATTCTGATGGGATTTATTATTGTAAAGGCGGGAATTGTCAAGGAAGAAGACAGTAAGGTTTTATCCAAAATCGTACTGTACCTGATCATTCCATGCGTGATTATAAACGCTTTTCAGGTGGACTATACTAAAAAAACCGTAAATGGTCTTCTGATCGCGCTTGCTGCATCCGTATTGCTTCAGGTGGTTCTCCTGCTTGTCGTTTTCGTGATGGGAAAACTGTTTTCCTTAAATGAAGTGGAAACAGCTTCTATCTATTACTCCAACTCCGGCAATCTGATTGTTCCTATCGTGACATTCGTTCTGGGACAGAAATGGATACTTTACGGATGTGTCTTCATGAGCGTGCAGCTTATTTTCCTCTGGACACACTGCAAGAAAATCATAAGCCGTGAATCTTCCTATGACTGGAAGAAAATCATCCTTAACATCAATATGATTTCCATTGCCATTGGTGCCATTTTATTTTTCACCAGAATCCGGCTGCCGGAACTCATTACAAATACCATCTCCAGTGTTGGAAATATGATCGGGCCAGCCAGCATGATTGTAACCGGAATGCTTTTTGCCGGAATGGATTTAAAAGCAATTTTTGCAAATAAACGTGTATATTTCATATCGGCTCTCAGAATGCTTGTCATTCCTTTGATTGCACTGTTTCTCATAAAAATCAGCCATCTTGCCACACTGTCTGCAGATGCTCAAAAGATCATGCTCATTGTATTTCTCGCAGTAATCACCCCATCAGCATCCACCGTTACACAGATGTGCCAGGTGTACGGAAACGATGCACACTATGCCAGCGCAATCAACGTAGTGACCACGCTGTGTGCCATTGTGACCATGCCTTTTATGGTGCTGTTGTTTTCCTGTATTTAACGGTATATTTTCGCTTTTTTCTGCAATACCGGATAAAATCATACCATAAAAAGACAAGCACAGCCCCGATAACGATCGCTTTTACCACAAGCGGCATATGCCCGTCACCGAATCCAAACTCCACAATAAAAAAAACACTCAGTGCGATCCACAGTGCAAACCATACCCATCCAAACAGCTTCTGATTTTTGACCTTACAAAACAGAAACTGGAAAACCGGATCGCCACTCACTTTATAAAACTCGCTGTACTCCGAAAAATCACCGACAAGTTCCTCCAATTGCGCAAAGCTACGTCCCTTTTTCTCTTCTTCTTTTACATAGTTGAGGTAAAAATCAATATTTTCGCCATCGTAGGCATGATCTGCTGCAAGTTTCCGGCACAGGTCGATGGAACCCTGTATTTCCTGCTGCTTATTTAACAACTCCTGCAACTGCTGCCGGACCAGTTCCTCAGAAACTGCCGGATCATCCAGCATCAAGGCAATTTTTTCGATGGGCATATTCATTTTCCGATATAAAATGATCTGTTTTAACCGCCGGATATCCTGTTCACTGTAATTGCGGTATTTGCTTTGGTCATTCCGCTCCGGTTCGAGCAGCCCCTTTCTTTCATAAAAGCGGATATTGCTGATGGTTAATCCGGTCAGTTGTGCTGCCTGTCCTATTTTCATCTGTCCCGTTCCTCCTTCTATAATATTTGAAAATACAATTATCTCTTTCCCACCTCACGCCGTGCCTGGTCTGTAATTTCTTCTGGAAAATCCAGCAGTTCCATCAAATCTATGGCATTTGTTTTCCCGACGATCCCACGTCTGATTTTGTATGGAAAAACGATATCTTTTTCATGAACCTGACTGTCAAAATAATAAGTGTCGTATCGGTTTTTCAGGGCATACACCAGCTCCAGATCATGTGTGGCAATCAGGAGAAAGCCCTGTTTCTGTACCATGTAGGATAAAATGGCATTGGATGCCGCCAGACGCTCACGCGTGTTCGTCCCTTTTAAAATCTCGTCAATCACAAACAACATGGGCTCACCCGTTTCCAATTCATCGAGCATGCGCTTTAAATATTTAATTTCACGCATGTAATAACTCTCTCCCTGCAGCACATCATCCCGAAGTGCCATCGAGGTCATCACCTGTATTGCAGGCATTTTCATATTTTTTGCAACACAGGTATTGATCGTCTGTGCCAGAATCACATTGATGGCAACCGCTTTCATAAATGTCGATTTGCCAGATGCATTTGCCCCGGTCAGTACCACACCTTTTTTCAGGACAAAATCATTCGGAATTGCATCTGCCATAAGAGGATGACGGATTTTCTCCACACTGATTGCGCCATCACTCTGCAATGACGGACAGCACCATTGCGGCAGGCTTTTCCGAAAGGATGCGATCGCAATCTCCATATCGATTTCTCCTGCAAATGTATACAGTTGCATCGTCTCTTTTTTGCACGCGCGCAAAGTTTTTTGAATACGGTAAAATGCGACAACATCATGCAGCGTAATTCCCGCAATATAATCCCAGAGGATCCCCGTCACATCCCCGGATATGCTCTGGTATTTTCTAGTCTGCCAGCGCAGCATCCGGTGGGATAATTTTTGAGTTTTCTCCAATGCATGCAAAATTTCCGGTCTGTCCGGTTCCAGTTTTTTTACAATCCAGTTGCAAAAATCAAAAAGTTCTTTCAGACTGGATACCATAAACAAATTTCCCTCATATTTGCATTTTGTATGCAGATAAATAAGCAGATTGACTACCGCCACAACAAGAAAACCAGTTGCCCACAAATTACTTCGCAGCAAAATTGCACCGATCAGGCAAAACGCCAGCAGTCCCTGCAAAAAATACAGTATTGCACCGGGAATGACCAGTGGGTTAATTTCTTCCGTCAGGAAAAACGGCAGATAACAGCTTTCTTTCTGCTTGCCGATACGCATGAGTTTTTCTTCTATCTCTGTGCGTATGGATTCCCGGCGCGAAAAAAACGAAATCCTCTTTTCCATATCCTCACAGGACTGCCGTGTCTGCATATTGTGCAGGCGATGGTACAGAATCTGCTCTCCCATATACGTCCGGGTATGATTGATCCGCGCAAATACACGATCCATCTCCAGGTCATTCCACGTAACGGTATCCACGCTTCCTGCACTTTGCCATTCTTCCTTCTTTACGTCCTGCACCACCAGCTCTTCATACATACGGATTTCGCGCATGCGCTTCTCCAGTGATTCCCACGCTTCCAGCTCCATTGGATTTTTCCCGAATTGTGCTTTTATTCTGTTTCTTCTTTTTTGCTTTTTTCCAATCACCCAGTTCATGATTTCCACCTCAATTTTTTAATTCTGGCAGAACTATAAACCATGAACCAGGGTGAGAGTCAAGGGATTTTTACCAAAAAGACCGTTTCTGTGCCGTATAAATGCAGCGGTTGCCATTGACCAGAAATGCCACCAGGCAGACCGCAAAAAATGCAAGCCCATTTTCCACACCAAATACTTCCATTCCGATCAGAACCGGAGCCAGCAAAGTATTGGTTGCACTTCCAAACACCGCCGCGTATCCAAGTGCCGCGCAGACCATCGGTGGCAGTCCTGCCAGGCTTCCCAGCACAAAACCAAGCGATGCACCGATGGAAAAAAGCGGTGTCACCTCTCCGCCCTGAAACCCGATCGACAAAGTCAGTACCGTAAAGAGCAGCTTCAAAATCCAGTCAAACATATACAGTTCTCCCCCGGAAAATGCCTGCGCGATCAGATTGGTTCCAAGTCCGCAGTACCGTCCGTTCCACCCCAGAAAAAGGAACACCGCCAGTGGGATCGACACAAAGCCGATTCTCTTGTATGGATTTTCCAGTACGTTTCCCATAAACTGTTTTACTTTTTGCAAAAGCACCGCAAACAGCCGTCCCGTCAGACCGAACAAGATTCCAAAAAGAATCAGATACGTCACCGTCTTTGTGTCCGTCAATGACAGGGTCTGCGAAAGAAGAACCGAAAATTTTTCCAGCCCCAGAGCATGCGAAGTTGCAGATGCCGTAAAAGACGCAATTGCCGCAGGAAGCAATGCGGAATATGCCATACTTCCACTCACCACTACTTCCATCGCAAAAAAGACTGCTGCAAACGGAGTCTGAAAGAGGCCTCCAAATCCGGCTGCCATTCCCGCAATCAATACTATCCTGCCGTTGTCCGGGAAGTGGAATCTGCGGGCAAACGCATGGGAAAGTGTAGCACCGATCTGCACGGCAACGCCCTCGCGCCCCGCACTTCCGCCAAACAGATGTGTGATCCATGTACCGGCCATGACAAGTGGAATGAGTGCCAGTGGAATCGACTCCCGCTTTCCCTGCCCGGCTTCCATGACAAGCGTCATTCCTTTTGACGCCGTCTCATTGAAATGCCGGTATAACCAGACGATCCCAAGCCCTGCCAGCGGCAGAAACGGCAGCAATACAACTACATGCGCCGAACGAAAATCTGTAATAAAAAGTAAAACACGACCAAATACCGCGTCAATGGCACCAATTGCAATGCCAAGGAGCAGCGCAGATAGCACATACAAAAATGTTTCTTTTGCTTTTTTCTTTAATCCCTGTAAATCATGTGACGGATTCATGGTTTTCCTCTTCTTTCATAATCCCTTTTTCGTCTCTTACATGCGACATATGAACAATTGATTTACTGCTACATCCATCCTGCATCAATCCTTCCCCTGCACATCCTCAAAATCTTACAGCAAATAAAAAAGCCGATGGTCTCTGCGATCAAACAATCGTAGAAGTCATCAGCTTATCGTTCAGCAGTTCAGGGAAATTCCCTTGGGAGAACTTCATTCCCATTGACAGATTACTCCTTTTCCCATAAAAAATCAAGAAAAAAAATTTTGGACCACATGTTACAATCTGCTGCTTTTGTAACTTACATCCCGGATTTTTCATTGCTACAATAAGGGTATCATGAATGTATGCAAAGGAGACGATTACAACTATGGCAAACAGAATTATGTTAAATGAAACATCTTATCACGGCGCAGGTGCAATTCAGGAGATTGCAACCGAGGCAAAAGCACACGGATTCCAGAAAGCTTTTGTCTGCTCTGATCCTGACCTGATCAAGTTCGGTGTAACAAAAAAGGTAACAGATGTACTGGACAAGAATGGTCTTGTGTATGAGATTTATTCCGATATCAAACCAAATCCAACCATCCAGAATGTCCAGCACGGTGTACAGGCATTCAAGGATTCCGGTGCCGACTACCTCATTGCAATCGGCGGCGGCTCTTCCATGGATACTTCCAAAGCCATCGGTATCATCATTGCCAATCCGGAATTTGAAGATGTGCGCAGCCTTGAGGGCGTAGCCCCGACTAAAAAACCATGCGTACCGATCATCGCTGTTCCGACCACCGCTGGTACTGCGGCAGAAGTTACCATCAACTACGTCATTACCGATGTGGAAAAGAAGCGTAAATTTGTATGTGTTGACCCACACGATATGCCAATTATCGCAATCGTAGATCCTGAGATGATGTCTTCCATGCCAAAGGGACTTACTGCTTCTACCGGTATGGATGCCCTGACACACGCCATCGAAGGATACACTACAAAAGCAGCCTGGGAAATGACAGATATGTTCCACCTCAAAGCCATTGAGCTGATCTCCAAATCCCTGCGCAGTGCCGTTGCAAACGAAAAAGAGGGACGCGAAGGCATGGCTCTCGGCGAGTATATCGCAGGTATGGGATTTTCCAATGTCGGACTTGGAATCGCACATTCCATGGCACACACACTCGGTGCTGTCTATGACACCCCACACGGTGTTGCCTGTGCAATGATGCTCCCAATCGTTATGGAATACAATGCCGACTGCACCGGTGAAAAATACCGCGAGATTGCACGCGCCATGGGTGTCAAGGGTGTCGATGAAATGTCTGTGGACGAATACCGCAAGGCAGCGATTGATGCCGTACAGCAGCTTTCCGTCGATGTCGGAATTCCGACCAAACTGGAAGCACTGAAGGAAGAAGACTTACAGTTCCTTGCAGAATCCGCACATGCCGATGCCTGCGCACCTGGAAATCCAAAAGATGCCAGTGTGGAAGATCTGAAAGCACTGTTCCGTAAACTGATGTAATTTCTTACAATTCAATATAAAGTGGACTGTAAAAGAAGTCACTGATGAAAGAGACGCCAGTTCCGGCAAATACCGGTTCTGGCGTTTCAAATTATAGACAAAGTGGAAGCGTTTTACAGCTTCTTTCTATATTAATCCCAGTTTTTGAAATACTTCCCTCAGCCGCACAGGCATAGATTCGGTCAGCGCATGTGCCAGCTCTTCTGGCGTACATTTCCGATACCCGAGCACCCACTGCACCGTCATATAAACCGAACCAAGGCAATACATTTCCAGTTCAAACTGCAATTCGGTGGAAATCTTTCTTCCTGTCCGGCTTTCGATCTGCTTTGTGTAAAACTCCTGAATCAGTTCAAAATCATGATCTCTCAGGCAATTCTGCTGATCATTTTTGAATGCCGCCCGAAAAAACAGTTGCTCCATCTGAATATATTCAAATTTGTTGACAAGGCTCTCGTAGACGGTTCTTCCTTCTCCCATGTGCTCAAATGATTCCAGCAAAATCTTATCAAAATACCAGTTGATCAGATCATATTTATCCTGAAAATTCCGATAAAATGTCTGACGCGTCAACCCACAGGTTTCTACAATTTCTTTTACGGTTATTTTTTCTACCGGTGCCGTGCGCATACATTCTTTCATGGCATTTGCCAGCTTATAGCGCACACCGTCATTCTGCTTTTGTGGTTCCATGTTTCCCCCAGTCTGGCAAGTTTTTCTTTTGGTTTATTATTGTCTATTATACTATATCTGCATAATTTTTTCATCTGTTCGTTTTCTTTTAAATTGCTTTTAAATTGCTGTTTAACTGCGTGGTCTGGAGCCTTTGGGATTTGGTAGAAGGGACGGATTTGCGGGGATTGTTTTAAATATAAGTTTTTTCGATGCGACGGAAGAAGGGGGACATTCTCTTTCTACAGAAAAATTTGCAAGTTAGCGCCGATATTGATTTCAGGTAAGTTTGACAAATATTTTACTTTTATGCCATTAGCATTATGTGATGGAACTACGGCGCAGTTGCAAATTTGTTCTTCCGAAAGAAATGTCCCCCTTCTTCCTGTTGGCTGGAGATAATATAATTGAGAAACATATTTCCGCAAATCCTGTCTGTGGAACAAATATAAGGGCACCAGAACTTGCAGTTAAAGGCGCTCCCGGAAGGAAATGCATACAATGAGTGTTTACAGTAAAGTGATAAATGTTTGGGAAGCTTGACTTGCTAATAAGTGGAAATTTCATTGCCGGTATTTTGTGAAACAATCGTTCTATTGAAGCCTTTATATGATCGGGCATTATAAACTTATAAATAAAGGATGGGTTCTATATAATTAAAATTCATAGGAAAAATGCCATCGTGGTATCTATGCCAATAACATTCACGTAAAAGATACCATTGCGGTACCTATACGCTGAAAATTTAACATTCAGATACCGGAAAGTCTCTATAGATCAAAAATTGCTTCTTTAGGTACCGCTTTTTCTAAAAAACCGGTATCTGGAGAAACAATTTTTACTATATAGGTGACATTTCCTGATTTTAAACCTTAAAATTTCGGAAAACCGTCACCTAAAACTTTAATTTTTCATCTATAGATACCCGGCCTTATCATCAAGTGATTTAACAGGGTATTTTTATGTTTATTCCAGTTCATGGGATTCGTAGCTCCTTTTGAGGCGTCCCCTTAACTGCAAGTTCTGGTGCCTTTATGTTTGTTCCACAGACAGGATTTGCGGGCATCATTCTTTTTCTTATAGTTTTCCAATCCACAGGAAGAAGGGGGACATTTCTTTCGGAAGAACAAATTTGCAACTTGCTCTAGCACTCACAACCCATAGTGAATTGCGTAAACTGAAAAACTCTACTCCACGTACCTGAAACCAACGCCAGAGCTAACTTGTAAATTTTTCTGGAGAAAGAGAATGTCCCCCTTCTTCCGTCATATCGAGAAACCTTATACCCAAACCAACTCCCCCACAAAATCCGTCCCTCTGAAAAACAAAAGGCTCCAGACCCCGCTGTTAAACAGCAATTTAAATGATCAATGCAAAATATCCCCAATCCCATATAAGTTCCGCAAAACTATTCTCCAGATACTCGCGGATATCCTCATCCTCATACCCGGTCATACGAGAAATCACCACCATATACTCCCGCACCATCTCATAATCGAGTGCCTCCTCTGCTGGTATCCCATCTGCATCCAGACACCATTTCAAAAACAGACTCTGCCGGATTGCCGCATATGCAATCGCAATCCACTGCATCTGCAGCACCATGTGCTCCAGATTATCAGCTTCTTCCGGTTCCGTCTCAAAATTCTCTGGCAAAATCAGATCCGAAAACACTTCGTTTCTGAGGAAATTACGAAGCAACGGTTCATACGATACAAATGCATTCTGGAACTGTCTCCACCGATCCCAAAGCTGTCCTGCCTCATTTTCCCCCTTAGTGGCATCCATATCTTCTCCCACATGGATTCCCTGCCTTCCGAAAATTTGGGAATAATATTCTGCCTGTGTAATCACAGGTGTCAAAAACTTCTCATACAGTCCCTCTTTCCGGTAATTGACCGCCAGATCCTGCAGAAGTTCATTGCATTCTTCCCAGGTTTCCAGCGAAGAGATTGTGCTCTTTGCCTGTGTGATTGCAGTGCGCAGTTGCAGCAGTGTCTCCGGAGAAAAATATTCTTCCACCAGTTCCGGTGTGATGGGCTGATTTTTATACAACTCCAGCAGAATATAAAAACTTTCCAGCAGAGCCTCCTCGATAGAAACCGTATGATCCCCCAGTAACGCCAGAATATGTTCCCGGATCAGAAACGCCATTTTATTTTCGTCTTTTTCCACACACATGGTATGTTCCGACACATTTGTCCACGTGTTTTCACTTGAAATGTCAGCATTGCTGTGCACGACCGATGGAAACGTAATCTCTTTATGCCGCCACAGATCAATCACCGCCGGACACCCCGGCATCAATGTATCTTCTTCATGATCTGCAAACCGGTGCACTTCCCGTGGAAATGTCGTGCAGGTTTCCGAGAGAATCGAATCCCCATACGCCAAAACCAGACGGCACAGTTTGTCTTTGGCAAGAAATGGGCATCGATGCTCCTCGTCCAGCCGGATAACCCGGATTCCATCTTTCATACAAGTATAAGTGCTGAGATTTTTCCCACAATTTTTTGAATCTCCAGATACCTGATCCAACGACTGGCTTTTTGCGCATCCCGGCATCGTATCCGGCGGAAGGACTTTCTTCCATCTGCGGTTCGTATCCGCATCCACCGCAATCTTCCACTCCTGACAGCAGGTAATCGGACACTGGCCGGCAATGCAGCCGAATTCATCATAATAATCCGGACGGATTTTCTTTCGTTCTGTTTTCATATATCCTCATTTCTACATATGCTTGTTCAGTACTCTCCATGCAATTGCATAGACAATAAGAAACAGACAGATCATACACGACATCAGCTTACTGATCATCGGATCATACAGTCCTCCAAAAAGAAAGGCAAAATACATTACAATCAGAAGCACAAACGCTGCCATCCTTAACGCACGCGACCCAATCTCAATATTTCTCTCGTCCGTTACCTGCAGTCTTGCTTCCTTTAATTTCTCTTCGTCTTTCATCAGACGCTTATTGCGGATCAAAAAAACAATTCCAGAACATATAAGCCCCACACCGATCCCACAATATACACCCAGCATATAATCGTCTACTTTCATCTTTCCTGAAAATTCCATATAATAAGCGGCTGCCGCACTGATTATGCCAAGCAGAATCAATCCCAGCAGGCATTTATTTTTCGCCTGCAGCTGCTTGCGGAATTCCTCATTGTTTGTCACTTTACTTCCTGAAAATAAACAAAATCCCTTCATATGTTTTCATCCTCCTGATCAAATATAAATAATTCCTCAATGGTTACGTGAAAAAACTGTGCAAGTTTGTGTGCCAGCACTAAAGAAGCTTTGTATCTGCCTCCCTCCAGGGATATGATCGTCTGTCTGGTCACATCCACAGCATCTGCAAGCTCGCTCTGGGTCACTCCCAGCTCCTTGCGCAGATCCTGAATTCTTGTTTTCATGCTTCCCCTCCTCACGGAAATTTTTGTCAAGTTTGCTTTACACCACGAAGTATAGTACACTTTACATTGTATGTCAAGTGTATTTTACATTTTCATTTCAGAACGAAGCAAGACTTTGAAAGTTTTTATTGAACAGTAACAGGCAATTGGTATAAACTGTGTATATATCGAAAATAAAGGAGAACCTATGAAATTAGAAAATTACGAAGTGCATCTGCCAAGCTATTCCATCGGCGATCACATCTACGATAAAATCGGACCGGTCTGTGAATCCTACGGAAAAACCGTGCTTCTGATCGGTGGCAGACGCGCACTTAAAGCAGCGGAAGAAAAGATCCGCACTTATGTAGCAAAAACAAACTTAGAAATCATCGGTGTCGAACGGTACGGCAGTGACTGTACCTACGAAACCGTGGAAAAACTGCGACAGCTTCCCGTCTATCACAAAGCCGATATGGTCTTTGGTGTGGGCGGTGGAAAAGCACTAGACACCGTAAAATGTCTGTGTATCACTGACGATAAGCCGGTCTTTACGTTCCCGACCATCGCCTCCAACTGTGCAGCCTGTACTTCGGTATCCATCATGTACAACGAGGACGGCACATTCTTAAAACCAAACTTTTTTGTACGGCCTGCCATGCACGCATTTATCGACACGGAAATCATTGCCAAAGCTCCTGCACAGTATATGTGGGCGGGCATTGGCGATACCTATGCCAAATACTATGAGGCAACCATCTCTTCCCGTGGGGAACAGCTGGAACATTTCACCTCCCTTGGTGTAGCATTAAGTGTCATGTGCCGCAATCCGCTTCTGGAATACGGTGCCAAAGCACTCGAGGATCATAAAAAAGGATTATGTACCTACGATGTGGAGCAGGTTGTCCTTGCCATCGTCGTGACAACCGGAATTGCCTCCATTTTCCTGACGAAAGATTTCACCCCGGATTATAACAGCGGACTGGCACATGCCATTTTTTATGCGCTGACCAGTTATCCGGTCATTGAAGAAAAGCATCTGCACGGAGAAGTCGTGGGATTCGGCGTTCTGTTAGCACTGCTTGTCGACCAGCAGTACGAAGAATTTGAAAAAATTTATACCTTAAACCAACAGCTGCAGCTTCCGACCTCCCTGGAACAGATTGAGATTACGGAAGAACAGTGGGAGGAAAGTATGGACCACATCCCGGAAATGTCCGATATCAGACATTACCCATATAAAGTAACAAAAGAAATGCTGGTCCTTGCAATGAATCAGCTGAAAGAACGGGAGGGAGGCAGACTGATAAATGAATAAAAAATCTTCTGCCGGCACCGGCACCTATTCCATCATTTTTGGTGTTGCCTTTGTCTGGTTCACCACGCATTTCGGCGGCGGATTTGCCTCCGGCGCCCAGATTTACAGTTACTATGTACGGTTCGGCATCTGGTGTCTGATCATGCCTGCACTTGCCATGCTCTATAACGGTATCTTTTTTGCCTACGGCATGCGCTTTGCCAGGAAACACGAAGTGTACGATTACCGCTCGTACAACAATGCATTTTACGGAAAATTCGCCCCTGTTTTTTCCAACCTGTTTGAAGTGCTCTATATCTGCGTCATGTGTGTCGCTCCCGCTGTTGCCTTTGCAACCGGCGGTGCAACATTAAGTACACTGACAGGACTTCCGTATCTGCTGTGTACCCTGATCATCGGCATTTTCATCTTTATCGTTGCCATTTTCGGCACCGACCTGGTGCGCCGGGTAGCCTCCGTGCTTTCCATCTGCATCATTGCCGGGCTTCTGATTGTATACATTCCGAATATCATCCACGGATGGTCTGCCATCCGCGCAACCGCACAGCAGATGACAACATCCACACAACCATTCGGGAAGGCACTTTACTCCGCATTCCTTTACGGAACGTTCCAGTTGGCAAACATTGCGGTATTTGTCCAGCATACCAAAGTATTCAAAAAACCGGGCGATGCAGTCAAAAGCATGGGGCTTGGCTTTCTCATCAACGCGCTGATGATGACGATGGTCTGTCTTGGAATTATGACCGTTTCCACAAGCCCGGATATGGCAGGTACCAGCGTACCGACACTGCTTATGGTGCAAAACGGTATTGGAAAAGGATTTATGACACCGTTAATTTCCATTCTGATTATCCTCGGTGCCGTATCCACCGCCGTAAATATGGTTGCCGCCATGGTGAAACGTGTATCCGACGGACTTAAAAAACGGACCCTGTCCGGCAAAAATGATGTATCTGCCGGGACACCAAAAGCAGAAACTCCGGACATAAACACCAGAAAACGCATCTCCTCCCGTGAGATTATCATTGCACTGATCTGCTGTCTGATTGATTTTGGCATCGCACAGTTCGGGCTTCTGACACTGATCCAGAAAGCTTACAGTTTTCTGGCTTACCTTGCCATTCCGGTGATCCTTGTTCCATATATCATTCACATGATTGTGACACGAATGGATTCCAAATAAAGCAAATGTAGGAAAAAGGTCTTATTGACGAAAAACATCTTTAGATGATACGATACCTCCATATCAATAAAAAATATGGAGGTTTTATTTTATGAAAAAGTTAAAGAAACAATTTCTGGCAGCTGTGCTTACCGCAGTTATGGCAGTATGCGCTTTTGCCGGCACTACTCCTGTAGCGGCAGCAACCCTTTCTGCCAAGCAGTACATCAACAAAATGGCGAAAGCCACAGAAAAATTGAAATCCTATGAGATGAAAATGAACATGGATATGGACATGTCGGTTCAGGGAAAAACCACATCCACCAAAACCACGTCAACAACGATTGCTTTTGCCAGTCCGCTGAAAACCAAAACCGTTATGACGATGACAATCCCTTCCAACGGTAAGGACACAAAAATAAAAGTAATCTCCTACACAAAACAAAAAGGCAACAAACTGTTGCAGTACACCTCTACGGATAACAAAACCTATGAAAAATCAACACTGGATTTGTCTGACTACTCCGATATGCTCAGTTCTGTACAGACCACAGATATGTATTCGGATTTAAAAATTGTCAAAAACAGCGTAACCGTCAACGGAAAATCAACCGTACAGATTCAGGCACGGCTGAAGGGCGAAGATATTGCCGGTCTTCTTGCACAACTTGGACTTAACGGAGATAACACACAGGGAACATCTTCTGATTACAGTTCTCTTTCTCCGATTACCATCTCTCTCTGGATTGATAAGAAGACCTATTATCCGGTAAAACAGACGATCGACATGAAAGACTTCATGAACGAGTATCTTAGTTCTCTTGTAGCGGATTCCGATATGTCCTACTCCAAGATTAAGACATCTGTTACATACAAAAACTTCAACAAGGCAACTAAATTTTCACTTCCGAAAGCCTGCAAATAAATGAAAGAAATGAAAAAGCTGGAATAACGACCGATTCGTTATTCCAACTTTTTTATTTTCCCTGTGTACAATTCGCTGCATCAATGGCAATGACAAGCATCAATGCCGGAATCTCATCTTCGGAATTTAAAATATTAATCGTATAGGTATCTCCCCAGTGGAACAGTTCCTTTGAAATATGCACGACTGAACTGCAGCCCGCATACACATCATAGTCCCAGAAGAGAAAATCTCCCTCACAACGCCATCCGTTATAATCAATTTCATAACGCGGTTTAAAAAACGTAAATTCCTTTTGAATATTTCCAAATTCACGTCCACCGATTATAATATCAAACGAAGGAAGAAGCGTAAAAAGACGCTGCTTGATCATACCAATTTCATTTCCGGAAACATCAAATACATGGATCTGGTGCCCCAGCCGAAACAATTCTGCTTTTACAAAATACTTTTTATTTCCCGCCTCATCATAGACATCATAGGTATCCGTCCATGAAAAAACACGCTGTTTCATCAGTAATTTCATATTCTTTTTCCCTCTTTCTTCTTTTTTCCGATCTGTGGCAACGTAATATTTACCCCAAGTACCAGTTTCACAAGCCAGACAAAAAACAACAGAACAAGAATCGGTATTACACAGGAAGTCACAAGCATTACCGCAATCGCTTCTATAAACCGGTTCAGTGTATTTTCCAGATTTACTTTTGCTCCGGTCACGGTATTCTCAACTTTGTCCACTAGTCCCGACCAGAAACTACTTTTCCCACCGTCATCGGAACTGCTGCTCCCCTGACTCTGTGTATCCGCCTCTCCTTTGATCTCATCCGTTGCCTGTTTTGCTGATGCAATGGTATTTTCCATGGAAGCTCCATATGTCGCATCAATCAGATCCGCAACCCTGACACTTACCGGAACTACCAGATAAACAGCCAGCCCAAACAAAACCAGCTTACAGGCAATGGTTCTGCCCAGATCTTTTTTGAATCCAAAACAAAGCGACAACAAAATACATCCAATCGGAATCAACAGTTTAAATGCTGCCAGCCCCGTAATGGTAACCAGATATTTTTCAAGATAGATTGCACAGACAACAATCAGAAAATACGAACTCAGATCGGCCAGTTTATCCGCAATCGGAGTACCGGCATCTCCCGGAATAAGCGTAATTGCGGCAGAAGCAGCTGTTGCCGCTGCCGTCAGTTCCAATGCAGTTGTCTTTTTGTCATCCAGTGACTGAATCGCGTGTGCATTTATCTTCATAGTTGGAGATGAGGTGTATTTTGCAATCACACAAAATGACAGAAGTGCACACAAAAGGGGAATCAAAATCGATACGATCCACCGGATTCTCTCCCTCTGTTCTGCCTGTTTGTGGTTTCCTGACTCGTCCATTGTTCTTCCTCTCTTTCTGGTCTACGATCCCGAAGGAAGCCGCACGATGCGGGTCTTTCCTTCCTTCTTTGCGCGCATCAGTACCGGCATGTGTTTTTTGCGGAGTGCATGCACCACCGGATAAGCTGCAAACAGATCTGCCGTAACATAAACCGCTTCCGGTTTACATTCGAGTATTTGTTTTACAAACTCTTTCATATACTTTTTCCAGTCTTCTTTTTCCATCGCAACTTCCGCATACATGCCCTGTTCTTCCAGATCCGGAAGATGCGGAAGTGTCATGTGACAGATCTGTGCATCGGTCATATCCGGAATCTGCCTGAGCAATTGCTCTGTTTCTTCTCTCTCGCAATTTTTTGTCTCCTGTGTCTCTCCGGCATCCCACAGACACACGATCACCGGCTTTTGCTCATATTCTTCCAGACTGATCTCACATGCCCTGATGGCATCCGCCTCGTCTCCAACCGTCATAAGAAATCCGCCCTTGTGGCAGAACCCTGCGCTGGCAAGCCCTGTAGCCTCCTGCAGTTCTTCATTTTCAAGCCCCAGCCATTGCTTTGGAAAACTGCATTTGTAATTCATGGAATCCGGTTTCTTCTGTGGCTGGATACAATATCCGCCACGATTCGACGGAAAAATAACAAACGCGATATCTGTCTCCTTCAGCCGTTTCTGACACGGAACAAATTCGGAAAGGACAAGAATCCTTGTATCTGTCAGATCTTCCCGTGCACTTAATACTTCCTCGATCTGTGCATCTGCCCGTGCATCCGCACGATAACGCGCAAATTTATTTTCCAGAATCATTCCTGCCATCTGTACCGCCCGCTGAAATTCTTTGGTCAGACCACGGGATTTTTCTTCCGCAGTCAGCGCAGGCTCAGCAGATATGCTTTCTTCTTCCTTCTGTATGTTTTTTTGTGCGTCCCACACCGGATTAAAGTTTCCGATCAGTGTCGCAAGTTCATTCTTTTCTCCGGTATTATCATTGTTATCCAACGGCTGCACAAATTCTTCATCAAACCGCTGCGCTAACGTTTCCCCTAAGATTCCGCTTCCGAGTTCTTCCCAGAGCAGACCAAAGGCGGCATACGGTACTCCATTTTCACGCACACGGCTGTCTCTCTGGTGATGATCATACCGCCCTCTGCCAATATCAAATACAATCCCATCATATTCTTCTGGCACACGGTTTCCTCTTGTGATTGTAATCTGCGGATTCAGATACAACAATAATGCGGATGAAAATACATCATCCGCATGAAATTTTCCGCTATGTGTAAATGCTTTTGCATTCGGTTTTTTGATCTGTTCTAATAATCCCATCTTGTCTTTCTACTCTTTTTTATTTTCTGTAATTCCCCACTCTTTTTCCATATAATCTCTGCCCATGCCTCCACCGACATCCCCGCTCACATTGCGGAGTGCAGCCATACATACGCCTCCAAGCGCACCAACTACAAGAATCCCCAGTAACATCCACATAAAAATTCCCCCTCTCCGAAAATGATATGTTTTCTTCAATATATTACACCTGTGTGATGAAGTCAACTCATTTCACAAAAAGGGGGAAAATGTGTACCTGAACAGCATGGTGTTCAGGTGCTGAGTGAACAGTAACAAATTATGAATCGATTCACACTTTTCCTTGCAGAGATTCAAAAGATATGTTATTCTATGTATAGAAAAAGGGAAAGCTAGAGAAGCGGCTTACCCCAATAATTAAAAATCTGTTTTAACAACAGCCGTCATTATTGCGAGTAATGGCGGCTATTTTCGTTTTCCCTTGAAAATCGTGTAACACAATCCAACAAGGGCGCAAATGAATATCCCTATCTGAATCAAATCAGAATATGTAACATACATTGGCAACGCCCTCCTTTCTTTCGTCTGGAGGGTTAGCCCCTCCGAAAAAGAGGGTAAGCCGCCCGGCTCTCTAGTTTCCCATGTATCTATACTATCATTATAGAAAAAGTCTTTCAATCAAATTCTAACCTGATTGTCTTTTTATTCGTTATTGTGTTACAGTTCACAGGTTACCCGGCGAACTGTAACAACAAAATTACAATACGATTTCCTCCACCTGAATCTTCTGGTTTACCATCCCCTGGCGGCTGACCAGCAGATACACCTTTAAATCCAGCTGATCTTTTGCAATTGTAAATGGCTCCTGCCGCACAATTTCTACATATGCGCCCGTCTTTTCCAGTTCTTCCTTCCGTGCGTTTGCTTTTTTCAGGCACAGTGCCAGCCGTTCCTCTCCGCTTTTTCCAAACAGGCGTCGCGGATAGATGGCCGTCTCCTTTTTGATCGTTTCCGTAAGTGTTTTCACAAAGCCAAAATGAATGCTATGGTGCAGGACGTGTGCCACCCACCTGGTTACAATTGTTGACGGATGTCTGCGATAAAAGCGAATCCAGCCAACCAGCAGCCAGTCTTTCGCCTGCTTTGCCAGCTGCTCCATCACATCCAGTCCCTGCAGGAAAGACTCTTTCGGCATCTCATGTGGCACCATATACGGTTCCGGTGCAGCACAGTAAGAACAGAAATTAAGTGCCGGGACATCCGCCAGATGAACCAGATGCTTTTCCCCCTCACTGCAATAATTTTCCCCCAAATAGGTATACTTGTCCCACAGCACTGCAATCCGAAATTCCAGCTGACGCAGATTTTCATACCGCGGAACCCAGAAATGTGCAATCTCTCCGTAGTTATATAGATTTACTTCCAGCTCCAGCTTCTGATAAAACAGGGTAATAACACTGTCTCCCTGCCGCACCCCAAGCACATACCGGTCCTGATCCCGGTCATAAGAGGCATCCAGTTTCCCTTCATAATCCTTTTTGTATGTGCCTGTGAAGATTGCTTCCCGAAAAACAAGAAAACTCTCCACGGTATCATTCATTTGATAAACCAACCGGATATCCTGCTCTGTTGTATTCGCTGTATGATCCTCCGGCAATAAAAGTTCAAATTCATTTTGCGCAAGCAGTTCCTGCAGCATTTCAAATGTTGTCACGTTTTTCTACTCCCTGATCCATTGCTAAACCTATGATACTCTAATGGCTTCTTTCCTGTCAATCATCCCATATTTTTTCAACAAAAAAACATCTGCTTTCTATTTTTTAAAAGAAAACAGATGTCTTTTCATCCTTATCTCCTATCGATCGCCCGCACGGAATTTCCGTCATTTAGCTTCACCGGAAAACGATACGAATAATTTCTTTCCTGCCAGTTCTCATCCTCCATCATCCGCAAAAGATTTTTGGCGGTAATCCGTCCCAGCTGATACTTCGGATGCACTGCTGACAATAATTTCACTTTCTGTTCCTGCTGCAGCTCCGCATCATCAAAAGATACTACGGAAACATCCTCCGGAACGGAAAGTCCACGGTCTGCCAGAAACTCCATATAATAACCGGCAACCTCGTCATTATACACAATCATTGCCGTACAGTCTTTTGTTCTGCGATACATATGAAGCATTCCCTTTTTCCCAAGTTTTTCATCCATATCTTTGGTCGAATACCAGCGGACACAATCGTCATCAAACTTTACCCCGTAATCGGAGAGGCACTGGATAAAACCCTTATAACGCTCGATCCCCTGCATATCATCATATTTGAATATACCGCCAATCCGGCGGTGTCCGTGCTCAATCAGTATTTTTGTCAGCTCATATGCAGCTCTGGCATCCTCCATCTCCACACTGTCAAATAATTGGTTTTCATAATGATTATGAATAAAAAGTGTTGGTATATTTTGTTTTCGTATTTCCCGGTACAAACGGATATTCGGGTTTGGAAATGCCGACCGGGAACCTTCGATAATCAATCCGGAAACATTGCTTTTCAACAGTCCCTCCAGATAGATCGCCTCATCATTCAGTCTGTTTTTTGTTACCGCGACTTCAATTCCATACCCTTTTTCTTTCAGTGCCGATTCAATTCCATCGTACACCTGTGAAAATAAATAATCCGAATAATAACTAAGGAGCAGACCAACCCGTTGACGCGATTCGTTCTCGGTACTGCCTTCATAAGACACGTACGTTCCGCTTCCGCGTACCCGGGTGATCAGCCCCTCATCCTCTAACTGTTGGAGAGCTGTGCGCACCGTCTGCCTGGAATAACCGAATTTCTTCTGCAGAATGGTCTCAGACGGAAACTTATCCATATTTTTAATTACGCCACTGGTGATTAACGTATGTGCCCAATGATATAATTTCTGATATTTCAAATTATCCTGTTCTGTATTACGCATAGCCTCTCCATTTGCCTTTTTATGTTTTTACTTGATAACCTGAATAGACTCACGATCTGCAAATACTGCAACGAAGATCAGGAATACAATACCCTGGATCAGCTGCATCATCTGTGTAGAGAATCCCATCATGGTTAATCCACTGTTTAATACGATGTAAAGTAATGATCCGACAATAATATTCTCGAAACGAACCTTTGCACCACCGGAAATTGGCATTCCACCAAGTACCAGTGCGATCAGGATCTGTGTCTCTAACTGATTACCACCGGAAGATGTAACAGATCCGACTTTGATAACATTGATAAATGCTGCAAATCCTGTGATGGCACCTGCCAGTACATAGATCAGGAATTTCATTTTGTCGGTGCGGATACCGGAGAACATTGCTGCTTTTTCTCCTGCACCGATTGCCTTTAAATAAGTTCCGAATTTTGTAAAACGGAATGCCACAAATCCAATAGCAAGTATCACAACCGTGCAGGCAACTTTCAGTGCTGTGCTGTCATAATTGATCAGCTTTGCAGATCCGGCTACCGGAGCGTTGGTTGTCAGGTACTTGATAAAACCACGGAATAAGAACATGGTACAAATTGTTACAATGAAGGATTTGATCTTACGGTTTACATAGAAGTAACCGTTGATCGCACCGATTGCCGCTCCTGCTGCAATACCACCTATAATTGCCAGCGGAATGCTGTATTTTGAGAGCATACATACCACAATGGAAGAAATTCCGAGGATAGATCCCTGAGAGAAATCCAGACCACCCATTGTCATAATGAAAAATACGCCCATCGCAGAAATCATCGTCACATATACCTGTGAGAGTACCAGTGACATATTACCCATCATTCGAAAATCTGTCAGGAAATTGAATAACAGGAAAATAACCACCAGTCCTACAATTGGAAGAAGTGAACGGATCAGCGACATTTTTGATGCTTTCTTGAGCTGCTGCTCTTTATCGTTTGTATTTACACTTGCTTGACTTCCCATAGCTGCCTCCTTATACCATCATCGTAATCAGACCGTTTTCATCAAGGTTCTGGTCACGCTCAAGTTCTCCGCTGATCTTGCCGTCTTTCATGATCATGATGCGGTCACACATACCGATCAGCTCCATCAATTCCTCGGAGATCATGATAATGGATTTTCCATTTTTTCTCATCTGATTCATCAACTGGTAAATATCCTGCTTTACCTTGATATCAATGCCTCGTGTCGGGCTGTCGAGTACAACGATATCGGAATCTTTTCCGATCCATCTTGCCAGAACGACTTTCTGCTTATTTCCACCGGACAGGTTGGAAACGAACTGGTTGACATCGACCATCTTAACGGACATCTGCTTTGCAAATTTGTTTGCAAAATCCTTTTTCTTCTTATCGCTGATCAGATGTGCCGGTCCGGACAGTTCATCCAGTGACGGCAGACAAATGTTATCTCCGATACTCTGGTTTAACACAACCGACTCATTATCACGATCCTTCGATGTATATGCAATACTGTGCTTGATTGCGGTCGGAATATCGTTGATCTGGGTTCCATCTGCCAGCTCTACGGTTCCTTCCCTGTCATAGGATGCACCAAAGATTGCTTTACCGATCTCATGCATACCAGACTCAGAAAGTCCTCCAAATCCAAGAATCTCGCCTTTGTGCAGATCAAAGCTGACATCCTCGATCAATCCAGGTACGGTAACGTGCTTTGCAGAAAGAACCACTTCATCCGAAATCTTCTCTCCATAGTCGCTGCGGTAATAATCGCCCGTTACTTCACGTCCAACCATGAGTTTCTTTAAATCGTTTTCATTGACATCTTTACTCTTTACGGTATCAATGTATACACCATCACGAAGAATGGTGATTGTATCGGATTTCTCAATGATCTCCGGAAGATCGTGGGAAATAAAGATGACGGTGTTGCCGCTCTTTCGGATACGCTCCATATGTTTGTACAGTTCTTCACGGCCCTCCTGGGAAAGCGCTGTCGTTGTCTCATCAATAACAACGATCTTTGGATTAAAGTAGGTTGCCTTTACGATTTCTACGAGCTTACGATCCTCGAAGTTGTAAGAGTCGATCATATCGGCGGCCTTGATTCTTTCAAATCCATACTGCTTTAACAGCTCTGTTGCCTTTTTGTTCATGGCATTTGTATTTTTGATGCCACAGTGTACGAACTGATCCTCATGTCCGAGGAAAATATTCTCTGCAACGGTCAGTCCGGACAATGTACCAAGCTCCTGTACAATGATGGAGATTCCTTCATTGTTTGCTTCTACCTGATTCTTTGGATGAACTTCCTTGCCATCCAGAATAAATGTACCGCTGCCAATGCTGTAAATACCGGTAAGCATATTGGTCAGGGTGGATTTTCCGGAGCCGTTTTCTCCGATCAGTGCATGAACTTCTCCCTTGTTAACGTTAAAGGAAACGTTCTGTACGGCTTTTGTAATACCGAAGTTCTTGCAGAGATTTTTTACTTGTAATCTTACTTCACTCATTGCTGTCTTCCCCCTTTCATTACTTGACGATCTCGCCCTTTGTAGCCTTTGTTGTCAGAGTAATGATAATAAGCAGTGCAAGTCCTGTGATCACATCCTGGATAGCGGTTGGTGCTCCAAGAGCAATGAAACCGAAGAAGATGATGTTGATGACAAACTCACCGATGATAATTGCCGGAAGTGGCATTCCGTATTTCTTAAATGCCAGACCAAAGAAACATCCCATGGTCGGTACGAAGTTTCGGCTCATAGATGCCATTCCGGTAACGGCTACCATGGAAGATCCGTAACTGATGGTCAGGATCGCCATAACACCGAGGAATGCACCACTTAAAATAAATGCAAGAACTTTATACTTATTTACGTTAATACCCATGTTCTTGGCAACAAACTCATCACTGCCGATAGCATAGGTGTATGTTCCAATTTTTGTGTAATTTAAGAATATGTAAGCAACGACACATGCCACAAGTGCAAGGATGATATCCCAAGGCATCTGGCCAAATGCACGTAAATTGGATGGAAGTGTCTGCTCTACGCCGCCTGCAATGTAGTTTGCCAGAGACTCATAGATCAGTGCAAGTCCTGTTGTTACAATCATGGACGGGATACGGAGTTTTACATAAAACATACCGTTTAATGCACCGACAATTGTTCCTGTTAAGATACATCCGACGATCAATCCGAAATATCCGAGATTAAAACGGGTGGCGAATACGCACCCAACGATTGCGGAAAGCATGATATTTGCGCCAATGGAAAAGTCGAACATTCCCATTACCATTACAAAGTAGAATCCTACGGCACCAACAGTTGCAATCAGGCTGGCCTGAAAATAGTTAAGCATATTGCCGAAAGATCCAAAGTTATGCGGCGAAAGTATTTTAAAGATGGCCCAGGAAAGCACAACCAGACCGAGCAGGATCAGATACCCCATTGCTTTTCCCGAAATTTTTTTCGTAGTACTCATATTATCTACCTCTTTTTGTCAATTCTGATAAACGTCACATTGATGGAAAAAGGTGGCGCCGCAAGCAGCGCCACCCCTTGTGGTTATTGTTTTATTTACCCGCACGTGCTGCTGCATCTTCAATAGATACGCTCTGTGCAGTAATTCTTAAGTCTTCCAGACTCAGCTTAGACATATCAACCAGTTCCTGATCGGTATATGGAAGCTGATCTACGAAATACTTCTCATAATTCTTGTAATCATCTGCAGATGATACATACAGATATGGGAATGGAACATCTTCGAACTTACCACCAAAGTCTTTGTAGTTACCCTTTACTGCATTGTATACCATCATGAATGCGATCAATGGATCACAGAAATGTCCTCCGGACTCACCAGCCATGGAACCATTCTCAAGTCTGTCTCCAAGGTCTGGAAGGAAGTCTGTAGAAACGACGTCGATATCTGCGGTCTTTCCGGCACGCTCAACTGCTGCGATTGCACCCTGGAGAGGATCTCCACCACCACCTGCTGGAATAAGTGCATCCAGGTTTGGATCTGCTGCCATCAGAGCTTCTGCTGCCTTAGAACCACCTTCGGAAGTTGTTCCTGCGTACTGTGGCTCAGAAAGCTTTGCCTGATCATCTGGATGTTCTTCGTTCCACTTATCTACGCCAGCTTTATAGCCTTCCCATCTGCCGAGCCATGTAGCATCTCCCTGCTCCCAGCCGATCAGACCAATGTTTCTGTCACCTTTGTTTAAAAGAATGTTTACAAGTTCTTCACCGTTTGCCGGCTCATCCTCGTGAACAGCTCCGATATAATAATCAGAATCTTTTGCTGCCTGATAAATATCTGCACTGTTTTCCTGACTGATAACACGGAAGAACTGTGCCAGATATACTTTATTGTCATTACAGGTCTTAATTGCGGAAGTCATCTCTGTATCAGATGAGTTACAGATGATAATTCCCTGACATCCTGCTGCTGCCAACTGCTCAACAGAAGCGGTAACTTTCTCAGATACATGTCCCTGATCCACATACTGTACATCGACATCCAATGCCTTTGCTGCCTCATCCAGAATCTTCTTGCACTGAGAACCAAGTACATCGGTGGATGACCAGATGGAAACACCAATCTTAATCTTTCCGGATTTGTTTGATGATGTACCTCCCTGTGTGGAAGATCCTCCCCCGCCGGTTCCACAGGCTGTCATACCAATTACCATTGATGCTGCCAGGATCGTTGCAGCTACCTTCTTTAAAATTTTCTTCATACGTTGTCCTCCCTCTACTTTGATACGTATTTGTTTTTGTAATTCTGATTATAGACTGCCTCCTTCTCTTTTTCAATAAAATACAACAATGTTTTTTCGTAAAGTTGTATTGTTGTATTGTATTTTAACTGTTAAATCATCTGTTTTTTACATAAAAATGTGCATTTTGCCGAGTTTTTATTTTATTTTCTCTTTGTTTTACTATTGTTTTGTGCGTTTTGCGCATTTTAGTTTCAATTTCTCCTTTTTTGGCAATACAACTTGTATTTGAGCCGCACTTGTATTTTTTAAACATTCTTATCATAAGAATTAAATACAACCTGTATTTTCCCTGTACCTGCCTGACATTGCACTTTTACATCATAGATGTTATGATAAAATTACTTAAAACAATACTACAGATACAATGAAGGGAGAAAGACTATGAAAGTAATGAATATTGAAAATCCACAGGAATTTTTAAAAGTAATTGACAGCTGTTCCGGACAGGTGGAACTGGTTACAGCTGACGGCGACCGCCTGAACCTGAAATCCAAATTATGCCAGCTGGTATCCTTATCTACCATTTTTGAATCTGCTTCCACCATCCCGGAGATGGAAATCATCGCACATGAAGCAGAGGATTCCAGAAAGATTATGGATTACCTGATGCGCGGATAAAACGTTAGAACAATACCAATAAAAAGGAGTATGAAAAACACCGTTGTTTTCCATACTCCTTTTTCTTATTATATATGTCTTATATCTCTGACCTGCTTCAGACAAAAATCCGATTAGATATTTAACAGATCACTGAATACTTTCAGTGCTCCGTCTGTCTCATGTGCAAGTACGCGCTTTGCAAGAACTTTACCAAGCTGAACACCTTCCTGATCGAAGCTGTTGACATTCCATAAGAATCCCTGGAACATGATCTTGTTCTCAAAGTGTGCAAGCAATGCACCGAGTGTCTTCGGATTAACCTGCTCTCCGATAATAATAGAAGATGGGCGTCCACCCTCGAAATTCTTGTTGCGGTTTTCATCTTCCTTGCCGCATGCAAAAGCAACGATCTGTGCTGCTACGTTTGCGCAAAGCTTCTGCTGGCTTGTGCTGTCCTGAATGACAACATCTGTGTCAAGCTGGTTATTCTTAAATCCAACAAACTGCAGTGGTACAATATCGGTTCCCTGATGCAGTAACTGATAGAAGGAATGCTGTCCGTTTGTTCCAGGCTCACCGAAAATGACAGGACCTGTCGGGTAATTTACAGGCTCTCCAAAACGGTTTACGGATTTACCATTGGACTCCATATCTACCTGCTGTAAATGTGCCGGGAAACGATTGAGTGCCTGTGAATATGGAAGCACAGCAGTGCTCGGATATCCCAGTACGTTACGCTCATACACACCGATCAGTGCATCCAGCATCTCAGGGTTCTTCAATACGTCTTTTTCTGCGGAGAGTTTATCCTCTGCTGCGGCGCCATCCAGGAACTGTGCAAATACATCCGGTCCGAATGCCAGGGATAATACAGCTCCACCAACGGCTGATGTAGAAGAATAACGTCCTCCGATGTAATCATCCATAAAGAATGCTGCCAGATAATCATCACTCTTTGCCAGCGGAGAAGTCTCACTGGTAACTGCGATCATATGCTTAGAAGCATCCAGGCCTGCTTTCTTTAATGCGTCCTTAACGAAAGACTCATTGGTCAGTGTCTCAAGTGTAGTACCTGATTTGGAAACAAGTACGAAAATAGAATGGGCAACATCTACAGAATTCAATACAGCGGCTGCATCATCCGGATCTACATTACTGATGAATTTTGCTTCCATCTTAAATGTGTTGTTTTTCTTTGCCCAATTCTCAAGTGCTAAATACATAGCGCGAGGGCCCAGGTCACTTCCACCGATACCGATCTGGACAACTGTTGTGAATTTTTCACCAGCAGCGTTTGTAATCTCACCAGCGTGTACCTTATTGGCAAAATCAGCAATTCTCTGCTGCTGCTCCACATAGAATTTACGCTTATCCACACCATCTGCCACAACAGCTTTTCCAAGCTGTCCACGGGTCAGCTGATGAAGAACCAGACGGTTCTCTCCGGTGTTAATGACTGCACCGTTGTAAAGCTCCTCAAATTTTTCGGAAAGCTGTGCTTCTTCTGCTAATTTTACCAGAGCTGCCAGCACATCATCATCCACCTGCTTTGCAGCATAGTTGTACACCAATCCCTCTGCCATTGGAATACTGTAATTTTTCACACGCTCTGCCCCGTTCTCGCCAGACATAACTTTTTTCAGATCTATGCGACCTGTTTTTGAAAGGTTCTGAAAAGAAGCAAGGGTATCCAAGTTGTCCCAAGTAACCATAATAGATTCCTCCTATATGTTCTTTGTTATTTTATTCCTCAACCTTACTGATTATACAATGTAATTTCCATGAATTCAAGTATGGATAGTATGTGAAAAATGCGCTTTTCTTTTTCTTATACTGTGATATAATTCTTATAGATGTTTTGGAACGGCATATGTTTATTGGGGGATTACATATGATTCATAAAAAAATAGGGGCGTTTATATTTCAGGATGTACAAAATCCAAATGAGACAAAAACCACTGCTGTGACCCTGCGTCTGTACGCACTGATTCTCAGCGTTTATTTTCTTGTCCTTTTTTGTGTCTGCTGCTTTCTTCGGGATGTTCCTTCCTCCCTGCTGACGCTCATCTGTAGCATTTTATATGTATTTGCTTTCCGGATTACCTATCTAAACCATACACATTTTGCTTCCATTTTTTCACAATTACTGACGTTATTGTGGATTACTGTATTTATACAGAGATTTGGGTGGGACTGCGGTGTACAGCACTTCCTGTTTGTACTTCTCGTATTAAATTTTGCAGTCAGTTTCCACCGCATACGCACTAAAATCTTTGTTGGAATCTGCACATGTGCTTACCGCCTGCTTTTGTATTCCTATACACGGTATCATCTGCCGGTCATCCAGCTTTCCACAGATGCCAGTATCTGCATACAGACCATAGACACTTTGTTTATTTTTGCAGAACTGATCACGGTTATGATTATTTTCACCCAGAATTCCCAGCAGATGGAACACAAGCTTATACGTTACAATCTGGAACTGGAACACATCGCATCCACAGATCCCCTGACCGGGCTTTTCAACCGTTGGCAGATGTATAAGCGTCTGGAAACATGTATTTCCAGATACACGCAGCATAAATTACAGACCCTGACTGTTGCCATGGGGGATATCGACTTTTTCAAACATGTAAATGATACTTACGGGCATGATGCCGGGGATGAAGTTCTCCGCACACTTTCCAGATTGTTTTGCACGGTAATAGGCGAAAAAGGGGAAGTCTGCCGCTGGGGCGGAGAAGAATTCCTGTTTGTATTTCCCGGCATGGATATGGAGGAGGTTCAGCTTTTGATGTCCGACCTTCTGGATGATATCCGGCACACTCCTGTATTATACGAACGCAAACTGATTCATGTAACCATGACATTCGGAGTCGAAGAATTTGGCAGAAATCATACCATGGAATCTGTCATTCAGGAAGCCGACCGCAAGCTTTATCTCGGCAAAGAGAGTGGGCGGAACCGGGTGATCTACTGATTTTATGCCATCTCACCCACCCGGTGGATTTCCGTTCTTTTTCTGAGGAAATCCAAAAATCTGTCACATACGACGGTATATACAGATCCCATCACATTGAATATAATTCGCAGCGTCACTGCCGTACCTGCACCGAATAACCCCGATGCAATCGACAGTGCGCCAAACGTATTAAATACGGTCTGCCATGCATATCCTGCAGAATAACCCACACCAATTCCACCGATCATCCCGATATACGGATACATGGATTCCGGTAACACATGATACAAAATAAGGAAGATCATGCACCCCACAATATTAAACGGTCCCCTGCGTTTTGCACGCTCCACACTGTCCTCATGAAATGGAAGACATACAGACATGCAGGCGATTCCCGCCCACATGGCACGCGGCCATCCGAGCAGTGACACGATCAGCAGTGCCGAAGAAACAATCAGTGTCAGCTTAATATACCACCAGTTCCGCGCGGAACGTACATCAAATTCCCGGAACAGATCCAGGAACGTCCGGCGGTATGGACGGTTTTTCTGATTCTTATAAAATACAGCCATACAGATTCCCATACCAATCAGCAGACTGATCACACGCAGCACATAGGCATGTCCACTCACATCATACCCCTGCAAAAGCAGATATCCAAGGACAAACGTGGACTGGTTTGACATGATCACATTGTGGCATCCGAAAATCATGAGAATCAGAATACATGCCACATTCACAAAAAATGCCGGAACCGGATGCATCATATTGGTAATTCTCGGTCCTGCGATTAAAATTCCAAAAATTCCCGCAATACAGAGCAGCCCATGACTGGTACGCACCCCGAAATCTGCCTGCCGGAGCACAAGTACTGCCAGCAGCACAACCACTCCCGGTACACTGTTATCTGCACCGAATATTTTACTAAACAGTGTAACCACAGCGACGCAGAATGCCATAACAAGATAGACTTTAAAATTATAGATCAGGATATGTCTGCGTTTTTCTTTTTTGTCTGTTGTGTTTTTGATCAGCTGTTTTGAGCCAACTGAACTCAGTTGTAGTTCCTGGTAAAAAGTCATCGTCTGATTCCCCCTCGTTTTTTTAATAAAAAAGTACGCTGGCTTTGTGGTGCAACGATATCACAAAGCGTAGCGTACTATACCTCGATTTTTAAAAAACGTCAAGGATACGTCCTGTTTTTTTTAGATTTTGTTTAGAATTATTTTAGATTTTTCCCATCTGAAAAAGCATTTCCCACTTTTTCGCCCAGCACATAATACTCATTGTTGAACGGATCAAATGTGATCGGCTGTACTTTTGCCACATCTACTTTTCCGTCGGTCATTGCAGCTTCATCCACACTGACATTGACAATCTCCGCTACCAGTCTGCAGCTTTCCGGATCATAACTTTTTACTTTGCACTCTGCACAGACTGCCAGTTCATTGATGATCGGAGCGTCTACATTTGCACTCTTTGTCACGGTAAAACCTGCTTTGTCCAGTTTTCCTGCCACATTGTTTGCAGATTCGATTCCCACATAATCACAGGCTGCCACATGCTTTGCATCTGCCATGCTTACGGTAAATGCCCCGGTTCTCTGGAAATTCTTTGTTGTCTTATGTCCGGCACTGATGCAGAAAGAAATCTCGTTTCCTTCACTGATTCCGCCCCATGCTGCGTTCATTGCATTCGCCGTGCCGTCCTCATTGTATGTTGCGAGAATAAATACCGGCTGTGGATAGGTGTATGGTTTTGCTCCAAAATCTTTTCGTGCCATATTAATTCACTCCTTTTCGTGCTCTGTTTTGAATTATTTGGAAGGATGAACTCCTTCCTCTGTTTTATACCTCACATTTTTGCAGGAATCAAGAGGGGGCAGGACATATACAGGTTTTTTGTGGGATTATGTCCCACGGCTTTTGCTTCTTGGGACATATGTAGATTTTGTGAGCAATTATGTCCCATAACTTCTGGTGTCTGGGATATATAGAAGATTTTTCCGGAGCTATGTCCCTCTTTCTTGGACACACGGGACTTTTTCTCCTGCTTTTTCGCTATATGTCCCTCTTCTTTAGACTTACGGGACTTTTTCCTCTGCTTTTTCTTTATATGTCCCTCTTCCTTGGACTCGCGGGACTTTTTCCTCTGCTTTTTTCTATATGTCCCTCTTCTTTAGATTCGCGGGACTTTCTCCCCTGCTTTTTTACATATGTCCCATCTAGGTTCTGCAATAGCATGAAATGAAGGTGATATACTTTTATATGCCCCAAAATTATATAGCTAAATACAGTTCGCACTCCAAGATTTCACACAGGCAAAAATGGCATTTTATATAATTATATCTCTGCACATACTTTGCCAAGTTTTTTTGCATATTCATAAAGCTGCCTATTTTTTTCATTATAAGGACCAAATTCTGTCAATGCGCAAATGCAGGCATCACAGTCATCGAGCATCTGTTTTGCCCGCAAAAAGGTTTCTTCCGAAACCGGAAAGAATGCTTTTTCCGAAAAAACACAAGCGGCAAGTGCAGATGCCGCTGCGTACTCCACATCATTTTCCTGCAGAATGCCTGCTGCAAACGGAATATTCTGCCGCTGCAGGCGGTTGTAAACCGCAAGCCCTGTTCCACCACCGCCAATCACAAATACCTCTGGAATTCCTTCCGGTCTTTCCATAAAAACCTGTCCGGTCTGCGGATCAAACTGCCGGGACTTGACGCCGTACAACTGCTGCACGTAGTTCCCGGAAAAGATTTCCTCCGGTGTCCCGACCCGGTCAATACGGTCCCCTTTCACACACGCAATGGTGTCCGAAATTTTCTGTGCCAGATCCAGTTCATGCAATGACATGATAACTGCCAGGTTTTTCTTCCGTGCCAGCATGCGGATGGTTGTAAGAATGTCCAGTTTAAATCCCATATCCAGATAGGAAGTCGGTTCATCAAGAATCAGAACCTGTGTGTCCTGGCAGATCGCCCGTGCCAGCATAAGTCTCTGCCTCTGCCCATCACTGATTCTCCGGAAATCCTGCTGCTGCACTTCCCCGGCATGCACCAGGGCAATCGCCTCGTCCACCTTTTTCCAGTCCTGTTGTGAGAGGATACCAAGCCTCCCCGTGTACGGGTAGCGCCCGGTTGCCACCACATCCCTGCCGCTTAACAGTTCCGTGTGGATGCGCTCCGTCATGACCATCGAAAGATGTCTGGAAATTTCACTGTCCGTCAGTTCCCGCATGGATTCTTTTCCCAGAAAAACACTGCCGCCAATGGTTTTAAGCTGTTTGGTGATGGTCTTTAAAATTGTCGATTTTCCGGAGCCGTTTGGTCCGATCAGTGTGAGGATTTCCCCTGGCCGGACATCCAGATTGATATTTTTAATCAGGGGAATCCGGTCGTATCCTACGGTCAGATCACGCATCGTAAGCTGCTCGTCATCGTTTGGTATATCTTGCGCAGGAAACTGCCCTAGCTCTTTTAGCATATTCTGCCCGTTATGTTGTTTTCCGTTTTCTTCTTTCATGACTTTCCAATTATTTTCCATCTGCATTTTTGTGCCTACTCATAGTAACTTTCTTCCTACATTTGCATCCTTATCCGTTTTGGCTTTCTGTCTGCACGTTATTTGTCTTCCACGATTCATCACATCCGCTGCTTTCGCAACATTGCCGCAATTACCACCGGCACTAAAAATACCGCCGTCACCGAACTGATACTGATCTCCGTTGGTGCAAACACGGTTCGCGCAATCCCGTCACAGAACAGCGTAATCACTGCGCCGCCGAGAAAACATCCCGGAATTAGAATAATCGGTTTTGCCGTGTGGGTTGCCAGTTTAATCAGATGTGGCACCGCAATCCCGACAAACGAAATCGGTCCGGCAAACGCGGTCACACATGCCGACAGCAGACTTGACAGTAAAATCAGTGCAATGCGCAGCACTTTTACATTTACGCCCATATTTCTGGCATAAGATTCTCCCATCTGATAAGCACTGATTGGTTTTGCAAGCCCGAAGGTAATCACAACCGTGATTCCAACAATTATGACCATGATGCGAATGTGCTCCCAGCTCATACCGGAAAAACTTCCCATCGACCAGTTGTGAAGATTGACAATATTGGAATCGTCCGCAAACGTCACACAAAAATCCGTAATCGCCGAACAGATATAACCAATCAGGATACCGCACACTACAAGCAGCGACATATTCGATACCCGAAACGAAATCAGAAGGACAAATCCCATGGCAAGCAATGAACCGGCAAATGCAGCTACCACCATTCCAAGGGAACTGACCATAATCCCTTTTTCCAGAAGAAAGATCATGGTCAGTGCCACGACAAGTTTGGCTCCGGAGGAAATCCCAAGCACATACGGTCCTGCAATCGGATTCTGGAAAAAACTCTGCAGAAGGAAACCGGATACGGAAAGTGCCCCTCCGAGCAGAACTGCAGCAATGATACGGGGCAGACGGATTTTCCAGACAATCTGATACAGTGTGGAATCCGGCTGATGTTTTGTCAGCACGCCCAGAAAATCAAAAAAAGACATTTCCACACTTCCGACACCGATATTCCAGAAAAACAAAACGACCAGCAATCCCATGATCACAAGAAAAGAAACCAGATAGCGGAGCGTTCTGTTTGTTTCTGTCCCGGAATTATTCTTTTTTTCTTTTATTTGTGATCTCATGTTCTTCTCCTCATGCATTACGACAATTGTTATTATTTGTACATCCGTACGCTCCGGCTCACTGCAATTTCTTCAGAAACCGGTATGTTCCATCCCCTTCTCCCGTCAGAATCTGATTCAGATCCTCGATAAAATCACAGGTTCCGGTGGACTGCTGGTAAAAATTGCTTCCCGTTGTATATACCTGTCCGCTTTTTACAGCCTGAAAATCCGCAAACAGGCTGTTTTTCTTTACCAGCTCATCGATGGACGTCAATTCCCCCTCAATGGTTCCGTTGTAGATCAGCACATCCGCATCAACCTCCGCAGAATAAAAATCTTCCATCTGCATTTTCATCGTGGAAAGTGCATTTTTTTCTTCATCCGTATAATTTCCGAGTGAATAGGTACCGCCTGCAAGTCCGATCATCGCAGAGACATAGTCGTTTGGCTTGCGCACAGTGATCGTCCCGTCCGAGGAAACTGCAAAAAATGCCACCTTTTTCCCGGTACTCTTTTTTTCCATAATCGGTTTCACACGTTTTACCTGTTTATTAAAATAGTCATCTGCCTGCTGTTGTTTTCCAAACAGAATACCAAACAGTTTGATCCATTCCAGCCGTCCCAGCGGATGCTTTTCATAACTGGAACGCTCGACCATCACCCGGATGCCAAGTTCTTCGAGTTTTTCCTTTACTTCCGGATTGTGCGTGACCATCGTATTTTCAATGGCAAATGTGCAGCCACCCTGCAACAGCTGTTCGTAATCCGGCGCACTGTATTTTCCGGCATAAACCAAAGAACCGTCTGCCATGGCATCCTTCGCCTGCTGCACATACCAGTCGTCTTCCTTCAATGCGGTGTATGCAACGTGTGACAGCCCACCGACCTGACAGATCAGATCCATCACCGCAGACGATACAAGGTACACGTGGTTTAACGGCTGCTGTAAAACGGTTACATCCTCCGGTACATCCGCTGGCACCGGAACCCCTTTCGGAATAAGCAAAAAACGACCGTTGTCCACGATCGTAATCAGCTTATAATTTCCATATTCATCGATCTGAAACTGATCGGCATAGGACAATTTTACCTGCCCGGTCTGTTTCAGCTCTTTAAAACTTACATCTTTTGCAAAAGAAAATGTCAGGGTGTAATCAATCTCATGCGGCTGGCTCATGGCTGTAGTGTCTCCTACTACATCCATCGTACACGGAACTCCGGCAATTGGAAATGTAAACGTTGAATTCCCGCCCTCGTTCTCATTTGTATATTTTTTTCCATCGACCAGCATGTAATCGTAATAGGTACTGCTCCAGACTATGGTTGCATATGCCTGTCCGTCCGTCACTTTTACTTTTGCTTCAGAATCTACGGAAGCTCTGCCGCTTCCGCCTTCCAGTTCTACATTTACGGTGTATTCTCCGTCTTCCAGCGATGTGTCCGGTTCCGCGGTGGCAGTCTGCGTTTCCGCGGCATGCTGCACCTGTTCTTTTTCTGCCGTAGAACCACAGCCGGACAAAACCGACACACACATACAAAGGGACACGATAATTACCGTTAATTTCCTGCTTTTCATACTTTTTCTCTTCGACCGGATGATTTCTCCGATCCATCCTATCTGTTTTCCTGTAACTTCTGACACATGTACATCATTTTCAAATACGATGTACCGGAATTGCCGCCGTCTGGCAGACAACTCACATTTTATTTTTTCTGTGCATCTGATACACTGACTTTATGATCATACCAGGTTCCCTTGGTTCCAAGAATTGCAAGGTCAAACTCTTTTCCAAGTTCTTCTACCGGCACGTCAAATCCGTAAACTTCCTCTGTCGTTCCATCGCTGTATTTTACTTTATCTGTCGTTGGCTGTAACAATTCTGCACCGTCTTTTTCTGCATCTTTTGCACTTCCCAGAAACAGATTTACGATTTTCTTGGATACCAGACGAATATGAATGGTCATCTTTTTGTCTTTTACGGTAAGGGTTCCACATCCATTGTCTGCTTCATTGACATGAAACATCCCACTGTCGGTATTAAACTTTGCGGTATAAGTGCCGTCCTCCAGCGCGGATACCGCGCTGGAAGAAGCAGACTTGGAAACTTTTCCAAGTGACTCAATTGCTTTTTTTGTATGCTCTACATAAAGTTTCTGGACAGCTTCAATCTCACCAAGTCCGGCAATCTGTGTGTCAACACTGTCGAAATTGCCGCTTGCAGTGAACTGGCTCTTCCAGGAATCGTCATCGTCTCCTGCCATGTCATTGTTTGCATGATCTCCGGCAACAACCATGAGTGGACGAAGAATAACTTTCTTGTAACCTGCGTCCTTAACTGCCTTGATTACATTTTCACAGGAAGTCTCTTCCGGCTCCCCCTCTACGGTTCCGATAAAGACATTGTCATAACCAAGCTTATCCATCTGTGTAGACATCTGGCTGTAACTTACTTTTGCAGAATGGGAAGTACCGTGTCCCATGAATACAAATGCAGTACCGTCCTTCTTGGCAGCATCCAGTGAATCGTATCCTGCGGTTTTTACGGCTTCTGCTGTAATGTCTTCTGCAACTGCCTTCTTGTCATCGTTGATCACTGTTGCATCATCACCAACTTCGCCAAGCAGCGGTTCCGCAACGACAACTTTTTCAAACTTATCCTTATATGCATCCAGCTCTCCGACAAGTTCATCATACTCTGCCCCATGCATCAGGTGTGTCGGCTGGATCACCAGATTCTTTACCCCGTTATCAACCGCTCTCTGTAATGCCTGGTCTACGTTGTCGATCTTCTCGCCATCTCTTGCCTGTACGTGATTGATAATGATCTGTGCGGTAAATGCCCTGCGGACTGCCCAGTCCGGATTTGCTGCCTGAATGGCTTTTTCCACACCACTGATATCTGCGGCACGGCTGTCATTAAAAGATGTACCAAAGCTTACGACAAGGATTTCGTTATCTCCGATATTATCCTGATTTAACGGATCATCCTTGGAAGCATCACCGGTATCTCTGCCGAAATAATCCGGATCTGCATTTTCACCGGAAACAAGTGCTTTCTGTGCATCTGTCAGCTTGTCCCATGCTTCTTTTGCAGCAGCACACTGCTCATCGGTTTTATCTGTTCTTTCCTGAACATAAATAGCATCAATCAATTCTGCTACCTCATCTGCAGCTGCCTGATCGTCTTTTGCAGACTCTGTGCCTTGCGAATTTTCTACCTGATTGTTGTCTTTGCTGTCTTTGTTTCCGCATCCGGCAAGCATGCCTGCAGCCAGTACACATGTCAGAAACAATGCAAGTGTTTTCTTTCTCATAATTCTCTCCTTTTTGAAATACAGCATAGGCTGCATTTCCTGCATACACCACATCCACCCTGACGGATTTCTCATGCGATGTATTCTTTGGGTTGACGGGTTGCTTCATCTCATAAGATCACGCATCATCCAAAGTGCCAAAAGAAAAGCCCCACCCGGAACATTCCGAAAGGAGCAATCAACCCATGCAAAAAGGAACTGTCTGTGGACGGCTGTCCCACACAGTTTTCTGTAACATGCAGTACGATCAATGACTCGTGATCTGAAAGTAAAAACTTTCTGTACCAGATCATTGGCAGGTTTCCTGGCTCATAGATCATCATAACATGCTTCGCCTTCCCAATGCAGCTGCATCAGTGGCATCTGAAATGCAGCCTAAGCTGCATTTCCTACGTACACCGCATCCGCGCCAGCGGATTTCTCATGCGGTGTGCTCCTTCTTGAAATGCAGCCTAAGCTGCATTTCCTACGTACATCGCATCCGCGTCAGCGGATTTCTCATGCGATGTGCTTCTTGCAGTTACTCCCTAATCACAGTGACGAGTTCGTACAGGATTTGCACCTGTTTCCCTTTTACCCTGCGCATACAAGCCCATATATCCCATGCAAAGTGGCTTTATATGACAGGCACCAACGATCTTTTTTATGAAACTTTCTACATATTAGCATATTGCGCGTTTATTTACAATGCGAAAATTACGTCTTTTCCGTTTTGATCCGGCACACCACTTCCGCTCCAGACTCCGCGTGGTTGTAAAAACAAAGCATGCCGCCCTGCTCTTTTAAGAATTTTTTTGCGATCGCAAGACCAAGCCCCTGATGCGTCCGGTCATGCCGGCTGGCATCCCCGCTGTAAAATTCCTGATCTGCATAGATGAGATCCTGCTCCGAAAAACCCTTTCCAAAATCGCGGACGGTTGCAGTCAGATACTCCTGCCCCTCATACACTTCCATCTGCAGGCGCACCACGATCCCGCGCGCCCGGTCTGTGTGTTCCACCGCATTGCTGACCACATTTTTCCAGGCTCTGCCAACCGGTCCTGGCTTGCAGCATACATTCCCACACAGGGAATCCTCCTGAAAAACAACCGGAACTTTTTCCGCTGCCGTAATCTGCATGGCTGCTTCTTTGAACTGCTCTTTCAAACGCGCACAGGTGACTACTTCTGTCTCCTCTGCACGATCACGTCCATACAGCAGTTGCCGCATATGCTCCAAATACTGCTCCATGCTGCCCACATTCGCCAAAATAGCATCCGTACACTCCCGGTTTTCCGCAGACAAATCCGTCTCCGCCAAAAGCTCGGCATTTCCTTTGATGACAGTAAGCGGTGTCTTGATATCGTGTGTCAGTGCCGCAAGCTGCTCTTTTTTCTGCTGCTGTGCGTCCCACTGTCTGGTCAGCGAATCTTTTAATGCTTCTTTCATGCCGGAAAGTGAGGACATCACATCGTCAATCTCCTTAATCTGCGATGGTCCGGTTTCAAACTCCAGATCATTTTGTCCAATTTTTTCCGTAACTTCGCGTAGCTGCCTAAGCTCCCGTTTTAATTTTTTTGCAAAATGGCCGGACAACAATGTGGCATGTAGGAAAAACAGCACCACGCCAAGCACCGGTGTCAGTATCTCCAGAGATGGGACAATGCCGTTTAATTTATCGTACGCATACCTCATATGCAAATCGTATTTTACAATACAGATATCGCCGCTGTTCTGCTTAATATAGCGGTAATACTTTCCCATGGATGCATACTTACTGCCGTTTTTATACCCCTGCCATGCCCTTTTCTGCGCGTCTGCCGAAAAAGTTCCGGTCTTAAACTGCCCCGCCGCATCGTAAATCCCGTATCTGCATCCATCCGGAATCAGGGCTTCCACATCTGTCCCCGCAGCCTTAATTTCTTCCGTATGGTCCGTCAGTTGCAGCTCCGCATAATTGGCAGGCAGCGTAAATCCTGTCATGGGACTTAATACCAGAAGCACCAGACAGAACATTCCGATTCCGAACGTATCCAGACAGAATAACGCCGCAAATTTCAAAAACAGCCCGGTCAGTGTTTTTTGTCTTCTTTTTTTCATTTCCATCGATAGCCGATCCCCCAAACCGTTTCAATCGGGTTGATCCCGAATTTCTGGAATTTTGCACGGATATTTTTTACATGCTCCGTAATTGCGGAACTGTTGCTGTCCCCGTCAAATCCGAATACATGCTCTAAAATCCGTTCTTTCGAAAATACCTGTCCGTGGTTTAATGCCAGAAATTCGCAGATCGTATATTCCGCCTTTGTAAAAACAAGTTCATGTTCCTGCACATAGATTTTTCTCTCCCGCATGGAAAAACGCACCTCCCCGATACAGATCGTATGCGTTTTTTCCCTGTTTTCCCGCCGGATATGTGCAGCAACTCTCGCCCGCAGTTCCCCGATCCCGAACGGTTTTGTGATATAGTCATCCCCACCCGCGCCAAGCCCGGTCATTACATCTTTCTCTTCGGTTTTTGCCGTGAGAAACAGAATCGGACAATCCACTTTTTCACGGATTCTGCGGCACAGATCAAACCCGTCTATGCCCGGCATCATCACATCTAAAAGAATGAGCTGGTATCTGCCCAGTTTGTCTTCCTCCAGTTGCAGCGGATCTTCAAGTGCCGTCACCTGATACCCTTCCCGCAAAAGTGCTTTTTTGATCACAGCTAAAATTTCCCGGTCATCATCAATTGCCAATATCTCAGTCATTGCACTGCCTTCCTTCATATTTATGAAACCATACTCCGATTATGACACACATCAGAAACAAGAGCAACAGACAAAACAACACACGTTTCCCGTTTACGGGATCATTGCAGTACCGAATGCCCCTTGCACTCCACGTAGCCGGAAAAAACTGCCATCTGCCCTCCCCAAGCCCGGTGAGAAACAGGGCGGACACCACCGACTGCGCCACGCCCACGCACTGGGATACGGTCTTTGGAAAGATCAGATTCAGGAACAAATGCTCCAGATACAACGGCACACTTCCGAAAATCAGTGTCCCCGTCAGCCGCACATACCGCATGCCAATCCCCTCTTTTCCCAGTAAAAAATGATACCCGGCAGCAAAAAGAACTGCTGCCCCGAAAATTGCAAGAACCCCCATGCCAAAAAGAACCACGCCCTTTACAACAAACCCTTTGCCCTTTACTTTGTAGTTCCCGAGAAATACCTGAAAATGATTCTGCTCCTCAAGTCCGATATTTCCCGCACACACAATGCTCACCACAAACGGAAGCCCGATACCGATCAGTTCAAAATATGCCATGGTCTGTCCCATGGGATTTCCTATGGTCCCGCGATAATAAAACAGCATGAAACCAGCGATGATAACCGGCACCGCCACATGAAACGGAATTAAAAAAGTATGCTTCATTTTCAAAAGTTCCGCCCGGACACTTCCCATCACACGTTTTGTCATTCTGCCACCTGCTTTCGAAACCATGTTCTGCCTGCCAGCCAGAATACCAGAAACCACAGAAGTGCGGCAGGAATTCCAATCAACAGACCACTCACTCTGCCGAGTTCCGGAGAATAGGTCACCTGCCCCGGCTCAAACGGCAGTCCGTTTGGCATCACTTTGATCACGACACACATCAGCCGCGATGTGATCGCTCCCGGAAACAACGCAAACCACGGTTTTAACGATACCGACGTAGACAAAATACTATAGATTCCAACATGGATCACAAGCATCAGAAATGTGCTTATTTTCTGTGCAAGAAGCAGGCAGAACGGAATCTCCCAGAGTGTGGTAAGCCACAACACAATCCCTGCCAGTATCTGTGCCGGAATCGGGATTGCCTGCCTCATCTTCAGATTCCCCACGGATTCCAGCAGCATCTGCCCCATCATGGAAAACAGCGTAAGTCCAGCAACTGCAACCGCCGACATCTTTATTCCGACAAGGATTTTTGCGTCCCAGATCTGTTCCATGCCGCAAGGCAGTGACCATATCGTGTAATTCTTTTTCTGTTTGTCCTTTTTCCCGATGATGCTGCACAAAATGCCCAGAAACCCCGGATACAGCCCGATGTACCACCAGTTGTACACATCAACGGAAAAATAGGAAGAGGTCAGCCAGAATGCCAGCAACGCCGTAAACATCGGCATGCCGAGCGTAATTGCTGCCACGGAGGTATGACGGTATTTTAACTGTTCCGCCTGAAAATAATGTTTCATGATTCATTCCCTCCTTTTGCGACAACCTTCATAAACAATGCTTCCAGATCCTGCTGTTCCTGCAGTTTTCCTTCAAATCCCACCGTTCCCTTTGCAATGATCCCGATGTAATCGGCGGTCTGCTGGATTTCACTTAAAATATGGCTTGAAATGATCACCGTAATGCCTTTTTGCGGGAAACTCCGGATCAGTGCGCGCAGCTCCTGAATTCCAAGTGGATCTAACCCGTTGACCGGTTCGTCAAGTACCAGCAGTTTCGGATCATTCAAAAGTGCCAGACCGATGCCAAGCCGCTGCTTCATTCCGAGGGAAAAAGCCCCTGCTTTTTTCTTTCCCGTATCCGTCAGGTCGACGGTTTTAAGTACTTTCTGAATTTTTTCATCCGGAATTCCGAGAAGAAGCGCGCGCACTTTCATGTTCTCCCACGCCGTCAGGTTTTCATAAATGGGCGGTGTCTCGATCAGCGCGCCAATATCCGCCAGATCTGCCCGCGTCCACTTATGCCCCTCAAAATAAATTTCACCGGACGTAGGGTTTAACAATCCGGTGATTGTTTTCAACAGCGTGGATTTTCCCGCGCCGTTTGCCCCCAAAAGTCCGTATACACAGTTTTTGGGGATTTCCATTGTAATGTTTTTCAGAACGTTTTGTCCTTTAAATTCTTTTGACAGATTTCTGATCGTGATCATATTCTGTTCCATGTTTCATCCTCCTCTTGATTTGTAAAATCAGTATAAAGGAGAATTCTAAGGAATTTATAAGGATCTTTTTATTTTATCTGCAGCTTTAAAAATGCCTGCTTCTGCGACGGATCTTCCGGGCTTTCCACAGCAGGATTGCTGTCTGCATGGCATGACTTTTTATATTCTGCGCCGCATCAAGCTTTTTTTGCTTTTCCAACAACTTTACCATGGTGTCCTGATACAGTTCGTTTCCACGCTCTGTACTCTCGGCATTCATCCTGCAGAACCGCAGAATGTCTTTTCCATGTTCGGTGACAAACTGCTCAAATTCGTGCTTATCCATCCCTGATCCTTTTTCTCTCTTAAATCGATTTAAGGGGTTTGCCCTTACACTTTTATATTGTCCTGAACTGGCAAAAAGGTTTTATTTATACTATAATAATATCCTGAATCATCAAAAATGGCTCCGTTTTATTTTTCAAGCATACTTAATTAACGACAAATAGGAATTTCCATAATAGAACTTGCAGTTAAGAGGCTCCTGGAAAAGATATGCGAATCCCATAAACTGAAATAAACGTAAAAACACCCGGTTAAATCACTTGATGATAAGGACTGGTATCTATAGATAAAAAATTAAATGCTCAGGTGACGTTTTTTCGAAATTTTAGTGTTTGAAATCAGGAAATGTCACCTATATAGTAAAAATTGCTTTTCCAGGTACCGCTTTTTTCGAGAAAGTGGTACCTGGAAAAGCAATTTTTGATCTATAGAGACTTTCCGGTATCTGAATGTTAAATTTTCAATATATAGGTACCGCAATGGTATCTTTTACATGAATTTTATTGGCATAGATACCACAATGGTATCTTTTACATGAATTTTCTTCCGGGAGCGCCTTTAACTGGAGAAAATCCATTATATATCAGATAACCCTGTACGACATTCTTTTCAGAAAAAGTTGTAAATTGGTGTATCTTTTGTTAGCTACATGCGTAAAATCCTAACGTAAAAATACATCCACCTAGCAAATTTTTGTTTCAACCACATATCTCTCCATACCACCAACTATTCTATATTTCTGCTAATACTGAAATTTTATCCATCATATTTACCTACAATTAGCCCACATATCATCCCCTTTTGTAGATGCCCATATTTCTGTGAATATATCAAATTTACTCAGAAAATCCCTGCATTCCTTCTCAATATCGCCAGACAGATACTTGTCCATGAAATTCTGCATATGATAAAAACCGATCTGCGTGTCCCCATAGATATCATATGGTACATCTGCCAACCATGTTTTATTCTTATATGAAATTTCCACATATCCCTTTTGGTATTCCAGCCGGTTGTTCTCATCCCAGCCCGGAACTTTTTTCGACTGATAGAAAAACTTAAAGTTTTTTGGCGGTATAGAATTGATATCTGTCATGCTGATCACACGCCCCTGAAATGCATGATGCTGCCATACTTTATTATAGTCAGTACCTCCTGCAAGTGTCAAATCAGGACTTTGTTCCACTTTATCAAAATCAACATCCTCCGTTTCCCATTCCCTACTCATTTCCTGAATGGTCTGCCGGACGCTGTTTCTCATATCTTCTTCTTTGTAATAATAGTCTGAATTATAATACATCCAATCATAATCATCCACACCACCATGTCTGGCTGCTATTTCTGCTCCTTCCCTTTCATTTGCGGCGTAAGCGGCATTCACATTGATTTTCTGCAGAAAGCCATATATGTCTTCCAATATCTGCTGATTATCTTTTGCATTGTATCCATTTGTATATCTCTGCTGAACCATTTCTACACGCATATCTATACAAATATTTTTTATCTTCTGTTGTACGTCCTCTGCGGACATTTCCCCGGAATAGTAGGAATCCATCATATCTTTCATATTTTGTATGACCTGTCCTCCATAACTTCCGCTTAAACAGGATGATGGCATTCCCTTTATTTTCATAATATCGTTGTAATTTTCACTTGTAAGTTCTAATCGAGAAATGCCTTTTGCGTTCAATTCGTAATAAGATTTTGCCTGATCCGGCAATTTATAATCATCGCCAAGGTATTTATTTCTTATTTCTTCATTCGCCTCTTCCGAACCACCGATCACATAGCTTTTTGACGGATCTGTTCGGCAGACATTGATCCAACCGATATTGCCTTGTATGTTCATATACCCTCCCTATATAGTCAAGTCCTTTTTCCTTATTTTTCAAGGAATTTTTAGTTGCTTATCTCAGTTAAATGAGCCAATGGCATGGATATTTCTTTACATCTGGTACTAAACATAGATGATTAGGGTATACGAAGTAAAACGTCATTGTTTCTCGCTTTACATGGCCTTGTGTATCCCCTTCCTTCTATGGTCGTCAACCTCCCATGTCTAACAGGATCTTTGTCCCAACTTCCTTCGTTTTGCATATCCATAATCCGGGTGTCAGCTCAGCTCCTTCACAGGATCGTGTCCTCTGGTGATTATTCCTGCCGACTACTGGCTCATTCTTTGTTTGTATTACTGACTTTGCTCTGGCAACAGCACTTTTCAGCGGACGTTTATCTGTTGCCATCTGCTTTTGCCCTTACAGGGCACTTTCCGGCTTAACCTCTTGATTACTTCTTTATCGTGGCTGGAATCAGGTGTCAGGGGTGGAACCGTTCCACGGCACTTTGTGCCCTTGATAGCTGATTCCAACCACGATACACTTACAATGAGGTTCAGCTGTTATGCTGCCTGCAGCATCTGTTTTTGTGGTCTTCTGATGTCACTTATCATCTTTGCTCCATCGTAATCAACTCCTGTTGTCAGAATCTTATATGCGATTCTCAAAAACTTACATGCCACTGCAACAAGCGATTGTTTCTTCTTTAAAGGATTCTCTTCCCGGTGCGTGTAATAGTAGTGCAGTTCTTTGAATTCTTCATTCTTACCTACAAGGGACAGTGATGCCTCGAACAGTAAATATCTCAGCTTCTTTCGTCCCCGTCGGCTTATCCTCGTTTCTCCCTGATGCTTTCCTGAACTATCCTCTACCAACGCATATCCGGCTAATTTCTGTATCTGTTTCGGATTGTCAAAACGTCTTATGTCTCCGATTTCAGCTACTAATCCCGATATTGTTTTTATTCCTACTCCCTTTATCTGGAGCATTTTTTCTACATATGGGATTTCTTTTACCAGTTCATCTATAAGTTCTACAACTTCTTCCATCCGCTTGCTGTATCTCTCATAGTCTGACAAAAGATTTTTTATTTCCATACGTGCTGTAGTCAGACCTTCCCGGCTTCCAATGCTGTGCCCTGCGGCATCCACAAGCTTTGTTGCTCTTTTCATTCCCACACCCCGCAGCTTTGCATCACGCCAGATTTTGTTGACCCCATCCACACCTCCTTCCATTTACACGGTAATATTTTCATTACCTATTTTTGTTTTTTAGGTCTTTTAGGCTGATGCAAAATAACTATTTTACCGCCACACGCATAAAAAGCCGTCTCATCTGAGATTATTTCTGACTTGTACTTATAAGATTCTGTCAAATATCAAAAATCATTTTGACAGGCTGATCCCTTCAAAAATATTTATCATATGATTTTTTAAATCAAACCTACTCAATATAGAACTAACAATATTACTTACGCCTTGAATATTTTTATTATAATCTTCATTTTTTCTACATAATAAATACTCGTCTTTCATATCATCCATAAGTTCGAATAATTTATCAGAATCGTCCTTATCATTTGCAGCATCTATATTGATCTGATTTCCAAAAACTGTAATGTTTCTTGCTTTTTCGGTTTCTTTTCGTGAATTCATCACCATCGTCTGCCATTCTATTTCCCTCTTATACGCATTATTTAAACGATCTATTTCTTCTTCCTTTGATAATTTTCTTTTTCCCATTTTTTCATCTGCAACCCATACTTCTCTTGTACCATTCTCATATCCCTCATTTATTTTTTCATACAGACTTGCATATGCTCCCAATGATGCAGACATAATATCCTCAAATCCATATTGCATCCCTTTTTCTCGTATTTCTTGTAATGATTTTGACCGTTGCATACTCAATTCCTGTGACCATACATCAGCACCTGTACTGTCTAATTCAACAGCACCAGATTCTTCCATTTGATACAAAGAATCATTCTTTTTGCTTAAATACTCCTGCCACTTGGAAACACCTTCTTTTGATATATTTACTATATCGGTATTATTATATGTTTCCATTTTTTGGGATTCATTTTGTGTTTTCAATTCATTTGAGTATGTTATGCTATTTAAATTTACTCCTGATGAAATTTTCATTGATTAATCGTCTCCTCCCTTTGGTTCTTCTCCATTCCAGTACGGATAATAATACTTCATAGTATAAGGTCTGTAATATGTTATTGAATGATTTCCAACTTCATAAAAATAGTTATACCACTCAATATCTATGATCTTTCCAGTGTCCGGATCAATAAATACATTACACATATTTAAATCTGCCCACAGATAATTTTCTGCATATGCACCCGAACAAATATTATGAATCGTATAGCATTTATTTGACCAATCATGTACAGATAATGTTAAAACATCTTTATTTGATATTCCAGTAAATGTTGAACTATGATAGCGTGCCACATCTGGAATTGTCTGTTGTAACTCAGGTGAAATGCTTGTACCTTCTTCCTGTAACAAACACACACCGAAGTTTTCTGTCTTTTTTAAATTTATATTATAGTTTTGAACTCCAGCGGAATTTGACAAACTCTTAGTATATGAATATGAAAAATCAATGGGATTTCCATTAACATAATACTTTGTTCTTTCCGAATTAAATTGAAAAACTATACCTGCCTTTTCACAACATGCAAATATGGTTGCCGTACTATCTGTTGACACTGGTGCAATATTTTCAAATTTAATTGTATATGATGATGTCCTTGAATATGTTCCATTAGGACTTGACACCTTAAAATAATGTTTCCCCGCTTTTAATGATACCAATTGTCCTTTAATTATATTTCCTCCGGTTCCACCTGCATACTCAATTTTATATCCAAGAGTAGACAAACTTGAAAGTGAATATCTTACCGCACTTGCCTCATCTAACGTAATACAATAATAATCACAATCAAATGGATTATCTATAAACGACGATATACTTGTATTTTCATCTACTGGTGTTGCTAAACTTGCGCTATCATTTACCTCATATTGAATATCCTGTGTACTTTGATAATATGCAATTGCATACCGTCCGCACCCTTCATATGCGCTAATTCCAAAATAATATATACCTTCGTCTAGCACTTCTGTGCAATACTCGCTTACCCCAAGTCCAGATGTAGCACTTTCTCCAACTAAATTTAATTCATGAGTATCTTGATTCAGTTTAAATAAATAAATGTCTGCATCCACATTTGAAACCAGCTGCAACATTATAGATGCTTTTGCACGTTGTTCAAGTATAAAACCATACCATCTCATCTCACCTTGTTCAGTCAAAGTACCTTGAACGACATTCTCATCCTCAATCAATAATGCATAATTGGGATCTGTATTTTCACTCTCATCTTCAGCATATCGTGAAGTCTCATTTATACAATATGTTTTCTGTACATCTTGTCTATCATTTTTATTAATTACATCATTAGATATTATATTTGTATCCAACTCAACAGACTGCACATTTATCATTTGTTCATCTGCATGCTGAACATTTTCTCCATTGTTTTCTAATTTTAAAGAAGTAATTGTACTCGTCCCATGTGCATAAGCCGTAATAGAACCTTCAAAATTGTAAAACAATAATAATGTCATCATTATTGCAATAATCTTTGCCACCTTTTTTCTTTTTTTCATAAAAATTCCACCTTTTCTTTTGTAATAGTTTAGTAAAACAATACCTTACGATACTTGCTAAACTTAGAACAACCATTCAGATTCCTCTATTTACTAAATTATAGGAATCCAACAAATAAACCCTCTAACCATCTTTCACTTTTTATTCTTTGGCTGGTCAGACGTTTCGGCTGATGCCATATTCCTAAAGCTTTTTAAACTTTTTTCATTTTATTTTCCACCTTTCTTACACAGTAATATTTTCATTACCTATTTCTGTTTTTTAGGTCTTTTAGGCTGATGCAAAATAACCGGGCAATAGCGAGAAGCTTCATTTCCATTCTGCTCTACCTCAAGTTTTACCGCTTTTTGCATTAAGCTTAATAACTCTTTCTTAATATTATTACTCATCACATTTCACCTCCTGTCCAGTTATTTTTCCCAGTGTTAATAAAATTGCACATAAAATCATTCCAAAACTTATAAACAGAATATATTTTTCTGCCATTCCCAGATATGTAAGTGCAATAACAACTAGCAGTTCCACAAATACTGTTATCCTGGCAAGTTTTTTATTTTCCTCGAATTCTTCCTTATTCCAATCCATGCCAGGATGATTTACTGCTCCTAATACAAAAATAGCCATTGCCGATACAAGAAAAATAATCATATTTATCTTCATATTATTAAGAAGATATGGGTATATCAATTTTATATATATAAGATAAATACTTACCGTTCCAATAAAACAGCCTCTAAAACTGTTTGCATGATACCCACCTGTGCACTTTCTTAAATTTGATAAAGATATAGTAAATAAAACAGTTTCAAAAAAATATCCTTGAAATAACGCTATCATATAAATAGCCGAAAATCCTATTATCTTTTCAACAATAAGTTGTATGGAATATGAATAAATACTCTCTTCGCTTTCTTTAATCAGACCATCCATATACATGTTCTTTGTCAACATATTTGCAATATATTCTGTCATGACTTCATCATCTCCAGTTCACTTTATCTTTTTATTCGTCATTTCCTGTCTAATTCTGTATATCCATTGCAGAATTGGAAATTTTAAAGCAGAATTGGAAATAAAAAAAGTAGATACAACTATAAATCGCATCTACTCTTCCTGATTATGTATTAAAATTGCAACCTTAAAATTATTTTTATCATGTTTTATCACGCAGGAACCGTCATATTTTTCAACAGTTTCCTTTATATTTTCCAGTCCTATCCCATGTCTGTCTGCTTCCTCATTTTTCGTCGTTATGTATCTTTTTCCTACGATTACCGGTTTCCCTGAAAATGTATTTGTAACAGACAAAACAATCTGATGTTCTTCTTTTACAAATTTCATTTTTATGATTGGGTTTTCACACTGTTCGCTTGCTTCTATCGCATTATTTAATAAATTTGACAATATCAGAACAATGTCCTCATCTTTGATTCTCAAAGCCGACAGATCATTTACCTTAACAACAAATACAATGCCTTTTTCCCTTGTTTCCTGATACCTTGAGTTTAAAATTGCATTAACAATTACATTATTTGTATCAATGAAATCTGTGTGCTGCATGATTTCATGATTATATTGCTTCAAATAATGATTAATCTCGTCTGCTCTGTTTTCACTGGCCAACGCAGCAATCAGTGCAAGCTGGTTTTTATACTCATGTTCCCTTTTCTTCTGTTTATCATAGTTTTCTGAAATTGTCCGGTACATTCCGGTTTCATTTTTAACCCGTTCCAGCAATAAGCGGTTCTCTGTTATCTGTACTTCTCTTTTCAATATATCATTGATCAGACAAAAAATGATAATATTCATCACCAATAGTCCAAATGCAATACAGATCAATATATTTTTCTGATGACTGCTTTCCGGGATTTCAAAATTCGTCAGAAGTGCAATCAGGACAATAATTGTATAAACCGGAACGATCGTAAATCTCACCCATTCCAATGTGGTGAGCATCTCCGAAGATTTTTTTACAACATATCTTCGCAGCACCATAATAAAACAGACCTGCAGCATCTGGCTTAAAATTCCAAGCAGCGCATTTATCAATAATGGTTCTGATAAACGTTCTACGGTAATTGCCGGAAAACATTTAGACAGCATCAAAATAGAAATATAATCCGTTATAAAACAGATTCCCTGATAGGATATAACAAAAATTGCTGTTTTTATACACCGCTGTCTGAAATACAAACACATGAAAAGTGTTCCTGCCCCGATAATAGCCACTTCTTTCAGGATAATGTCACCATCCAGTTTTACTGAAATAAAGTAGTCTGCCATGATCATACCACCGACGATCGCATACCGGCACCATTTACCTGGTAATTCTCTTTTTTTGGCAAAAGTCCCGATAAACATTATGCACAATATTACAAAAAGCACTGTATATAGTACTCCATAAATATCCATTTTCATTAAATTTCACCTCTGTAACAAGCAAATTCATTTCTTGTATCTAAAAATCTCGCCTTAGATATTGCAAGACTTTTTCCATTTGAAAGAACAGCCCGGTAACGCTCCACGCTTTCTACATATTTTAAATTCACCAGATAACTTTTATGAATCCGACAAAAATCTTTATTTGGCAGCAATTCTGCAATATCATCCAATTTCATATATATTGTATAATGAACTGCATCCTCACCCACCATATAAAATACCAGTCGATGCAGATTGCTTTCTATATAAAGAATGTTTTCCAGACTGATTGTTATTTTTCCCTCCTGAAAATCAAAGGTCATTTCATTTTCTTCGTAATCCATTTTATCAAGGATTGTGTCCATACACTCTGTCATTGCTTTTTCAAGGCTTTCATGATCCTTTATGAGATACCTTACTGCATCCACCTTGTATCCTTCCAACGCATATGTAATAAAAGCCGTCACAAAAACAATAAAAACATCTTTCGTGATTTTCCGTATTTCCTTTGCTGTCTCTATTCCATCAATTTCTTCCATATTCACATCAAGGAAAATAATATTATATTGAGAAATTGCTGATCTTAATGCTAATAATTCTTTTCCTGACTCATACATATCAATCATACATTCGCAGTTTTTCCCTGCCATATATTTTGATATAAGCTTCTTTTCTGTTGTTCGGAAATATTCTTCATCATCACATATTGCAATCGACAACATCACATTCACCTCCTCAGACACAGATTTCCCGGTTGGCACGCAGGGTGTCTATACAGCATCATTACCATGTATGGAGAAATGCACAGAATTCCATACTTTTTGATTATGCGCACCTTTATTCTGCTACATTCTTTGATTATACGCAATATTAATTTCAATTTTTATCATGTTACAGTCAACTGTGAAATGTTGTCTTGTGAATTCTTGTCATCTAAAATTCTTCATGATATGATATACTTGGTTTTTAAGAAATGATGTATACAAGGAGACAGGTATATGGTAGATCTTAACATTCCCGTCGGCGTTTCGGATTTTGAAAAGCTTAGGGAAAATAATTATTACTATATCGATAAAACCGGATTTATTTCTAAATTACTACAGACGAAATCTGCTGAAGTAACCTTAATTACACGTCCCCGGCGTTTTGGGAAAACACTTGGCATGCGTATGCTGGCAAGTTTTTTTGATATTCGAAAAGACTGCCGAACCATATTTGAAGGGCTGGAAATTTCCAAAAATACTGCTTTATGTGATGAATGGATGAATCAGTACCCTACACTGTTTTTGTCTTTTAAAGATGTGGATGGACTTACCTTTTCCAGTGCCTGCGACATGCTGATGTACACCATCTCCGATTTATACCAGCAGCACCTTTATCTGTTAGAAAGTGATTCTGTAAACGATTATGATAAAGAAATCATACATCATATCGCAGAACGCAAAGCCACTGTCTCTGAGATCAAACAAAGTCTTGTATTGCTGACAAAAGCTTTAGCTTCATATTATGCAAAACCAGTCATCCTGTTGTTAGATGAATATGATGTACCAATTGCAAAAGCCAGCTCTAATGGATACTATGACCAGATGCTTGAGATTATCAAAGGAATGCTCAGTACTTCCTTAAAAGATAATGCTGCCCTCCGGTTTGCAGTGATCACCGGATGCCTTCGGATTGCAAAAGAAAGCATTTTTACCGGGACAAATAATTTTGTATCTGACACCATTACAGATTGCCGTTTGAATGAATATTTTGGATTTACACAAAAGGATGTAGAACAGCTTCTGCGGGATGCCGATGCCATGGAACATTCCAAAGATTTGAAATTCTGGTATGACGGTTATCACTTTGGAGATGTCGATGTCTATTGTCCGTGGGATGTCATGAATTATATGCGAGATCTGCAATACAATCCCGATGTCAGGCCGGCAAGTTACTGGAAAAACACCAGTGATAATGCTATTGTTCGTTCTTTTATTGATTATGCCGGAAATACCATTACCCGGAAATTGGAAACCTTGCTTTCAGGCGGATATATTACACAACAGATTGATGAAAATCTTACTTACGACTATCTACATTCTTCCGAAGACAATCTCTGGAGTATTCTTTATCTCACGGGTTATCTGACGAAAGCCCGCGATGCAGATCTCCCTGAACATTTGCCGGATGGTATATCCGCACTGATGATTCCGAATGCAGAAATCCGGGAAATTTTTGAGACAACCATTTTAAAATGGTTTCAGGAGAGTGCCCTGACCTGGAACCGTGAAACTCTGTTTCATGCCGTTTGGAATCAGGATGCAAAGACAATTTCTATTGAAATGACAAAACTTCTGCGCAAAACAATCAGTTACCATGATTACAAAGAAGATTATTATCATGCTTTTTTAGCTGGCATATTTGCCGGAGCCGGTTATATGGTAGACTCTAATAAAGAACACGGAGAAGGACGCAGTGATGTGGTTGTGTACGACTCCCTCAATGGCCGCGTTGCTGTCTTTGAAGCCAAGTACGCCAAATCTCTCAACGATTTAGACACCGCATGTGAAAAAGCTGTGCAGCAGATGGATGATCTCATGTATGCCAAATCCTTTGAAGATGATTATGATGAAGTCATTTGTTATGGGATTTCATTCTATAAAAAACGCTGTGTTGTGAAGAAAAAATAATTCAAATTATCAGTTGTAAAACACCTCTGAAAAGAAACGCCAGATCCGGCAGATGAAGCCTGTTCTGGCGCTTCTTTGCAGATTTATCCTTATCCGCACTCGCGCAATAAATTTCTTTCCTATTTTTGTAATCTCTTCGGTAACCAGCTTCATCTGGTGTCGAATTATCCTTCGAATAATAATAAAGCCCATATCCCTGCTTTACCAATGCCTCTGCTGCAAAATTTTCATAAAGCGCGCCTTTATAAATGCCAAGATTTTTATTTGCACGCAAGTCAATTTGTGATTCATCGTCCAGACTTGCCACCAATAATCCGGTATCCGAAATATATACTTTATATTTGCTTTCATCCACATTTCCTTTTAATGGCAATTCCGGAAATTGCAAACATTCACATACATTAATAAGCCCGGCATCTTTCAACCACTCTACACATCCCATATAATCCTTAGATCTTCCCCCCTTAGAGACTTTCGAATATTGAAATTTTTTATTTTCTTTAGCAAGCTGTGCTGGAATTGACCGGTATACACTCAGAATTTTCGCCTTATCCAGCCCTTGTGCATACTTTACAATATCATTTTCATAATCTACCAATTCGTTTTCTTCAAAATGTTTCGTCGGATCAATCCTGCTGATCAACTTGATAATATGTTCTGCTGAAAACCCTTCTTCAACAATAACTTTATAAGATGGCTCTGTAATAAAGTTGATCTCAATTACATTTTTATGAGCGATTTTTTCTTCAAAATTACATTTTCATGAGCGAATTATATTTATTTTTTACATTTTTATGAGGAAATTTACTTTTTTCAAGAGTCTATCTTGATCGTTTCTATCAATTTTTCTGTTGTTTAATCAGGCAAATGTTAATTTTTTACCAACCGTAACGCATATCTGCATAAAAAATCGATGGCTTAGAATACATTGTTCCAAGCCATCGTAAAAAGCTTACTATTCTGTCGATTCTGCCGTATCCGGCTTCACATGATTTTCTTTGATATCCCATGTGATCGTATACTCTTTTCCTAACATCGTACCCATATTTTTTACATAATCCTCTAACATAGACTGCACCCTTTGTTGTGCCTGTGCTAATAAAACAGTATCATTTGCTGCTGTCTTCTCCATTTCTTTCTCTGCCTTTTTATAGGCTTTCGTCTGATCATCTGCATCCGCTATTGCTGAATTTTTTGCATAATAATAGGAATCCTTGGTAATGCTGTCGGGATTTGGTTTTGAACTTAATACCTTTGCTTCTGGAATATGTATTTTTACATTTTCACCATCTACTTTTACATCTAACTTTGAACTATCAATGCCAAGTGTAACTATCCCATCATAACTGATCCAAAAATTTTTATCTTTTTTCCATAATAAATAACCAGAAGCATTTTCTTTCTTTTCATTTTTCTTTTCCTCATAAATTATTGTTTATGACAAAGAAAAGGACCTTTCGATCCTTTTCTTCATCCCACCATCATAAAGCAGATCCTATTGGATTTCTGCAAGCTTTTTCACAATACGTGCCTGCACTTTTGTATAGTAGGCGGCATCCGCAGTCGACAGATTATCCGTATCTACGTCATTTAACTTCTGCATGTAATCGGCATATTTCGTCATATAATCCGCATAATCATTTAACATTCCCGCCACATCATCAGAATTTTCATACTTTTTCATAAACTCGATATATTCATCAAAGAAATCTTCATAACTATCCATCATCTTCTTAAAATCCGCATCAACTGCCCCATCTTTCTTTTTAGAACTGGTTTTCTTTTTCTCCTTCTTATCAGTCTTTGAGGAATCTTTGGATGTATCTTTTGCGTTTTCCGAGTCATCTGTTTCTTCCGGCTCCTCTGTTTCTTCCGGCTCCTGCGTATCCTCCGTATCATCGTCCAGGTCATAGATATCTATATTCATTGTCTTTTTCCTTTTATCATAACTCAGCGAGAGCGTATATCCATCTTTATTCTCTGCATCATATGAATCTTCCGTCCCATAATAATCCACATTAAATCCGTTTTCCTTACATGCATTTATATAATCTGCAAACTGTGATTTCGACGTATTAAAAACGTCAATTTCAAAAGAATCTTCTGCATCCAATACAATTTCTCCGTATTTCGATTCCGGAACAGGCAACGATTTTACCAGCGTACTTGTCGGCCAATGATACTCTGTTTCTTTCGTCTTCATAGCATTACAACCACTAAGATTTCCCAAAATCATTATTCCACAACACATTACCATCATTAATCTTTTTTTCATTTCTCTTTGTCCTCCCTTTTTTGATCCTGCTTCATTTTTCTCAACACTGCTATATGATCCATATAGGTCTTTTCCACAGTGTTTTCCTCTGTCGGAACCGGTAACATCCCATTTTGCTGTACATATGAAATAAATTCCATCTGTCCATTAAGCTGTCTGATCTGTTGCCTTAGCCCTCGGATTTTCTTTTCCAGATACTGTTTTTGTTGTTTCTCCGAAAGTGTCAGAAGATACTTGATTTCCTTCAGATCAAGCCCCATTGCCCGATACACCAGAATCTCCCAGAGACGTTCCAGTGCAGCGTCATCGTACAGTCGATAATTGTCTTTCGACCGCTGGGCAGGCAATAGTCCTTCATCATCATAAAACTGCAAAGTTCTCTTGCTCACTCCTGCCAGCCGGCTCACTTCGTTTACTTTTTTCATTACGGCCTTTACCTTTCCCCGTACTTTTCAGCATAAACTATCACGCATACGTGACCGCAATACTGATTTCCAGAAATGCCATTTCTTGGGTTTCATAAAGGCCTTTGAAAATTTTGCGAGGTAATATTTCCGGAAATAAAAAAGTTCTGGAAAACATCTGTTTCCCAGAACTTTTTATCCTTTATTATTCATTTTTCTTACAAACCTGCCGGATCAGCTGAATCAGTGCCACCACTGCCAATGCTATATGCCCGTAATCATCACAAGAAAACCCGTCTTTCTTCTTAAAAGCCCAGATTTTCATCCACCAGAATAATCTGAAACCGTCCTTTGACCCTGCTGAATCGGGTTGTCAGAATCTGACAGCAGATGCACTGTGGACTTTTACAGTCAAAGCAGCTTCCGTTTTTGGAACATGGTGTGTCAATGCCAAATCGCTGTGCATTAATCGGTGCCGCCTCATTCCGCGCACGGTGCAGGGCGTCTTCCTCGGATTTTACGACTTTGTTCATACCCACAATCAGCAGAACATGCTTTGGTCCATAGGCATACGCAGCCACACGATTGGCATTTCCGTCAATATTGATAAACACGCCATCCTCGCTCATGGCATTGACACTGCCCAAAAAATAATCCGAGCTGAATGCTTTCCGCGCAATCTCCTCTTTTTCCTCCGGGGTTTTTACTTTATCCCGGTCATAAAATTCATACTCCCCGTTGGAAATGGCATCGTAAAGACCACACTCCTTTACTGAAGCGGCCCCGCCCATGTTGATACTGCTGCCCTTTGGAATCAGTTCGAGTGCTTTCTTTACCGCTTCCTCTTTTGTCTCTACATAGTATGCTTCCATGTTTCGGGATTCCAGTGCCGCCACAACACGCGCTCCCAGTTTTTCATTTCTCATTTTTCTTACGTCCATTGTGTAAACCTCTTTTCCAAATAGCTACGCTATGATTTCATACTGCATCAGCTCATATTTGAGTCTGCTTCCCTCCATAATTTCCGGTGGAAGCAATGCCCGCGCCACAAGTTTTAAATCATCGCTTTCGATATCTGTCCGCTTTAAATTTGCATAATCTCCATCAATGCTGACCACTTCATAATACCATGTTTCCATATGCTACCTCCATTTTTTATTTCATATAAATCTCACAGACTGCTTAAAGGCGCTACATGAATGTATTTTTTCGCATAGCTATTGATTCCCCACAGTAATCCGTCTGCTAATTTTTCCATTTTTTTGTCACTGTGATCCGAGCACTGGTTGCCCAGTTCAATATCAACAGAAGGAATTGTACTGTATGAAGTCTGCGTCAGGTCAATCTCCGCAGCTCCTGTCCCGCTTATTTTCACTTTTTTAGAACGCAATCCCTTAATCAAAGCTTTTCCCAGAGCATCATGTTCTTTCCAATAAGAAGCAACCGGTTTTCGGTTTTTCAGCTGTTTCGGAACAGAAGCATAAAAACATCCTTTGTCATAGGAAAGTCCGTCACTGTCCCAATGCAGTGCAATATGACAATCTGCTACATTATTACATATAACCGTGCGCGCCACATTATCCAATTGTACATCCTTTCCATCCCGGACCATGAGCACATCATACCCCTCTGCCAGCAGTTTCTTTTTCAGAATCTGCGCCATACGAAATGTTACATCCCGCTCTGCGGTTCCGTCACGGAATGCCATGCCATCCGACACAGCCACAGCTTTGATAGATCCGGCTGCCGTTGTCCCTCCCGTTACTTTTGCAGAGCCATCCGGATGACACAGCGTTTTGACCGATGAACCGCCTTTCGTCCCATGTCCCGCATTGACTGCAATCACAATGTCCTTCCGGTTCTTTTTCGCCTTGTACATAACGGCATAGCCCGATATAATTCTGGCATGATCCGCATATTTCCAGGAAGAGTCCAGATAAATTTTCTCCTTCCCCTTCGCATATCCGCATATCGGGAAACTGATGACCATCAAAAATACAATTAGAAATACTATCCCCTTTTTCATATACACTCCTCTTTCTAAACATTCGACAGTTTTTATCCCCCTGTAGGAGCAAAATATCTTTTCACTGTCTTTACTCTACCTCATTTTTTATGGTAACACAAGATAAAATCCCCGTGTCATTGCATTTCGGTGCCTTTAAGAGTATCATTACCATGATACGAATTTTAGGAGGATAAATTTATGAAATTAAAAACAAGACAAATCACTGTTACAGCAATTTTACTCGCAATCTGCATTGTAAGCCAGTTTTTCAAAAACCTGAATGTATACATCACAGGCCCGATCATCAATGCCGCTCTGATTTTAACCACGGTATACGCTGGTCTGGCCTGTGGCATCATTTTAAGCGTGATCACTCCAATCACTTCCTTTTTCATCACCGGAAGCCCGATTATGGCAGCCATTCCTGCAATGTTCCCATGTATTATGATTGGAAATATCATTCTCGTTCTGGCAGTTGCCCTGCTCCGCAGTAAATTCGGTAAAAAAGCCGGTTTGCCCGTATCCATTGTAATTGGCGCTGTATTAAAGGCTCTGTTTATGGGAATTTTGATTTCTCTTATCATTCTGCCGAATATGCTCCCGGCAAAAATGCAGCCAATGTTACATGTCCTGCAGCTTCAATTTTCTGTCACACAGTTAATTACCGCTCTGATCGGCGGGGTATATGCTATCATCATTCTTGCGGTACTGCGTAATACCTCTCTTGGTGAGCAGGCGTAATCCCACATTACATAAATTAACGCCCCGGCAGCTACAACTACCGGGGCGTTTTATGTACCTCTCCAAAGTACCAGTTCTTTTTATTTTCTTTGTTTACTCTACATTTTTCAAAGCCTGATCCATCGGAATCTTCTTGATTCTCTGGAAATCAAATACCATAACAATCAGATATCCGATCAGCACAAATCCAAACATTTTTGCATAACCAATCGGTGTTACGCGAAAAGTGAACCAGCCGCTGTAGGAAAAGAGCATCATCCGCCATGCCGCGGCCATAACAAGTGTTCCAAGAATCACACTGATGAGATCCGCGATTACAACCACAATACTCGTTGAAAGCAGATACAGACTCGCGATCTCTTTGTTTTCGTACCCAAGGATTTTGGTCATGGAAATTGCATTCTCATTCTTTTCAATGATCAGCTTTGTCAGAAGATAAATCATAACAACTGCCAAAAGGATACACAGTACCTGGAAATATGTCATGTAAGAACCCATGGAATGATCCAGCTGATCTGCCATTTTTGTAATATCATGGATTGTAATGGTTGTTGCAATGTTATCCTCATCAATATCGGTAATTTTACTGTCGGATAAGAATCCGCTGAATTCATTTTCCTTCAGTTCAAATACTTTTCCGTAATTGTCAATCGACATAAAGAGCGCAAGACTTTGGGACTTGTCATAAAATCCCGCAACTTTAAACTTGTAAGATTTGTTTTCATACTTTTCATCCAGCGATACGGTATCGCCAACGGTAAGTCCATACTTGTCAGCAAACGAAGTGGAAATATAAACTTCATTTTTCTTGAGCGAACTTAACTTTTTGATCTTTACATAGTTGCTGTTGTCCGCGATTCCATATACCGAGATCTCCTCATCAAGCACATCACTCTTTTTTACGAGTGAGGTCATGTCAAACTTCTCCGCATCTTTATTTTCTGTCGTAATCAGTTTATTATCGTCATCCTCATAGGATTTGAGCACATACTGGTATTTTGCAAACATCATGCCATCCGTATTGCTCTTGTAATAATCGAGCGTATCCGGCATACCGACCGCCATCGCAAGCATGATCATGATAAAGAAAATACCGACAAACAAGATCAGATAGTTTGCAACATTCTGGAACATGATACGCAGACGGAAACGGCTTAAAAAGCTCCATCTCGGCAGACGCATGGCTTTTTTGTTCTTTGCCTTTTTTAAATCATGACGTAAAAACTGCAGTGGTGTATGCTGCATCATGCGCACGATCACAATCAGGTTGACAACCAGCATCAGGATCACCGGAACCACCGTAGTCTTAAAGAATGCATCCGGATTCCAGATCGTGTAATACGTTGGCAGACTGTAACTGTTGTAATACATCGACACAACAATATTTTTAAACACCGTATAGCCGAGTATATTTCCGACAATCGCAGCCAGCAGTGTTACAATAACCGGCATGGACAGATAGTGCCGCACCAGCTCTCCCTTCGTGTAACCGGACGCGCGCAGCGTTCCGATCGCGGAGGACTCTTTTGCAATCGTATTGCTGATCGTCACGGCAAAGATAAATGCGATGATTACCACAAGGATATCCAGCAGCACACCTCCCATGGCTTTGTCCGATCCCATATCATCGGTTGCAAAATTGATCGCCGGATTTCCATATTTCGGTGTGTAATCTTCGAGCTCATTGTCCGCAACAACCACCTGTGTGAGCAATGCACGCATAAAATTATCAGAGCGTGTTTTTTCCCCGGCCTCATCCGCAGGCTCCGTTTCATATTTCCATGCATAAGTATAGTGAATACTCTTGTGCAGCCGGTCGAAACCGTCCTGTGTCACCATTGCCACATCAAATTTCAGTGCATCAAACATCAGATCTGTGGTCTTTTCATGTAAGGTGGAGTAATTGGCATACGCAAGCAGTCCCACAACTTTATAAGTCTCTCCGGAAACTGTGACGGTATCTCCCACCTTTATTCCTACATTGTCGGCGTGCATACGGTCAATGGCAATTTCATCCGCCTTCTGTGGAAAACTTCCCTGCAGCATACATGCCAGATTGATATCCTTTGTCTTTGCAAATACGCGGATCGTTCCATCCTTTTTCCCATCGTTATTATAATCTTCTTCCTCATTTCGGAAAAAGTTTTCATACAATGTTGTCTTTGTTGCCTTAAAATCTGGATCGTTTAATTTATATTTTTCTTCCGCATCCGCATATTTGTCTTCGATCTTGTCCTGTGCCTTTTTCCAGGCTTTGTCGTAGGCTTTTTTGTAGGCCTTATCATACGCCTTTTTGTAGGCTTTTTTATATGCTTTGTCGTAAGCTTTTTTATATGCCTTGTCGTAGGCCTCATCATACGCCTTGTCATACGCTTCGCTGTAGGCTTTGTCATGTGCCTCGTTATATGCACTGCTGTATGCACTGTCATACGCTTTTTTATATGCCGGAGCATAAGCCTTACGGTATGCACTGTCGTAAGCTTTTTTGTAGCTTCCGTCTTTTTTTGCCTGTGCTACCGCAGTATCCAGCATCTGCCCCGCTGTCTGTGCATCCATCCCCTGTGCCAGCAGGGATTGTTTTACCTGCGCTGCAAACTGTGCATCAAACTGTTTGACAAATGTTGCATCGAAACTCTGTTTAAATTTCGGATCAAACTCCTTCTTAAAAGATGACGCAAATTTTGCCGGAAACGATTGCTCAAACTGCTTTTTAAATTCTTTGTCAAAAGATTTCTTAAACTGTTCCGGAAATTTTTTATCGAATTCTTTCTTAAATTTATCCGGAAACTTTTCGTCAAATTTTTCCTTAAATTTTTTCGGCAGTTTTTTATCCAGTTTCTTTTTTGCTTCATCCAGATAATACTGTTTGACATCCGCTTTTTCACCGGTCTCAATTGCCGAAAGCAAGGTGACATCTGCCTGTTTTTTTAGCTCAAAATGACCGTCTTCCTGTTTGTATTTTGTCACGCCTTCGTTTGCCGAAGTAATCATACTCTCGTTTGCCACATACATACCGGACACAAAGCCGATCGTGAGCACAAGAAACAGGAATACAACCAGATATTTTTTCCAGTCCCCGATCAGTTCTTTCGGTATTCTCCTGATCAGGGGATTTTTGATTTTTTTCTTTTTCATAGCAGTCCCCTTACCATTCCAGATCTTCCGCGGATACCTTGTTTGTATTGATGTCGTTGTGGCGCACCGCACCGTCACGGAGCTTGATCACATGGTCTGCCATATTTTTGATTGCCTCGTTATGTGTAACCATAATGATGGTATTTCCGTATTTTTTGTTGACCTCCTCAATCAGCTTTAAGATCTCCTTGGAGGTATTGTAGTCAAGCGCTCCCGTCGGCTCATCGCAGAGCAGAATATCCGGATTTTTTACAATTGCACGGCCGATGGAAACACGCTGCTGCTGGCCTCCGGACAACTGGTTCGGCAGTTTGTAGCGGTGCTCGTAAAGTCCGAGCGTATGTAACAGATCATCAATATCAAGGGCGTTATCCGACAGATATGCCCCCACTTCAATATTTTCTTTTACATTTAAATTGGCGATCAGATTATACATCTGGAATACATAGCCGAGATGTTTTCTGCGGTACTGTGTCAGTTTTTTCTCACTCATATCCTCTAACTTATCGCCGTTGATATTGATGTAACCGGAATCGGCGTTATCAATGCCTCCGATGATATTGAGCAGTGTGGATTTTCCGGAACCGGATGGTCCTAACAGCACACAGAACTCCCCTTTTGCAACGGAAAAATTCATGCCGCGGAGTACTTCCTGACGCGTCTGTCCGCTTCCGAATCCTTTCTTTAAATCTACAATTTCCAAAAACTTCTTTTCTTCTTCTGACATAGAAACTCCCTTTCTTTTTGGTTTTACTTTTCATACTAATATTAGTTTCATCTAACCCTTGGTTCTTTTTTTAGGTCTCCCGCAAAAAGCGAAAGACCCATGCTTCTTTTCTAAACCTTTTGTCCAAACGCGGACGATCTGTAATTCTTTTCCCGACCTTCCGTCAAAACATGCGGACAGCCTACGGTCTGACGAGTCCGTACCAGCCTGCCAGCAGATATTTTACACCTTTTTCCGCAAACCGCAGTGCTTCTTCCTCGTCATCAATGTGCGTTACCATAAATATAAACATATCGATCTGTGAATGGGACATCCAGTGTACAACGCTTTGTTCCACCATCGGCACATGGTAAGCTTTGCACATCGCTTCACAGATAAATGCATTGTGCTCATCCATCTGGTCGACCAACCGGTCCGGCATATGTTCCATGCTTGATCCCTGCGCTTTTGTCAGCACTAAAAGCACTTCATCCCGGTAGGTGTACAGTTCATGGACAACCTGTGCGACTGCTTCAAAATCGCTGCTGTCATCATGCTCTTTTGCTTTGCCGCTCTCCATCTCCCTGACTTCAAAAGAAAAATGCTCCCGCAGAATTTCATTGAGCCGATCCATAAAATTTCCTACCACCTCACAGAACAGATCGTCCTTGTCCTGAAAGAAAAAATACAGTGCCCCTGTGGTCACCCCCGCCTTCTGGCAGATTCCGCGGAGAGACGCCCCCACAAACCCTTTCTCCATAAATTCTTTTTTGGCACATTGGATCAGGTGTATCTTCGTCTCGCTGTCATGTATTTTCTTTCCTGCCATGGTACGCTCCCTGTAAATAAAAATGCAACATAACGTTGTTATGTTAGATAACACCGTTATGTTACATCATTCCCATGTCTATGTCAATAGAAAAACTTATGCATTTTTCTGTTTGTGTTTATCATAAGCAGCAAACATGCCGGCAAGCAGTGTTCCGGAAATAGAATGCCAGGTGCAGGAAACAGCGCAGATGATCGCAGACTCCGGTGTTGCGGAAAACTGTGCGGTCGTTGTGGCAAGGTTTGTTGCCAGTCCCGCATTCTGCATGCCAACTTCGATGGCAATGGTTCTCTTTTTGGCGGTATTCATGCCAACAAGTTTTCCTGCTCCATAACCAAGCAGATAACCAAGTCCATTGTGAAGAAAAACAGCTACAAAGATTACAGCTCCGGACTGGAAGAACTTCGCGCCCTGGGAAGATACCACACCACCAACAACACACGCCAGCCCCAGTACTGCCACACCCGGCATAATTTTCTGTAACTCACTGAACATTTTCTTTTTCCCCAGCAGATAGTTTAAAAGGAAGCCCAGTGCTACCGGAAGAATAACCGTTTCCACAATGGAAACAAGCATTGGCAGTGCCTTGATGGAAATATTGGTTCCGCTTGCCAGAAGAGAAACCATAAGTGGTGTCATGATCGGGGAAAGGATCGTGGATACGGTTGTCATTCCCACGGAAAATGCCACATCTCCACCACAGAGATACGACATGATATTGGATGACACACCACCCGGACAACAACCTACCAGAATGAGTCCCAGTGCAATGCCGGCAGGAAGATGCAGCACTTTCGTCAGTGCGAATGCCAGAAACGGCATAATCAGATACTGTGCCAGTGCACCAACACAGATATCGAATGGTCTCTGTGCCAGAATCTTAAAATCCTGCGTTGTCAGTGTCAGACCCATACTGAACATAATAATACCGATGATGATTGACTGACTTGTAAACTTATTGGAAACCGGATCGGTAAATAACTGATGGTTTACCCATCCCATCATTCCCGGAACGATAAATGTTACTACCGCAATTGCAATTACCACAATTGATGTGTAGTCCGATAACCATTTGCTGAGTTTTTGTAGTGCTTTCATAAACTTTTCCTCCTTGGTCTGTTCACTGAAAAACGAATTCAGACATTAAAAAAGCCCCTTCCCAGATACTACTCTGGAAAGGGACGAATAAAATCCGCGTTACCACCCTGATTCCACAGAAAAACTCTGTGACACTTCACATACCAACATATGCTATCCCATAACGGAGGAAACCGGCGAAGTTTACTCACAGTTATCTGCTTTCAGCCCGCTTCTTAGAGAGGATCATCCATATCCGGCTACTACCTGTTCGCACCACCCACAGGCTCTCTGAAAATAACGATAAGATACGATGCTGTTCTCGTCAACGAATTTCGGTGAACAATATTTTCTTTATGTTGCCTATTATAGACTCCTGACAAAATATGTCAAGAGAAAAATTTTCCATCATCTGCTTTTCTGATTGACCTCCACGTTTGTTCTTATGGACCATACATTACATCTTTTTCTCTATATGTCCCCACAACTTTCCATCAGTCTTTTTCAAAATGCTGATAATCCTTCGAATGTGTCCAGTCCCCACCCCAGGTAAATCCATATCGGGTAAAAAGCTTGTAACACAGATCATTGTGATCAATCTTGTGCGGAAAATCCCCACTCCGGTCAACATATGCTTCTGCGTTTGCAGGCTCAATCGACAGCTTTCCGTTGACGGTTTTTACATAGGGGTTATAAAGCGTATTGATGTCGACTGCCATGCCCAGACCGTGTTTTGAGATTGTTGTCGTATGGGAAATGAAACGGAAATTAAACGCAGAGGAATTGTTATCGCTCATGGATGCCTCATCATCCGCATCGTATTCATCCACCAGCCGGACTTTTTCAATGGGATATTCCGCCTCATACAACTGCCTGAAAATGGCAAGGACATCCTCTGCAATGGCTTTATTTACCACAAGTTCTCCCTCTTTTGTCTGACCGTCAAACCCCATGTGGAGCACATGAAGATAGCGGAGATCTTCCCGCGGTACGGTACAATCTGCCTTGTATGATTTTCCCTGCATCTTCTCAAAAATATCGTCCGGGATTTTGGAAATATAGAACGCTTCCTCTGTGATACTTTTGTTCATGTTTTGTTTTTTCTCACTCAGTTCTGTCCCTGAAGTCCTGTGATCCTGTTCTTTTTCACTGTTCTCCTGATCCGCAACCTCAGACTTTTTTGTGTTTGATTTTTCCGGATGCCGGATCAGACGGCTTCCGGTTACGACTGCGGCGGCTGCAAGTAACACGGCCGCAGTGATGATCATTCCTTTTTGTTTTTTCACCAGTTTCTCCTTACTGACACGTTTCCCTTTTCTGTAAACATAAAAATTCATCCGCTTCAACATGATAACACCGCTAAGCCTACGCTATCGAAAAAAGTGTCATGTGAAAGCCCGAAGGCCGCATTTCTGCACGGATGAATTGTGTATATTTTAGCACTGATTTTTGGGATTTGCTATATTTTCATAACAAAAAATGCATTTTTCTTTTAATGCACCCTCGAAAAATAATCCATCAGAATTCCCTTAATATGATTATACCTTCTGGCATAAGAATTTTCCACCCGTATAATCTCCATATTGTGTGCCTGACAAATGGCATTTTTCTTCCGGTCGCGCTCCTGCACCACCGCATCCTCAAAATGCTCTTTCCCGTCAAGTTCGATTGCCAGAACCGGAAGTTCCTTTTTTCCCTGTTTTTCGTACACAACAAAATCAAAGCGCCCCATATAAAACAGATCATCATATGTCATGTTGTCCTGAAACACCTGCGATATGGCAACTTCTTTGTGGATCACATACTTACTCTGGGAAAGCCAGATATTTTCGAGCGCATGCGTCAGGTTTTCGAGAAACGCATTTTCGGTAGCGGTAGAAAACGGCTGGATGCCAAGTGCACGGGAACTGATATGTTTTTCCGTGATCTCTGACTTCCCGTTGGTTTTGATGTACTGCGCAAGTTCATAAAGATCATCGTCTGCCTGTCCTGCATGCAGACGCTCCAGTTCTTTGCTGTCTGCAAGCAGAACAAGTTTGTCTTTCGCCCGTGAGGTTGCAACATTGATCAGTTCCTTATTGTTTTTCAGCCACTGATAGGTACCGACATTGGTGCGGTCGGACAGTGCCGTGGAAAAAAGCACCACATCCTTTTCATCTCCCTGAAAAGCATGCACCGTTCCACAGACTAAATTTTCGAGGTGGTTTTCTTTGATCGCCTGCTCGATCAGTGCCCGCTGGTTTACAAACGGCGTGATCACCGCGATACTTTTGTCCGTGTTCTGCTTCGCGTATGCAATGACCTCGTCTGCTTCCGCCGGAGATGTATTTTTGATCCCGGCACGGTCACTTTTTACATCTACATAGACAAGCGGCTCCGGCTCTTTGCTTTTTGAACAGATCTGCAGTTTGGAATTGTAATATTTTTTATTGTTAAATCCAATAATCTCTCTGTTGCAGCGGTAATGGCTGCGCAAAAGCACTTCATCACTCACCGCATCACATGCCAGATACGTTTTGTAAATCGAATTCTTTCTGTAATCATATTCTTCTGCCACATGATACCGCCGTCGCAGCTTGCGGTTGATCAGTTCTCCGAGCAGAATAACCGGATTCAGCTGCTGCGGATCTCCCACAAGCATCAGTTTCTCTCCACGGATAATCGGGACAAGAGAGATCGCAACGTTACACTGGCTGGCCTCGTCCATAATAGTCATGTCAAACAACGGCTCCGGTTCCCCGATCTTATGTGCCGATATGCAGGTTGTGATAATGATTGGAAAAACACGCTGCAGCTTCTTTACATTTTCGGATTTCTGCATGTATTTGTTGAATGCCCGCGCCTGTGTCTCTGGATTTTCTCCAGAATCTAAAATCTCCCGCAGTTCCTGATATTTGGGTTCTTCGAGTGACTTGATATAACGCGCAGACGTATAAAATAAATACTGATAAAATTCTTCTTCGTTGCGGTCGAGAAGCTGCAGAGCATCCGAATCGGAAATTTCGCCAATCTGGTGGATTCTCTGATCGAGCTTCTGCATCTGGTATCCCTGCAGGTCCATCTGAAACGGGAGCAGATTCATGGCATTTTTAATATGTTCCTGGTATTCCATGAGATGCGAAAGTGTCTCTTTCCGCTCCTTTAAATCCAGAATTTCCTCATACTCTTTCAGTCTCGCAGAAAGACGTTTTGCACGGTCAACCCGGTCATCCTTGCGCTTATCGAGCGTGGACGTAAATATTTTTACGGTCTGCACCTGATTTCGCAGGCGGTTGATGTAGCTGATTGCAGCTTTAACTTTGTCTATATTCCCAAGCCGCAGTACCGGAAACGGAATGGTCTGTCCATGGTACTCAAGATGCGTCAGTTTCTCAAATACATTGTCGATTGGAACGTTATTGTAGGACGCAAATAAAACGGTCGTATTGTTAAAAAACGCCGTTACTATTGTGTTAATAATCGTATTTGTTTTTCCCGTGCCCGGTGGCCCCTGTATGTAGGCAAGCGGATATTTCATGGCGTTGTTGATTGCCAGCAGCTGATCCAGATTGATGTTCTGATTGATCAGTGCAATCGGATACGCCTTGGTGCGGCGCGGCCGTTCTAACAATTCCCCGAAGAAGGCTTTGACTGGATAAGTAACCTGCTGCTTTTCAAACATATCAAGTATGGCTTTGTACTCGTCATGCAGATTCAGCACTACATCCATCCCAAGCCCCAGCACATACGGCATATCATCTACGACTGGCTTTTGCCCGCCATGACCGGTAATCGCATCTTTGATTTTTTCCAGATTGTTTTCAAAATCTTCCAGCAGTTCGTACTCGTCCGCATCCAGAAATTTACGCGCATTTTCCGTCTGTCCGTCAATGCCAAACTGTGTGCAGACTGTGATATCTTCATCCGGCTGAAACACTCTGTTTTTCACATCAAGGTTCAGGTTCCGGTATGCCAGAACATACAGCCCCTTCGCCGTGTGAATACTCAATACATTGAGTGCCAGTTTCTTAATTCTTAAATTGGTGCTCTTTTTCTTTTCGTGAGACAGGGAATACTGGAAATTTGACACGACCTCCTGAAACTGCTGATCGTTAAGTGCATACCGTCCGTTTTTCACACGATCCCCATCAATATAATGGATCAGATCATAATCGGTGATGTAAGGCGTAGTATCCATGCGGTTACATAGTTCCAGATAATTTAGTATTTTCAGATTTGCAGAGCTGGAAAAAATAGTTTTATAACGCTCCGGATGCATCTCGATATCTTCGATCAGCTGCCTGTTTTCCGGACAGTACGTTCCTTCAATGACTTCCGTGGACAGAATGGAATCCACAAAAATTTTGTCATATTCCCCCAGTGTATACATTCCGAGGTGCAGACCATCTACTTTGAGGGTACGTTTTGCCGGATCAAGATCACGGATTCCAATCCAGTATTTTGTAATCTGATCCGCTTTGTTCCGATATTCGATTTTCAGCCACTTTCCCTCATGAATCGCCCGGAAAATGTCCCTGCAAATCTGATTCATACTATGCTCCGTCCTGTTTTACATGATATCTCTATCATTCATTATGATGTTCGGACAGAACCTTTGTCAAGCAAATCCTCAATTCCCCTTGCTGCTCAAAGGATTACTTCTTGTTTCAAAAAACTGATTGTTATCTATGCGTGCGCGGTTTTTGTCGTTGTACATACTGCTCTGCCGGATCGCGGCATTTTCTTTTTCCTGTTCCGGTGTGTTCTCCGCAAAATGTTTTGGTCCTGCGGTAACCGGATCTGCATCCGTTCCTACAAGCATCGCTGATTTATCCGTATAATTTTTGGGTTTCATGACATACCTCCATATTTTTTGTTAGTATGTCCGATTTTTATCCTCTCCACTCCCGTAAGTAAAAGTTTGTAAAACTTTCGTAACCGGTCCATCATCAGATTCTCAAAAAATTCTTTCTTAAATCTTCTTCTAATGGAATATCGTACTCTTTCTCAATTCGTCCGACATCGTTTCCAGATGGCTTTTTACTGTTCTTGCAATGATTTCATCATCTTCCACGATAAAAATGCGATACATCGATTTAGTATCTGCCACGCAACCGCTGCTGTTCGCCTTCTTCTCCTGATGCAGAAAAAGATAATCAGCACAGCAATAATCACCAAATAACTTCCCATTGCCTGTCCTCCTGCGTTTCCATCATGAAATCTTATTTCCTGCCTTTGAATACTTTAACGCTTCCTTGCAATATACAGACTGATTTACAATCCAAATCAGGCACACTACAAGAGAAGGTAAGAATCCTATGCCCAAAACAAGTGCACAGACGGCAAGCACAATGGACAGAATCGTACAAACCGTGTTTGTGGAGGCGTAAGCTTTAACCTCAAAATCATAATCATCCGGGTGGAGATGCGAAACTGACAGAAGATTTTCTATGCAGGATGAGGCAGAGCAAAAATTGACAGGGAGCAGACAAATGAGCTTGAATATGCCGATGAATCGCAGAAAGAGGAGAACTCAGACAGACAGCCGGTAAGAAATCCTGAGAGGGAGAAGCCGAAGTAGGAGGATAAAGATAAACGTTTAAGTGGTACATGGACTTTGGAACAATATAAAGGACAGTATAGATCCGCTATGTATGCAGCAGTGAAAGCCCACCGGGAACATCACCCAACGGGTCTGTTCCCGACCTCACGGTCAGATACATATGAATAGTTGTGTTTATCCTGCTAACACTAATGGTATATCCATTGACTCCATAACAAAATTTGTGTATAATTTTGTTATGGAATGAGGAGGTGTTTTTATGCCAGCAATCAAATCAAGTGCTGATTTAAGGAATAATTACAATGAAATTTCTACATTTTGTCATAATTATCCTGAACCAGTTTTCATTACGAAGAATGGAAAAGGCGACCTTGCTGTTATGAGCATTGAAGCCTACGAAGAACTGACCAGCCGCTTTGAACTTTACAGCCAGATTAAAGAAGGAATGGACGATATTGCCACAGGCAATACAAGACCATTTTCCGAAGCTATGGCTGATATCAGGAGCCGCCGCAGTCGATGAGCTATCAGGTTCATATCACTTCCACCGCAGAACACGATATTATGCGTGCTGCGGATTACATCCAATTTACCCTCAGAAATCCCGATGCCGCAGATAATCTGTTAGATGCTGCGACTGAACAGATAGGCTCACTAGCCGACCTGCCACAGAAGTTTTGTCTGGTAGATGATCCGGTACTGGCAAGCTGGGGCATTCGTTTTGCGATAATCAATAATTACCTTGCCTTTTATACCATTGATGAAGAAAAGCAGACTGTAATCATAGTCCGATTTCTCTATCAGAAAAGTAACTGGACTTCCATTCTTCGACAGGGATTTTCCCTCATTTAAGGAATCTGTTTTTATGCAGGTTCCTTTTTAGTGCATATTATGTAACTCATCTGTGAAAAACTCTTTCTCAGATTGAAACAAATCCCTCTTTATTTCATAAAATAATATGTTATATGTACTTTCTCCATCAGCCTTCTGCAAAATAAACATGATTTTCTGTGGTCTTGAGCAATAATCTGTAATGGAATTATTTAATAACGTAGTAGGGATGGGTGATTTTGTGCTATCCACCTTATTTGTTCCCTTTATCCTTATCCTCGAATCATAACCCATTATTCCATTCACATTGCCTGTAGCCATTTCAAAATCATTATCCCTCGTTACCAGATTTTTTTCACCGATTTTATAGCACTTACTATTTCGCAAGTCCAGCATCTGTTCCATAATAGCTACTTTTGAATACATGGTATTCGCATCTCTTCGTGGATTACAATCTTCTCTGGTAATTGTTCCCTCTATACAAGCCTCATAAAATTCATTTGCACTCAATGTTTCACTTTTTATTCCTGCTAAGTGCATAAAATTATTCTTACCAAATCTGACCTCATAATAATCATATGCATCCAACTTTTTCTCCCTAAATATGAATAATAAAGTGGTATCGGCATATTCTGAATATAATATTGCACATTTGCACAATATAGTTAATAATTCTTCCAGAGTCAATGTTCTTGTATTTGGTACTCTACACTTCATAATTCTCCTTAACGTAAAAGAGAAACCTTTGCATCAAAGGTTTCTCCACAATTTTTTAAAAACTGGTTTCGTTATGGTGCTTTGCCACCAAATCATAGGCCTCTCACCTACTCGGCTTGATTATCCTCTATGCTAAAGAGTAAATGCAAAGTTTTAACGTTGCCAGTGCAACGGAAGCAAACACCTTATGCTTCGTGTCCTGTTTCCAGGAAGAGATTCCTCTCTTGGTACTTATATTATACTCACGATTCTGGAAAATATTAACTTGTTTTTTATAGCAATATCTTTTTGAAAATCAATCCAAATACAAAAGGATGTATCACGATAATTCTTGCATTACCTTGACGCATCCTTTCGTGTTGTATTTTTAATTCTTCTTAATGACAGCTATGGCTTCCACATCCATGTTCGCCACATGTATGTCCTTCCCCGTGGTTATGCTCATGGTGAGAACACTTCACATCCGGATTATACTCAAGTGTTTCATTGATAAAAGCTTCTACCGCTTTATCTGCATCTCCGGAAACTCCTCCGAAAAGATTAATACCGGCTGCCGCTAACGCTGTCTGTGCACCGCCTCCGATTCCGCCACAGATCAAAACATCTGCGTTCAATGCATTAAGAACTCCTGCCAATGCGCCATGTCCGTTTCCATTCGTATCTACTACTTCTGAATGTACTACTTTTCCTTCCTCTACATCGTAAATCTTAAATGTCTCTGTGTGTCCAAAGTGCTGGAAAATCTGTCCATTTTCATATGTTACTGCTATTCTCATGATACCTTCTCCTTTTTCTTCTGCATATTTTTTGTAAATTTCCTGTTTGTAACATCCTCCAAAGCTGCAGTTGCTGCTCTGACCATCACAAATTCTGAAATCCCCGCCCTCGATTCTGAGTGGATGTCCATCAATGAGTGCATCTGCTATTTTCTTCCTGGCAATCTCGTAAATTCGTTGAACAGTTGTTCTTGCGATCTGCATAGCTGCTGCACACTGCTCCTGACTATAACCATTCTTGTCCAAAAGACGAATTGTCTCGTACTCATCTATTGTCAGAACAATGGGTGTTTTTTTCTCATTATCATCTGCCGGAAGAAATTCTAAAATTTGGGGAAAATGACAGACTTTTCTGCATTTTACTGGTCTCGGCATAAACTGCTCCTTTCTCGCTTTTCTTATATAATAGTCCTATAAAAGGCATATGTCAATAATATTATTGACATATGCCTTTTATAAATCACCTTATAGTATTACTTATTTTCATTATTTTTTAATTTACAGATACCCTGCGTCATTGTTCCCATTGGGCAGAATGTACACCAGGTTTTCTACAGTACTATGGGATTGTCCGACCACCTACCATTCATTTGAAATACTCCGTTTTCAGTTGCAATTTCATACTCTTCTTCGAGAAATGGCAGGTTCTCCCCAGTTGATGTGTATTCACAATGTAAAACATGATTGGTTCTCTGACTCCGCAGTGCCACATAACACTCGCCATATCGCATTACATGATATTGTCTTCCGCACCAGTTAAGACATCGACCGACTGAAGTTAACGTTTCGAATCTCAATCACTATTCAACCCTGCTTTCTTGCTGTCTACGCTTGTCAGATGTCGTTACCGGCATCATCCCAAGACTCGCTATTATCTGGTTGGCTAAACCTTGGATAAACCGGAATCCCACCGGCTTGACTACACACCCTTAGCTGGGCGCACAACTGGAAGTTAACCAATTCATTGTCTTGAAACATCAATCGCACTCTATTCAATCAACATATCAGATATTGATATCCTTCCATTTTCACCGAAATCATTCTCTGTCTTTTCAAAATCATAAATCAAAAGTTCAGGTTTATTTCTAACACATTCTTTTATACACTGACCCGATTTTCCAAGAACCATTGTCGGAGCCGTTTGAAATGGTGAAATAGCATTTACAGAAATAGTGGTAGTAACATTTTCAACTGCTCGAGTTTGTAAGTGTCCTTTAATCATGTTATATCTTTCGTTATCATCTATATCTGCTACATCATAAAATAGAACTAGATTTATATCTGTATTTCTTTTGTATAGTTCTCGAAAGAATTCAGGAAATCTGATTTCAAAACAAATTCTTATTCCAAATTTTATCCCTTCCATTTCAAATATTCCATTGTTACTGCCTTTTGTGAAATTATCCTTATCCCATCCCCACAAGGCACGCTTATCATAGAACTCAATTTGACTATTAGGCTGAAACAACATTGCTCTATTGTATATTTCTTTTTCTTTAAATATAGTTCCAATAATAAAGGAAATGTCATTTTTGTTAGCTATTGATTGAAGTTTATCACACATTATCTGAACAAGATTAAAATCAACACATGACGCATTAGATATATTTCTCGGAGGATACCCTGTTAATGAACATTCTGGAAATATAAGCAACCGAACATTTTCAGTTTTTGCGATATATATTGCTTTTTCTATTTCTTTATAATTCTCACTAATATTTCCAGATACAGCAAATTGATACGCAGCAATTCTCATTTAACAATCATCTCCTCTCTACAAATAACGATTGAACAAAATCGCTACGCGATGGCCTGCCAAGGCTGTGACGCAGTTTTATTTTTATTGAAAAAGCAGTAGAATTACTTTCCATAATCCGTTATTGTTAAGTTACCACACGAAACAACTGAACTAAGAAAGCTCCACTGCCTATGATAAGAATAACATTTTCCAGTCTCTTCCGCAATCGGAATTATGACGCTAACGCACCTCCGAATAGGTAGATGTAATTATTAACACTACTTATTCTGGAGGTTTTATTATGTATAAAGATATTTTTGAATCCATCCGCAATGAAGCGGAAAAACGTAACCTACGTGAAAGAACTATTCAACTGTATTGCTCTGATGTCAGTTACTTCCTTCGTTGGATTGGAAAAAATGTTTCTGATCTGCTAATTCCATTATGAAGAGAGCCACAAAGCACTACACTATCAAGATCAACACACGATAAGTGGTGATCTTTTAACTAAAAATGGGCGGCCGTTGGCTTCGGAAAACGGCCGTTCTAAAACAGAATGGAGACCGCTGGGCATCGTAAACTGCACTTATCCTCATGCATCGGTAAGACCTTCATGAATCCACTTGGCATGCTTCTCAGGTGCTTCCTTAGCAACCTCTTCCTTCTTGACCTTAAGGTCATCAAGAAGAGAACCCTTGTCTGAATCACGCTCATCAGCATCTCTTTCAGCCTGTCGTTCCTCGAACTTATCAGCCATCTCAAAGACATGTTCCTTAGAGTCATAGTGATATACATGGTCGGTAAGCTGCTCTTCCGGTGCAACCTGAGTAGCATTGACTTCTCTTACCATTGCTTCCAGATCCTTTGCGGTCATCTCTCCGTTATCTCTAACGAGGAGAACCTCATGGATACTGCTCGGAAGAACATAGAAGTCACCACCAAGCTTTTCAGCTGCATCCTCAAAGAAGTTGGGTAAGCAATCACACCCGCTCCGTGGATATTGTCAGATACACCAGCAACGAACACCTGCTCATCAGCCGGATCGATCTCAGGAATCATTCCAGGTCCCATCATTTCAGTCATTACAACCGACATTCCTCTAATCTCGGAAGGTCTGATTTCAGGTGCGCTGATCATTGCATCATCATGAAGCTGCTCGTGAGTAACACCAAACTGCTCCATCAGGTCATTGGTAACAAGCACGGAACTTCTTCCCTCACTGTCCTGGCCAAGAATCAAACGATAGACAACTGCCATATCCTCCATCTGCTCATGAGGAACATTCTCAAGCATCTCAGCATTACGATCAGCGGAAACAACTTCCATTGCCAGCTTGCTCTTCATCTCATCATAATTGGTAAGATCCTCCACATTGATCTCAAGAGTGTTCTCGATACCGGCGATGATAGATTCAGATGCTCTGGACACTACCTCGTTGTAATCCTGACAATCCTGACCATTCTCGATTGCCTCGAACATGGCACTGAGATTTGCATTCACACCGATGTGACTGCCCTCCGGAGTGACGCTAATTGCATCATAGGAAGCATTCAGCTTCTCAACGTGATGCTGACTGAGGTTTGCATCAATACCATGATCAGCAAGTGCCTGGTGAAGATCCTCTTCGATTCGTTCTTTGAACTGTTCATAATACATAGTTTTGTTTTCCTTTCTGTTTTTGATTTGGTTAATCCGGATCGTCACCCGGAATTGCAGACATGAAAAAAGCGCCAGACTCGCAATCTTCTGATTACGAGCTGACGCTCTCTACAATATCCATATTCAATTCTTCTGCAAAAGAAAAACAAACGTGAGGTCCGTCACCACTCCGGTGATTTCGTTCACGTTTGTCTATGATAATAATATCAGCCTTTAAAATGCATTACAATCTACATAGCCTCTACATTTCCTCTACATTATCTCTACAAATTGTATTTCAAAGACTAAATTCTAAAAATATCCATTTTCGGCACGTCGTCTTTCTAGGTCAGAATCATATACATATCTTTGTGACATTTTGAAAAACACATCAGCAGTCTTCGGGTACTTAATGCTCAAAAAATCTGCATTATCTTTGTAATCTTCTGCAATGTCTTTCTCTGCCCTACCTGCTGAAGGACTAAATATTCCTCTTTTATTGAACAACTCACATCTATATTCACTCAGTAAAGATTCATCCCCATATTCCTCTATAATCTGGCACACTGCTTCACATGGATAATGACCATCAGCTGCTTTAGGTGCATATGCAAACAACCTTCCTAACACATATCCAAACATTTCTTTTTGGTGATTCGAATCAAGTATTCGTATCAATTTATCTACCCACACCTTAATCTCATCATAACTAACAGTGCCATTTTCTTCACATGGACAAAACTTTGCCATATCAAACAACCTATGTATTACCTTCGCATAATTACGAAACTCTTCTGTCTTTCTTTCTTCGGGATCATCACCATCATGTCTAAATATAACTGAGACCATTTCTGCATACATTTCAGGATCGTGCTTTATTTCCTTTTGAAAGCACTTCATATCTTCCCAGTCCAATAGATAAAAGAATGCAATCTCAATATGCGCTATCTTTGCACATTTATCTCGATCTTCAATGCATTGCTCCTGTAATGGCTTTAGTAATTCTTTTAAATAATGATCCGTCATCGAATTATTACTTCCTCGTTCCATCACATCAATCCGTTGCATTTTTTCAAGCAATTGCTCTGGTGTAAGATTTCGATTTTCATGGAATCTATACAATAAATCCAAATACGTATTAACTGTTCCATACTGCTGGCACTCTGCCACTGCCCAATCCATATTATTAGATGAAAACCATCGAAAATCTTTCCAAAATGCACGTTTTATTTCTACTGAAGCATTATCGACTAATGGTTTCTTATCTGTATATAAAGCTTCGATTCTAAATAGTATAATTCTAAAATCATCATCTAACTCTACGCACTCACTTAATTCGTTTACATTAGTATATACATCAACTCCTCTGCGAGCCAATCCTTCAATGTATTCTATTGCCATCTCATGTTTACTCTGGCACTTATATAGTGATGCGAATACATTTTTATCAAAAAAATCATCAGCCCAATAATCCGACAATACTCGACCTAGATAGGAAGACTTCTCCTGCGCACAGAGCTTTGATAATAATTCCAGGCTATAATTATTTTCTTTAAACTCGTTTAATTTTTTGACAAGGAGATCTTTTGTTTTGCTTTCGTTTATATCTCTTTTGTCATCCACATCATAAGGAACTGGATCCAGAATAATACCATCATACGAAGGTCTAAATAGATATTCAAAATCATATTCTTGTTGGGTGAAGTTTATTGAATCTAGTATATCAAGCATCTCACCAATCAAATCTTCGCCCATAGCCCATTCAGCTGACGCAAAATATCGATGCTTATAAACCAGTCTTCTGATGTTATTCTTGATTATCAGCCTTTCATCATCGTCCATCTGTGCAATTTCAAATAATAATTTTTCCTTAATCTTCTTTCGAATATCTGGTTCAACTTCATCATATATATTTAACAGATCATTCCACCTTTGGGGTTTAAAATCAGTTGCTTTTAAAAGAAGGTCTATATATCCCAAATTGGTGTCATACATCTCTTTTCTGGTTATTGTGTCTTCTTCCACATGATTTCTATATTTAGGTGCATGTAAGTCGCCAAAAATACTTGCATGTCCTGTTGGTAGTGCTCCAAAAATATGGCCCCATGCATTTTTATCTTTTGCTAATGCCTTAGCTGCAATCTCTATTTTGTCATTACTTTTGCTAAATGCTGAAAAATTATGCCACGGGCATAGTAATTTCCCAAAGATATCCTTTGGTGAATTTGATTTGTATTCAAAAGATAAATTATCAAGATATAGAAGCCATGAATATGCACGTGATGCGTATTCTCTCTGTACAAGGAACTCCTCAACTCCCCACAAAATCTCAATATAATCATTCCTGCCGAATAAGAAATCAGATGATTGATTTTCAAACAGCTCCATTAGACCCGTAGGATTAATTTGTTCTTCTTCTAGCTTATTAAGCACACTATTCGGTGATACCTCACATAAATCAACAAAAAAGTTTGAAATATAATGCCACTGTTCTGAAGTTTGGATATATCCCAAAATTTTGCTTACTAAAGAATCTAACTGAACTTGGCAATTATTATCTTTTTTATAGTAAGCCTTCATAATAAGACTACGTAACATCCCTTTTCTTATTACTGCAGACCAAAAGAATTTTTCTCCTTTAAACTGTGCAACAAGCTTTTCTTGAGATGAATATGTGAATAGTTTTTCTGCCTCATTTATAACTTCAAGAAGAACATCCTTAAATTTATTCCAGATCTCACTATCATTATCAACATCAATATAATCCCATGCATTTTCAGCACTTGCCAGATAATATTCCTTTGTTGAATTGATATCTACGATATGAATAAATGGATCTTCATCCCTAGCATATTCCTTTATCTCTGAAATAAAATCTTGATACTTAATGCCACTTAAGGATTCTATAACTGCCTTGTCACCATCACAATCTGTCCATTGGCCTATCAATAATGCTGTTTCCTTAATATTGCGATGTAATCCATTTAACCATCTAGGCTCTTTTAAATATGCTCCATTAAACAATTTCTTCTTTAACGGTATAAATAGGCCATGAGTCTCTGATACTAATTTATTGGCTTCATTTATTCCCATCCCCGCTCTCTGTAAAGATGCTGATATTGTAGAGTATGTACGTGGGCGTAAATTTATCTCCCCTTTAATAAATGACGGAACACGTTCAGTAAATACAAATATATTAGTATTATTAGGAATGGCTACAATTTGATCTGAATAAAACCATGGTATATAAATATTTCCAGCATCCTTTATCTGAAGTAAGCTCTTCCAGTCTTCTTCATTCTTCACTATGAATATTGGACGATTTTCTCCTTGCATCCATAATTCATTTATTGTGCAATAGATAGCTTCTTCTTTGCATCGCGCTTTTATCGCTATAACTTCATCATTTTTCTTACTTTCAAGTGCTTCCTTAAATGTATCGTCATCCACATTAAAGAAGTCAAAACCTATCTTAGGATCAGTAGTTTGACGCCTGATATCTAAATCAATCGCATCAGCTGATAATATCTCTAAATGTCGACTTTGATATATCTGAAGTTCATTTCTTAATCTCTCAAATTTCTCTGCTAACTCCTTAAAGCTTTCTTCCTGCTCTGCTTTCCATTCAGCTTGATATGCACGATCATATTTGTCTGGTGCAACCACCGGAAGTTGCCCCATAATTGCAAATAGAATTGCGTTCGCATATGACAGAGCCATGCCGTGCGGGATTTCATATTCTTTCATGATTACCATCAATGAATTGAGTAGCCTATCCTTTAATTTATATCCTGGTTCATCCTTCAATTCATTGGCCAGCTTTGTCATATTCTCCTTTGAAAGCACGTTGGCCATATCATCAAATAATTGATCTGCATCATTTTCATAATCAACAAAAAATTCACCCGTATTAATGAATAATTGTTTTATATCTTTTGCTGTTTTAACCTTCTTCAGTAGGCTTTCACTCGATGAGAGAAATAGTTCCGTTCCCCCTGCTTTTGCTAGTTCCACTAATGCTGTCTCGATTATCATACTTTAGTCACTCTCCTCCGTTTTTATTCTTATCCCTTATGGTACTCCTCCAACATTGTCCTTAACTTCAATAATTCCTGCCGGTTAAACTTCTCCAGTTGTTCTCTAAATGATGCCGCTTTCATCTGCTGATATTCTCTGATGTACTTATCGCTATCCGGACCATAATGGATCTCACACGTAAAATGTGGTTCCTTATACTGATTTGGATGAGGATTCTTCTCTTCCATCTATATCCCACCTTTCACCGATCTGATCATCTGATAACGATTTCTTAGCTCTTATGATCCCTTTCACAAGGATTCCTCCACAGATCACGATTCGTAAAGCCCAGTAAACTACCATAAATCCGACTACTGCAGATGGAAATGTCTGTTCAATGTACTTCTGCCATAAAAGCTCTGCTGGGATTGCAAGTATGAAATAGGCCGCAATGGCATACATCAGGGTCGAAATAATGATTCCAGCAGGAACTGGTTTCTCTTCACTTGCATACTTACTGGAATTAGTAGTAAGGAATACAAGGTTACCAACCAGATAAACCAATGTAATAAACACACAATAGCCAATGGAATCCGGCTTCATTGCATCAAAAATAAACATACTGATGATGCCAACCATAATCTCACTGAAGCAAAGCGCAGCTGCCCTTCCGGTCCACTTGATCCGCATTAGAGCAGCAATGATTACTTCAACGATTATCATAATCACACAGTAATTCATAAATGGATGATCCGGTACAATCGTAAGCGCATAGTTTTAGGGCGTACCCTATAAATGAAATCTGACACCCCGCGCTAGGATGCCAGACATGCGAGTATTTCACTACATTTTATTTACAAGTTTCCT
>OAUC01000063.1_pt1 | contig 100099 bp, 77 predicted proteins | sample 1495091 | NCBI WGS metagenome assembly OAUC01 (sample SAMEA2579997, study PRJEB22360) | human gut metagenome | biome: human gut; feature: human-associated habitat; material: faeces | place: Denmark | collected 2008/2010
TTATTTTTGCAGAAATCGGGGGGGAAAGGGAGCAAACAAAGCCGTAGCTGCTGCAAGACTAGGAGGAGATGTCACTTTCATATGTAAAATAGGGAATGACATTTTTGGAAATGAAACCTTGGAAATGTTTCACAAAGAAAAGATCGACACTACTTATGTAGGAATTACCCCGCAGGAACCGTCAGGAGTAGCTCTTATCAATGTCGACAAAAAAGGGGAAAACTGTATTGTTGTTGCTTCCGGAGCCAACGGGACTTTATCTATTGATGACATACAGCATGCAGAACCTGCCATCAAACAGGCATCCATCGTCATCATGCAGTTGGAAACTCCAATCGAGAGTGTCACTTATGCAGCCAAAATGGCGAAAAAAGATGGAATTACCGTTATATTAAATCCCGCCCCTGCCCCTACCCAACAACTGCCTGACGATTTATTAGCCAATGTCGACATTCTTATTCCTAATGTCACAGAGGCTGAAATCATCTCGGGAATGCACATTACAGATGATGAATCGGCAAAAGAAGCGATTCGTTATATTAGTTCGAAAGGCATAAAAACTGTCATTATTACGATGGGAGCCAAAGGAGCTCTCGCCTATGAAAACAATGAGTTTATCCACATTCCAGCCTTCAAGGTAGAAGCAGTAGACACAACCGCTGCCGGAGATACATTCTGCGGCGGATTGTGCGTAGCTCTGTCTGAGGGCAAAAATCTAAAAGATGCAATTATATTTGCAAGTAAAGCCTCTTCTATTTCTGTTACCAGAATGGGAGCACAAGTATCTATACCTTTGAGAAAAGAAATACAATAATCATCCTTAATTCTGTTATTATGATAAAACAATGTTCAATCCACGGTCTATTGACAAGTATGTTGTTAATAGTATTTTCTTTGATGAGCAATGATGCTATTGCCCAGAAGGCAATAAGAGGTACAGTCCTCGATGAAGCAAATGAACCCATTATCGGTGCCAGTGTCCTTGTTAAAGGTACAACAAATGGTTCTATTACAGGAGTTGATGGATCCTTCAATGTAAAAGCGAATCCTTCTGATGTATTGGTTATATCTTATGTAGGTTATGCAACTGTTGAACAACAAGTAGGAAATCAGACACAGCTTGTAATACACCTGCGCGAAGACTCGAAAGTGCTTAATGACGTTGTAGTAATCGGCTACGGCTCTACCACAAAGAAAGAGCTTACAGGATCGGTTACCAGCATGAAGAAAGATGACCTCAATCCCGGAACATTCACCAATGCTATGGGAATGTTGCAAGGAAAAGTGGCAGGATTACAAATTATCAACCCGAACGGTGCTGATCCGACAGCCAAATATGAAGTATTACTTCGCGGAACAAACACACTTTCCGCAGGCCAAGGTCCATTAATTATTATTGATGGGGTGGCAGGTGCAGATATCAGAAATATCAACTTCCAGGAAGTGGAATCTATAGACGTATTAAAAGATGGTTCGGCAGCTGCTATTTATGGAACAAGAGGTACGAATGGAGTAATCATCGTCACAACTAAACGTGCAAGAAGTGGCAAAACGGAAGTTTCTTATGATGGACAACTCACCGTGGGAGTCGTTTCACGCAGAGCAAAACCTTTATCGGCAAGCGAATACAAATCTGTTATCAAGGAGTATCGCCCAGAATTGGAAAGTTATATCTTTGACAGTGATACCGATTGGTTTAAAGAAATTACGCAAACTCCGTTCAGCCATAAGCACAACTTGTCTATATCCGGAGGTTCCGAGAAGTTCTCACATCACACATCTTTCAATTATGAAAAGAGCGATGGCTTGCAAAAGCATAATAGCTCCGAAAAACTAATGGCACGTACCAATATTCGCCAGTCATTATTAGATAAATGGGTCGATTTGGATTATAACCTGAATATCATTCATCGCAAATACAGTCCTTCCTCTACAAGTGCTTTTATGCAGGCATTTACCCATAATCCAACAGAGCCTGTTTATGACGACAGCGATCCGGATGCCGGAGGATATAGCCGTATCAAAGCAATGGAATATTATAATCCGGTAGCGATCATTAACGAAAGGAACATGGAAAGTAAGAATGATAATTATGGTGCAAATATCCGTGCTACTCTAAACATATTGCCTATAAAAGGATTAAAATGGGAGAATTTTGTTTCATACGACAAAGAACAATATGAAACACGTGAATATTACACACATTATTATCCTAGTTTAATAGGAACAAACGGGCAAGCCTATATTGAAAACTATCAGGAAAACGATACACAATATGAGTCTACTTTAAATTACTCGAATATTTTCGGAAAACATTCCATTCAGGCATTACTCGGATATACATACCAGTATACTTACAGCACATCTGCATCCATGACAAATTCCGGTTTCGACTTCGATGACAACCAGACTCATAACATCGGGACAGGAACAAATCTTACTGAAGGCAAAGCCAGTATGTCATCCAATAAAGAAGATAATACATATATCGGATTCTTCGGACGTTTTATGTACAACTACGATGATAAATATCTTTTGTCAGCTTCACTACGTCGTGATGGTTCCAGCCGTTTCGGTGACAATAATAAGTGGGGATGGTTCCCGGCTGTCAGCGTAGGTTGGCGTATAAATAAAGAGAAATTCCTCTCGAATGTCAAATGGATCGATGATTTAAAATTGAGAGCCGGATACGGAGTTACCGGTAACCAAGATTTCTCAAACTACAAATCTTTGATGATGATGACTACAGCCGGTAAATTCTATTACAATGGCCAATGGATTAATACTTATCAACCTGCAAGTAATGCAAATCCAGATCTAAAATGGGAGAAAAAAGCAGAGTTCAACGTTGGTGTTGATATGACAATGTTTGATAACCGCCTTTCATTCACTTTCGATTATTACAAACGGACTACTTCTAACTTGTTGTATGACTATATCGTACCGACTCCTCCTTATGTGTATAATACCCTGTTTACGAATGTTGGAAAAGTAACTAACGAAGGAGTTGAATTAACAATATCCGGTACACCTTTTAACACTAGAGACTTTACATGGAATACCTCACTGACCGTTTCACACAATAAAAACAAATTGGTGAAATTCACTAATGACGAGTTTACTAACGGAACGTACAAGGTGGGATGGTCTACAAGTGCTGCCTGCTACACTCAACGTCTGATAGAAGGGCAGTCATTGGGTACTTTCTACGGCCCTATATGGTTAGGAACTGATACAGATGGAAAAGATGTATTGCTAGGACAAAATGCAGACGGTTCCGTACCGGAAGAACAATGGGAAAAAATTGGCTGTGCTTATCCGGATGCCACTCTTAGCTGGAGTAATACCTTCAGATATAAGAAATTCGACTTGAGTTTCTCACTGCGTGCATCTATCGGCGGAGAAATTCTGAACAACTATGCGATGGAATATGAAAATCTAAGCAGCATCGGACTTAGAAATATCTCATCAAACTGGTTATCTCAAACGAATTTCACAAGTACGACCTATAAATATTCCTCCAAATATATAGAGGATGCTTCTTATTTAAAACTAGATAATGTTACCTTTGGATATACTTGGGATTTCACATCTAAAATGATAAAAAGACTAAGATTGTCTCTTACTGCACAGAATGTATTCTGTATCACCGGTTATTCTGGTGTCGACCCAGAAGTTGCCCTTTCCGGACTGGAACCCGGTATGGAAAGTTTGAGCTATTATCCGCGTACAACAGAATTTACTTTTGGAGTTAATATAGTATTCTAAAAAAATAAGATTACCATGAAAAAGACAAATATAATATTAAGTTTCGTTATCTGTATATTATCATACGGATGTACCGATCTTAGCGAAACCGTATACACAGGAGTAGCGATGAATGACTTCTTTAAAAATGAGAAGGAACTGGTAGCCAATGCAGGTAGAGCATATACGAAATTACAAGGATACAATTCCGAACAAAGTTTATGGACACTGCTTTTACAAGCTTCTGATGAATGTGCTGTTCCCGCTTGTGGTGGTTCCTGGTACAGTAATGGACGTTATGAAGAAATCCAGACGAATAAAATTCCACCTGCAAATAAATTATTGACAAGGGGATGGAACTGGATATTTAATGGTATTGCTGCATGTAATGAAATTATTTACGAAACGGAATTATCACCTATCCAGTTTGAAGGAAAAGAGAAGATTATAGCTGAAATGAAAATACTGCGTGCTTTCTACTATTATCAGGCCATTTCTTGTTGGGGAAACGTACCTTTCACAACTGACTACACGGAAACCGGATACCCGGAACAAAAAAGTCGTGAATATATTTTCAACTATCTGGAAAAAGAAATTAATGACAATATCGAGTTCCTAGACAGGGAGCCTTCAGATACTAATTATGGACGGGTCACACAAGCTGCCGCTTATTGTATTCTTGCGAAAATGTATCTGAATGCAGAAGCATGGTTCGGTACTCCAATGCATGACAAAGCAGAGAAAGCCTGTAAAGACATTATGGATATAGGTGCTTACAGCATTGAAGACTCTTATTCCACTAATTTTGATATTAAAAATGAAGATTCTAAGGAGAACATCTTTGTAATCCTGTATGACAGAGTATATACTAGCGGTGACAGTAACTCATTTTATCTGCATACGCTGACACTGGAAGCTGCATCACAAGCAACATTTAATATTCCGTCAGCTCCATGGTCGGGTTTTCTCTGCCAACCGGACTTTTTCCAAACATACGCAGAACAAGATCTTCGCAGAAGTCAGAGCTGGTTATACGGTCCTCAAGTAGACCTAAGCGGAAAGGATCTTGGTTTCGAATATACTCCTGTCTTCCCCGAAGAAAAATATTACAATAGCAACGGAGGACGTGGCACATACGACGGTGCACGCTGCTGGAAATGGCATTACCAAACTGATGGTTCTTTAAAAGAATATACAGTTAGTATGGACAACGACTTTGCCATCTTCCGTTATGCCGATGTTGTATTAATGTATGTAGAGGCTTTGGTACGACAAAACAGAACAAGTGAGGCCATCCAACTGGCAGACTTCAAGAAGATTCGTACAAGAGCAGGGCTTGATGCATATACTACAAGCCAATTGACGATTGATGAACTTTATGCAGAACGAGGCAGAGAACTGGCATGGGAAGGATGGCGCCATGAAGATATGATACGTTTCGGAAAATATCTGAAAAAATATTGGGCACACCCTGACCAAAGTTCAGAAACTTTTAGAAATGTATTTCCAATTCCTACGGATATTTTAAATGCAAATCCAAAATTATCTCAAAACAAAGATTATTAACCACAATTGGAAGGTTCACATAGAAAAGTGTACCTTCCAACAAATCAACCCTGATAAGTATGAAAAAACCAATCATCTTTTTACTTGTTTTAATTACTAACATCTTATTTATCTCTGCACAGAAGATTTCAAAGACAGAGTTAAAAGACAAAATAGCCGGAGCTTGGATCGGGCAAATGGTAGGAAACATATATGGACTTCCTTTTGAGAACAAGTTTGTAGATGAACCTGCCCCGGAATCCAGATTTCCATTCGGTTACACTAAAAACATAGATAAATTGCAGAAGTATAACGGTGCATTCTCTGATGACGATACTGATGTTGAGTATATCTACTTACTATTAATGGAGAAATATGGCGTAGAACCTACTTATGCCAATATGCGTGAAGGATGGATGTATCATATCCGTGACCGTGTATGGCTAGCCAATAGGGCTGCACTCGGATTAATGCATCTTGGATTCACCCCTCCGTTCACAGGTGACGAAAATCTGAATCCGCACTGGTATCAGATCGACCCTCAATTAATCAATGAGATATGGGCGTATACAGCACCGGGAATGATTTCGTATGCTGCAGGAAAAAGTGATTGGGCGGCCCGTATCACAAGCGATTCGTGGGCAGTATCTCCCACTGTCCTATATGGTGCAATGTACGCTGACGCTTTTTTCTGCAAGGATATCCGCAAACTGATTACACGAGCCTTGAAAGAACTGCCTGCTGATGACAGATATGCGATAGCTGTAAAAGAGATGATTGCTTTATATGACAAATATCCTAAAGATTGGGTAAAAGCACGTCAAATCATGGCTAAAAAATATTACATAGATGAACCAGCCATGACAAAAACAATCTGGAATGCTAATCTGAACGGATTATGCGGGATTTTGGCTATGTTGTATGGCGAAGGAGATTTCCAACGGACATTGGATTTAAGCTGTGCAATGGGATTTGACTGCGACAATCAGGCAGCCACTATCTCCGGACTTCTAGGAGTAATGTATGGTGCAAAGTCTCTTCCCGAAAGTTTGACCAAACCTATCGAAGGCTGGGAAAAGCCCTTCAATGACCGATATATCAATATCACCAGGTTTGATATGCCTGATGCTTCCATTGAAGACATGATTGAACGTACTTACAACAAAGCAATCGAACTGGTTTGTGCCAAAGGAGGAAAAGTAAAGGGTGATATGGTATATGTTAACCCCAAAGCACAATTCATCCCCCCTATGGAATTCTGTATCGGTCCGAATCCGGACTTGGAAATCGGACATCCTACCGATTACTCATTTGCCTGCAAAACAAATGCTGATCTCAAATGGGAACTGGTAAAAGGTAAACTTCCGGCAGGAATTACATTCCAAAACGGTAAACTGGCAGGAACTCCTACAGAAGCCGGAAAATATCCGATCACCCTACAGTTAAGCGCAAATAACAAGAACTCAATTACTAAAGATTTTGAGTTATTGGTTAAAACCAAGAATATAGCCCCAAAGGCTGACACTATCTACGCCAATATCCGCAAACTAAACGAAGAAGTACTCGATTCTTGCTGGATTACCTTTGGAAAACCGATGTACGCAACAAATGTAGAAGTAATTAATGACGGAGTCAAAGATGGCGTAGGATCTGTATTTTATTCATTAGCGGCCAAAAGTAATCTGCCTAAAATAGACTATTTCGGATACGGTTGGAAAGAAGAGCATAACATCAATATGCTTGTTTTAGATATGGGCTGTCTGGAAGAGTTCGGAGGATGGTTTACTTCTCTAAACATTCAATATCTTGGAAATGACGGACATTGGTATGACGTAGGTAAATTCAAATCAACTCCGGCACTTCCCGAAACCGATATTGTATTTTTCCAACCTCCGTTTGCACAATATGTTTTGGAATTCCCGGCAGTAAAAACCAAGGGAATACGCGTACTAATGGATGCAAAAGTGCAGGAACACTGGCATAAATACACAAAGAATGTATCATCATTCATCTCTATCACCGAGTTGGGAGTTTATGAGAAATAAAGGAGGAGAAAAATGAGGAAAATAATTACGATATGTATTATAGGGCTTTTTGCTCTCAACGTACAAGCCCAGCCTGTAAAAACTTTAAAGTTATCTGATAAAGAACTTTTAGATAAGATTAAAGGAGGATGGGCCGGACAAACCATTGGTGTTGTTTTCGGAGCACCTACAGAGTTTAAGTTCACGGGAACTTATATTCAAGATTACCAGCCAATCCCCTGGGCGGAAGGTTACGTAAAATATTGGTGGGAAAAGAAACCCGGATTATTCGATGATATTTATAACGATTGCACGTTTGTTGAGGCATTTGATGAACTTGGCCTGGATTGTTCACAAGAAGAACTTGCCAAAAGATTTGCATTCGCTGATTATCATTTGGCCCATGCTAACCAAGCAGGCAGATATAATATCCGCCAAGGTATCATGCCACCGGCTTCCGGTCATTGGTTGAATAACCCACATGCAGACGATCTGGATTTCCAGATCGAAGCAGACTTCATTGGTCTGATGGCTCCGGCAATGCTGCCGGAAGCATTGGATATCGCCTCCAGAGTAGGCCACATTATGAACAGTGGTGACGGTTTTTATGGCGGTGCTTTCGTAGCAGCTCTTTATAGCTCCGCTTTCTATGAAAAAAGTCCTGAAGCGATTCTAAAAACCGCAATCTCTGTCATACCTGAAGAGAGTACATTCCATCAATGTATTCAGGATGTAATCAATTTCCATTCTTTGCACCCGGACAACTGGAAAGATTGCTGGTACTTCCTGCAAGAAAAATGGAACTGTGATGTAGGATGTCCCAAAGGCGTATTTCTAAACTTTAATATTGACGCCAAGCTCAATTCCGCTTTCGTAGCATTAGCTATGCTCTACGGTAAAGGAGACTTCACCAACTCTGTCGATATTGCAACACGCTGCGGACAAGATTCTGACTGTAATCCGTCTACAGTCGGCGGTGTACTCGGCGTCATGTATGGGTATGATAAAATCCCTTCATTCTGGTTAAACCCTTTGAAAGAAGTAGAAGACTTTACATTTGAAGGAACGAATATGTCGTTGGCAAAAGCATACCAAATGAGTTTCGATCAAGCTAAACAACTCATAGTCAAAACAGGTGGAAAAGTATCTGGTGGGGAGATAGAAATTCCAATCAAAAAGGCGGATGTACTTCCTTTAGAACAAAATTTCGAAAACACCTATCCACTTTATAGAGAACGCAAAGACTGCTTCCTGACAGATACATTTGAATTTGATTTCAATGGTAACGGATTTGTTATCTGGGGCAACATTTGCTGCACAAGAAGTATTACTCCCGATTATATCAATCGTGTATCTACACGCCACATCGGTTCCGAGGTGTTCGGATTGGCAGAGCCCAATGACCCTTACGTTGCTAAAGTGGAAATATGGATTGACGGAGAACTGGACCATGTAGCAGCTTTACCCATGAGAAACACAGACCGCAAAGTAGAACCAGCCTGGAAATACCTCATGAAGGAAGGAAGACACCACGTTAAAATGAAATGGTTGAACCGCAAAAAAGACTACATTATTCGCATCAACGACATAATGTATTATTCAGAGAAAAAAGAACATGATAGATTTTACTTTAATAAATAAGTTAAGATGAAAAAAGTCCTGACTAACATCATTCTACTATTTACCTTTTCCATATCGGGAATGGCACAAATAGAATATGGAAAAACAGTTGAAATAAGTAAAGAGGTACTGCTCGACAAAATTAAAGGAGGCTGGGCCGGACAAACCCTAGGATGCACCTATGGCGGTCCTACAGAATTTAAATACAGAGGAGCGATCATTCATGAGAAAACTCCAATAATCTGGTATGATGACTATTGCAAGGACATCTTTGCAGAAGATCCGGGATTGTATGATGATGTATATATGGATCTTACCTTTCTGGAAGTAATGCAAAAAGAAGGGATAAATGCCCCTGCCGAATCATTTGCCAAAGCCTTTGCAAATGCAGATTACAAATTATGGCATGCCAACCAGGCAGCCAGATATAACATATTACACGGTATTATGCCACCGGCATCGGGACATTGGAAAAATAATCCGCACGCTGACGATATTGATTTCCAGATTGAAGCAGACTTCATTGGAATGATATGTCCGGGGATGGTAAATACCGCCTCCGATTTTTCGGACAAGATAGGGCATATCATGAACTACGGCGACGGTTGGTATGGAGGTGTATACATGGGAGCAATGTATGCATTGGCTTACGTAAATAACGACATTTATACAATTGTCACGGAAGCTCTTAAAACAATACCCGAACAAAGTAAATTTCACCGTTGCATCACAGACGTTATTAAATATTGGAAACAATATCCCGATGACTGGCGTAAATGCTGGCTGGAAATAGAAAACCGCCATGCTTTTGAGATTGGCTGCCCGGAAGGGGTATTCAATGCATTTAACATTGACGCCACTATCAATGCGGCTTACTGTGTGATGGGGCTTTTATATGGCAACGGCGACTTTTTCAAAACAATGGATATAGCCACTCGTTGCGGACAAGATTCCGACTGTAACCCGGCAACTGCCGCAGGAATTCTTGGAGTCATACAAGGCTACAAGGCTATCCCCGAATACTGGAAACCGGCACTCGAAAGATGTGAAAATATTAAGTTCCCCTACACAGATATCTCTTTAAGTTCTGTATACGACATTAATCTCAAACTATTGAGTGATGTATTAAAAGCAAACGGAGGAAAAATAAAAGGAGATAAATACTATACCACGATTCAGAAGCCAAAAACCGTAGCATGGGAAGTCTCTTTTGAAGGCTTATATCCTTCTGAAAGAAGAGTTATCAAATATGATCTCGGTACAGAAAAAACATTTGAGTTCAATGGCAAGGGAGTTGTTTTAATGGGGATGATCAGACAAGATGTTAAAGATAGTAATGACAATTACATCGCCATCTTGGAGGCCTACATTGACGGCAAGAAAGTAGAAACCATAGAAATGCCTTATGACTACATAAAAAGAAAGTATGACATTTTCTATAATTATGATTTAGAGGAAGGACCTCACAAACTGGTTATTAAATGGATTAATCCAAATGAAAAATATGCCGTTCAATGTAAAGACATGGTGGTTTATTCATCCACACCGGCAGAGCCAATCAATCCTTATAAATAAAAGAGAGAAGCCATGAATAGAAAACTACTCCTATTATTAGCCTTATTATTATTTTCCTACGGATTGTTATCATGTTCGTCTGATGATAACAGTCCGTCCGAAGGCGAACAGACCGATACACCGGAACTGTTTACCAAACGCTATAATCCCGATCAAAGTTTTTACAGCAAAATATTAGGACAAGAAATCAAATATTCCGTATTACTGCCTCAAGAGTATCTATCGGAAAGTACGGGTAAATATGGAGTAGTTTTCCTTCTACATGGCTGGGGAGGGAACCAAAGTTCATGGGGACCTTCAGGTCTGAATATTCAAAGCATAGCTGATGCGCAAACCAGCAATGGTAGTATTCGCCCATTGATCTACATCATGCCGGAAGGTTTCAACTCTTATTTTTGCAACCGCTATGACGGAAAGTTCAACTATATGGATATGTTCATTAATGAACTCGTACCCCTGATTGATAAGCGGTTCCGAACAACAGCCAGTAAGACGGAAAGAGCTGTTGCCGGATTCTCTATGGGAGGTTTCGGGGCATTAAGTATAGCATCGCAACATCCTGAAACATTCTCGGTTTCAATAGGATTAAGTCCCTCTCTAAATACAGATGAACAATACATCTCTTTGTCACAAGACGGTTGGAATCTTCAATGGGGAAACAACTTCGGAGGAAACGGCCAGACAGGAACAGGCAGGCTGACAAGCTATTATAAAAGCCAATGTCCGCTACACTTTTTCAAGGATAAACCAAGTTCCACATTTCAAACAGTACGGTATTACATAGACTGCGGTGATGATGAAGAAAGACTATATGCAGGAAACGGTGAATTACATTCTCTATTACGGGACAAAAATATCAAGCACGAATATCGTGTACGGAACGGTGCCCACACTGACAGTTATTGGCGTGAATCCATGAAAGAGGCACTGCCTTTTATCGAACGTTCATTCAAAGGAGAAAACTATCCGCAGGAAACTCTGAAAAAATTCACAGAGGAATTACATGCTACTAATAAAAACATAAAAGTAGGTAATTCCAATATCGAACTATGGTTACCGGATGACTACAATTCCGAACTAACTTACAAAATTCTTTATTACAGCAAAGGAGAAGGTAATGTTGATCTTACAACAAAGAAAGTGGCAGTGGCATTAGATTCTCTTATGCAAATCAAACGTATGATAATCGCAGGTTTTAATGTGAAAGAAATGATTCTAAATGAAACAAATTTTTCAGCTATTACCGATGCTGTGGAAAAGACGGTTCATACGGAAAGCAATGCAGATTTCAGATTAGGATTAACATACGGTTCAGAAGCTGATTACTTATACAATCAGTCAACAGGCAATGCCCCTGCTATCAACTTTTTCTTTGCAGAAGACGCGGATATTATCAACCTTTCTGCCGAGAATCGTGCCAAAATCTATTATTTGGACATAACAGACGAAGGCAGCAACTACAATAGCATCTTTACTCTGTTCAATGGATTGCGAGGTGCAGAAGCTCCGGTGCAATATCGTGTCAGAAACGGACAGGATAGTGAACAGTCCGCCCAAACAGGTATTTATTCAATGAGTTATTATATTGGTGAACAGTTAATAAAGAAATAATATGAAGAAGATACTGTTATATATTATCCTATTTCTATCAGGTATAGATGGAGCTTGGGCACTTCCCATAGAAAAAGAAGGGATGAGTATTTACAGTCCGTCCCTAAAGCAAGAAGTCTCCTACTCCATTATCTTACCGGAAGGTTATGAACATTCAGATACAGAATATCCAGTCTTATACATGTTTCATGGAATAGGAGGTGATTATACCAGTTGGCTCGAATACGGCAACGTTGCCCGTGTAATGGACAAAATGATAAAAGAAGGAAAGATTCAACCTTTCATTATGGTTATTCCTGACGGTTACCTGTCTTATTACAGTGACACTTATGATGGCAGCTCCCTTTATGAAACTTTCTTTATCAAAGAACTGGTTCCATATATAGATAACAACTATCGTACTCGCAAGGATATTAATGGACGCTCGATCATTGGTTTCTCTATGGGAGGATTCGGAGCATTATCCGTTAGTCTGCGCAACCGCCACTTATTCGGCTCTGTCGTTGCGTTATCGCCATCCATCCGTACAGAAAAACAATACATGGAAGAAGGGCCACAAAAAGGATGGGACAATCAATGGGGACGGATTTTCGGAGGAGTGGGAAAGAATGGTAAGCAGCGCCTAACCAGTTACTATAAACAACATTCACCCTACCACATTCTTTCCACCCTCCGCAATTCCGATTTAAAAGGATTTGGCATCATGCTGGATATTGGAGATAAAGAAGGTACTCTTTGCGAAAGTAATGAAGAACTGCACCGATTATTACTGGAAAGACAAATACCTCATGAATGGGAAGTACGTTCAGGAGGACATGATTTCGCCTGCTGGAATACTGCACTGCCCAAAGCATTCAGATTCATAAACGAATATTTCAATGGGAAGCAGTCAGGAAATAGTGAGAGTAGTCTTCCGAATGAGACTCCGTTTATCCAAACAGCCAATGCAACGGTCTATTATCCGGAACAGGCTCAAGGAAGCACAAGAAAATATCCTATTATCTATGTACAGGGAGAAATCAACGAACAACAGCAAAAGGTTCTCGTCAGTCAGTTTCATCAAATGGTAGATGAGAATAAAACATGGCCTGCAGTTCTTAGTTTCGTAAAGGCTAACACAGACCTGTCAGAAACAATTTCTGATATAGAAAAGCAACTCTCCGGCATCAGAGGTTCCCAACGTATGCGGGCTTTAATCACTTTGGGAGATAATATCAAAGAAGGTATAGAAGCCATTCAGAGAGAAAATTTGTTTACCGGCATAGTCTGTGTTAATGCCATCGGCAACGAGAATGATGCTCAAAATCTTATAAAAACAGTCAACTCTCACAAAAGATATCCCAGATGCTGGATAGAGATACTACCCGAATCAAAAGAATATGGTTTTAGTAGTAATATACATATCCTTTTGAAAGAATCGGACCTGGAACATGAGTTCCGGTCAAGAAAATGTAAGGAAGCCAATGTTTTCACTTATTGGGAAGATTGGATACTATATTTAAATAACAGAATTCATGTTTAACAATTAAATACTAATAGTATGTTCACAGTAAACAGTTATTTATTGGCAGTTATATTCTGCATCGTAACCATGATTTGTTGGGGTTCCTGGGGTAATACCCAAAAACTAGTTTCCAAAAATTGGCGTTATGAACTTTTTTATTGGGATTATGTGATTGGAATGGTATTGTTCACCATCTTACTAGGCTTCACTATGGGTAGCCATGGAGATACCGGACGTTCATTTCTGGAAGATCTGGGACAAGCATCAGGAGACAGCATTGGTTGGGTTATCTTGGGGGGCGTAATATTTAATGCTTCAAACATTCTTCTTTCAGCGTCTATTTCCTTGGCCGGTATGTCTGTAGCTTTTCCTTTAGGAGTTGGCATTGCATTGGTATTAGGGGTAATCGTCAATTATCTGGGGATTCCGACTGGCAATCCTTTGCTTTTATTTGGCGGTGTAGCTCTCATTGTTATTGCTATCATTTGCAATGGAGTGGCTTCCGGAAAAATGCAAAAGGGAGAAGAAAGCAGGAAAAACAACAAAAAGGGAATTATCATTGCATTAATTGCCGGTGTACTGATGTCTTTGTTCTACCGGTTCGTAGTGAAAGGTATGGACGTAGAAAACTTCAATTCTCCTGCTATAGGAATGATGACTCCTTATTCTGCCATCTTTGTTTTTTCAATAGGCGTATTATTAAGCAATTTTGTTTTCAACACATTAGTAATGAAATATCCTTTTGTCGGAGAAAAAGTCAGCTACTCCGAATACTTTAAAGGAAACACGAAAACTCATATATGCGGAATGCTTGGTGGAGCGATATGGGGACTTGGTTCCGCGTTCAGCTATATCGCATCAGGAGAAGCTGGTCCGGCGGTATCTTATGCACTAGGACAAGGCGCACCACTTATTGCCGCTATTTGGGGAGTATTTATCTGGAAAGAATTTAAAGGTTCAACGAAATCTGTTAATCAACTACTGGCCTTGATGTTTATCTTCTTCCTGGTTGGTTTGGGAATGATAGTAGTTGCCGGAAACTAATTATTAACCTTAAATAGAACAACATGAAAAAGTATTTTTACTTATTAGCCATGCTGGCAGTAGTACTAGGTACGACTGCTTGCAGTGATGACGACAATCATCCCAGTACAAACATTCTGGATAAACCGGAAGTTACTGTTCCTGATGTAAAAGAGAGTTCTGCTGTTATTACATGGAAAGCCATAGGAAACGCAACAGCTTATATTTATAGCTTGAACAACGGTAGTGAACAAAGTACTGACCAAAATACAATTCAACTGACAGGTTTAGAGCCGGAAAAAAGTTATACATTCAAAGTAAAAGCTCAAAAAACCGGATCAATCTATTTTGAAGATTCAGACTATGCAGAAATCACTTTTACAACAACCTCTGAAGTAACAGTTTATCGGATAGCCACTTTTGCGGACGACTGGGATAAATGGTATTACGAATATAATGATAATGGTACTGTAAAACGTGTATACAGGTTATATGAAGGAGAATTGGATAGAGAATGGCTCTTTGCTTATGACGGAAATAATATCACAGTGACAGGTAAGAACGCATATAACATGACTTTAAATGACCAAGGTTATGTTGCAACTTTTGTAGATGGTTCCAACACTTACGAATATACTTATGATGAGAATGGCTACATGACCAAAGTTGAAAAGAATGGCAATATTGCATCTAACATCACCATAGAAGATGGAAATATTATGCAATGGACCAGATTTTCAGATGGAGTAGAGCAGTTTAAAGTTCAGACCTATTCTGCCGTGCCTAATGTGAGCGGAGCACATTGTATCTATGCGGAAAGCAGTGGAGCTAGTCGTTGGCTGGTTGAAACTGGTCTCTTTGGAAAAGCTTCGGCTAATTGCCATACGAGCAGTGGTTGGCAACATTCATCCAGTACAGCTACTTACACATTTGAATATGACGAGAACAGTTGTATCAAAGAGGAAAGCAAAAACTATGACGGATATATAGAGAATTTCTATTATACATATTTCTCCGAATAGCACTTTATGAAATAACTAATTCATGGAGGTGTGTCTAAAAGTCTGGCGCACCTCCATTTTTTATAAAGTTATTAGAGACTTTAAACAGTTATATCCAGTAAAACCTCTCCTCTTACATTCAGCACCTTAATCCTCAATTCATCGTTCTTCTTTTCCAGAATCATCACCGTAGCACTGTCCATCTTATATCCTCCACCAATAATAACCGGATAATTATTACCCAGTTCCCCTTTCGGATGGTAAGCGTATTTATGAGTATGTGCGTTCAGGCTGATATTGAAAGGTGCTTTTTCTAATAATTTAGTCCAAAGATTCGCACAGAGATTCTTTTCATAATTACCGTAAAGCGGAATATGATGAATAAGGACACGTTTCTTTGCTTTCTTGAATTCTTTGGCAGACAGTTCTTTTTTCAGAAAATCAACCTGTTCATTACGCAATTGGGTAAAATCGTTCAAGCCATAATATACCCAATGGTCGTCCGGTTTATCTTCTCCACAATCCAACATGACGATACGGGTGTCTCCCCAGTTAAAAGAGGCATAAGTTTTATCTCCCACATAATCAAAATGGTCACGCAAGCCGATAGAATAGGCATTGCGGATTTCATGGTTGCCACGCATAAAGAAAGTCGGTATGCGATCGCCACACACTCCTTCGGTCAGTTCACTGATAAATGTGGTTGCCTGCTCGTGATCCACAGGATCATCCACACAGTCACCATTGAAAACAACAAAATCATATTTAACATCCTGTATTTGTTTACATAGAGTACGGAAAGTATTGGTATGTTGATGCAAATCATTAAAAACAATAGCGGTAAAAGACTCTGTATCAGCAACAGGAAGAGTAAATTCACTGAAGGTCGATTGTGCTGTATTTCCAAATACCTTTTTATATGCCTGATAAAGCAACATCTCTTGCGAACACACACGATAATAATATTTCTGTCCGGACTGCAAACCATCTATACGTATTTTATGCAGCTTGTTATTACAGACCACCTGACCGTCAACAATCATACGCGCACGTTCCAGCCGGGTAGTATCTGTGCCATATTCCACCCAGCAATAAGAAGGAACGGTTGTTTCCCACATCACAGTAATGCCATTACCCACAGGATTCTGCAAATAAGGTTTAGTACGGAATATCTTGTCTGCCTTTTCAGCGGTACGCAATTCCACAAGTATGGGACGATGGTCGGAAGCCATTGGCTCATTAACTACTCTCGCAGATATGACAGCAAATCCGGTAGCGTTTTGCTTTGACGCGGCAATATAATCAATGGTCTCTTTTGGATCGGGAGCAAGATAAGTATGCTTTTCCGGATTGGAGAGTATTTGAAAATCCTTTTGCAATTCTTTGATGAAATCGGATTCAGGTTCAGCATTCATATCCCCGGCTAGAAAAAGAGGCTTTTTATAGGAAGCAATCAATGACTTCACTATTTCCAAAGATTTCATACGGTCTTCTTCCGTTAATGACAGATGAGTACAACAATAAATATAATCCTCAAATTCTGCCAGAATCAAGGTGCGGGCCTCTTCTCTACCAGGTAAAGGGATAGTTTGTAAACGTAGCGGAACTTGCTTTGTCAACAGTCCGATTCCATATTTACCTCCTTCAAACTCTATAGCAGGTGCAAAACAGGCATGCATTTGTGTACGTTCAGCTATCTCACCCAGCACATATTTCTGTCCGCTCCGACGGGTCATACTGTCTACCTCTTGTATAGCCACAACATCAGGAGAAGCATTATTTATCACATTGGCTACCCGTTGAAAACTGCAAATATCATCCATGCCGTTCGCATTTTTAATATTATAAGTCATCAGTCTCAATGTATGTTGAGCCTGTACCGGAAAAATAAATAAGATGACGGAAATGAGTAAAAAGATCTTTTTCATGTTCTTCATTTTTGGGGGTTATGTTAAGTTCCCCCAAAGGTAAGAAAAAAATAAAAAGCCACAAAGATACGGATTCATACCTTTGCGGCCTCTTATTGTTAAGAATAACTTTTCTCTAAATGGGGGGATGAGAATAAAGCTATATTATTTACAAGGTCGATTTATTATCTTATTATTTCTTTTGCCACTTTGCGGCAGTATCCCACATTTGCGGATCTACGCTATTAAAGTGCCAAAAACCGATTTGAGAGATTCCCAGTTCATCAGCTAGTTCAAGTAGCGCTTCCGTACTTCTGGCATCACTTGCATAAAACAGATGCCGATTACCATCAGTACCATCATACAGATACATGTTTACCTTTTCATAACATAACCAGGTAGGAGAAGGCAAAATTCCATTTATACTGTCAGGCACAGATTGGTAAACCTGCCTTCCTTTGATGTCACCAGTTACAGCATAATCATTTGCATAAGCAGGCAGAGCCATCACTAATTTATCATTCGGAATGTGTTTCATCCAGAAAAGCATCGCCTCTTTAGTCCATAGATAATTAGACGTAGGTCCAATGCCCATACAATCATCCCTATGTTTGAGCTCGGGCTTATTTATTCCCGGTGCAAAATACATATCGTAACACATCACTCTAACTAAGTCGCAAGTAGTATTCAAAACTGCCGGATCGTGAAACATCTTAGTTTCGTTATCCTGATACAAAGCCGGATAAAAACTAACGCAATGGCTTAATTTCTTTCCAACAGCATGGAGTTCTTTTGAAGCAAGTTTCAGGAATTCGGTATATGCATCCTGAATATCAGGGATCAAATGTTCGAGATCAAGATCTATTCCATCATATCCATTTGCATTGCAATCGCTTACATACTTCTCAACAAGTGCCTTTCTTTTCTGTGGCGTATCAATCGTTTCTTCATTCCCACCTACAGCCTGATATACTTCGATATGATTCTGATGACATTCATCGATAAATGATTTCGGAGGATTCCCGAAAACGCTAATGGAACTAATAATCTCTTTCACTGGCTCTATATCCTTAAAAGAGCTTCCATCTATATAGACATACCAAGGAGCTACTTTCTTCTCCTGGGTGGTGGAAGAGAGTGTTTCCTGCTTGCAGGAAACACTCGTCATTACCAACATTACACAGCATATAGCTGTTCCAATTATGCTTAAATACCTCATTGAATGTAAAGTAAACTGTTATTCTTCATCATAATTATACTTCTTATATTCTATATAGTCATATTTGACTGTATATGTCTTTGCAGTAGGCTTATCTCCTTGCCAGCCACCTCCATCAGCAAAGGTCATCATTGAGAATCCAAATTTAAACTGTGCCGGAGTATACCAGGTAGTAAATGTTTTCGCCACTTCACCATCTATAATCCATGCCGCCCAATATGCACCATCTGCATTAAGTCTAAGGTCAATAGTCAAAGTGTGTTTACCCGGATCAATAGGTACACCGTAAACTCCCATAGCCTCTGTATAACAACGTACCAGCATCTGGCCTGGAACAGGAGGAACCGTACAAGCCGCACGATCATTTTCAGTACCCGAGAAAACAAACATAGAGAATGACCTTTCTTCAGCGTTAGTTGCAGCGATATTACCACCTGCCAACCATTTTTCACCTACCCCTACCAAAGGAACATCTATTTCCCATGTATATTTTCCAGCTCCCACTTCCGGACTATAAACGAAGTTATTCCCGTTAGATAGATTCAAACTTCCATCCGCAATCGTTCCTCCATTGTTAGTCCATCCAACAGGAACAAAACCAGCTTCCTCAAAGTCCCACTTCACTGTTGTTCCCTCTGGTTCGGGAGGAAGCTGACCTTCGATAATCGGCTTCATTGAATAATCATAAGGAACATATTCAAGATAATCAAATAAGGCATAATTTTCTTGAGTTGCCGCATGATCGCCCATACCATAAAGATTCTCGACACTAGATATAGCACGGAAATAAGCCTCTTCACCATAATCTAATTGTGCCCTCTTTAAAACTTTACCATCAACCGACCACTCCGCCAGATATTTCTTATTTTCTAACTTCAAATCCAATACAAACGTATGCCAAGCATCCCCCTTAATAGGCGTGAATTCAGAGAAAAAAGGATTAGCCTGACTAGTCACAAGGCACAGCATATCATCTGGTCCGGCACTATGTGCTGCACGGTCTGCAGCTGTACCGGAACAAATTTCAAAATCCAATTCATGCCCATCGTCAAAATATAAAAATGCTCCAATACTGGCCCGGTCATTCATTCCGAATTTAGGGACATATATCCTCCATTCATAACGACCTGATCCGAATTGCGTTGTTGTCTGCACCTTGAAACGGTCCCCATTAGTACCTTCATACTCTTCACCTGCCCGGGTATAGATTCTTAACGCTTTTCCATCTTCACATTCGTCATTATCTACGATAGTGATCGGATTGATCCCTGCCACAAGCCCCGTCTTTTGCAATCCAGTAAAGTCACCGTAATTATAAATGGTTCCTTTATAGCCATCCTGAATAACTGTGATGGTTCGAAGTTCAGCACCTTTCGCCGCTATAGTCAAGGTTGCACTGCGTTTTGGGCCGTTATTCTTATCAGCAGAAATTGTTAGCGTACCATTACCAGTTCCTTCCAAAGGAGAAACTGTAAGCCAATCACCACCTGCCTGATCCACTGCAACTTCCCAAGCTGCTTCTGACGTAATATCTACAGTCTGAACTTCAGTAGAGGAGACTCCGAATGTTAAAGCATTTGTGGAGATTCCGCATGCAACAATCTCTGTTTTCTCTTTGAAGCTATCACCGCATGATACTAAAGAGGCATTACATAATACACCTATTGCTAAATATAAATATCTTAGTTTCATAATGATTGTTTTTATTGTTTCATTCAGTTCTTCAAATTCGGATTAATAGACGAATCTACAAAAGGACGGGGAAGATACATTTTACTGTCATTCCACGTACCAGATACGGAAACAGCTTCTTTCCTGAAGACTCCGGGAGCCACTTCAATCTCCGGATTTAATTTTCTGTATTCAAAATGATCTTTAATGCGATTCATGCGAAACATATCCCTTGCTCTAGTGGCAATATTTCCCCAATAATATCCGGCTATTTCCCAGCCATGTTCATTATAGGCAGCTTCTGCCAGATCATCATACGACATGGTTGTCTTATAGATATCCCGGTCTGCAACAACAGATCCATTGGCACGATTGCGTACCTCATTCAATAAGTTGACAGCTTCCGTGATACTGCCTGTTTTTGAACGACCTACGGCTTCGGCATACCAGCAATATACTTCTGCCAAGCGAATAATCTGATGCGTCTTTTCTCCATTCTGATTCATCGAAATCTTCGGATTCGTATAATCGAATTCTTCTCCAGTGGTCGTTTCTACTTTCTTCATGAAACAGGGAGCAACAACCACACGCGGCGCTTCCGGATTGGGGTCTTCCCACCAATCACGCAACTTAGTTTCATTCTTCAATATGATTTTCGGGAAATAAGATGCATCTTTGCGTGAGCCTTCCGGGAAATCATACCAGAATTTAATTTCTCCGTTCGTATCTCCCCATCCACCGCCACCATAAGCATAGTCTGCCAGGAAATCAGCTAAAGGGGCATTGGTAAGTGCATCTATTCCCAAATTATAGTAAACGCCAAGCAACACTTCAGGATTATTCTTATTATACTCCATCGAATATACTTGCTTATAATCAGGTAATAATTTGTAGTAATAAGTACCTTTCTTCGAAGCATCGATTACTTCCTTTGCCTTTGCAGCGGCCAGTTGATAATATTCTGTTCCCTTGTTCAACGGCCATCCTGCCATTGCCATATACACATAAGCCAATGTTGCTTTTACAGCTCCTTGACTAACAGCAATGTTTACCCCGTTTCTTGCGTAGGGTTCTTTAGTATAATTAGCAGGCACCATTGTCTCTGCCTTTTTCAGGTCAGAAACAATCAGTTCGTAAATTTCAGAAACGGTTGCCAATGGCATGTTATAATTGATTTCATCTTTCACAACCATAGGTACCTCTCCCCAAGCCATTACAAAATAAAAGTAAGAATAGGCACGCCAATAATAAGCTTGTCCAATGGCCGCATCTTTCTCTTCCTGGCTCACTTCCGGAGTTCGTCCGGCATTATCTATAATGAAATTAGCCGCTTTTACCAATCTCCAACGAGCACCCCACAATTCAGTCACCCAAGTGTTGTTGTCCGAAACATTATAAGTATCTACCTCACGCAGCCCCTGCTTATTAGCTGCAGGGTGTGTAGAAATATCATCACCCATCACTGATTCGAAACCTGCCCAAATATTTGCATACATATCACTTGCAACTTTGGAATACATTCCATTCAGAGCCAAGTCCAGATCACCTTTTGAATTGAAGAAATTAGTTACCGCCAACTGCCCTTTAGGATCTTCTGTCAGTAAATCCTGGCAAGACACCATCCAAAGTGCTATCAATGCTAGTCCGACAGATTTGAATATTCTATATATTGTTTTCATATCCATGTATAGTTAAAAGATTAAAAGTTAAGTTTCATACCAAAAGTGAATGTTCTTGGAACAGGATAAGATCCCATATCCACACCATTAAAGCCATAATCGGATTCACTGTACACTTCTGGGTCCATACCTGTGTATTTCGTTAATGTAAACAGGTTTTGAGCACTGACCGACAGTTGAATATCGGCTACTTTCGTTATCTTCTTAGGAATATTATACGTAAGGCTTATATTTTTCAGTTTCACAAATGATGCATCTTCAAGCCAGAAATCGGAATCAGGATAGTTTCTATTATCTGAATTTTTATGACTTGCATACACAGCATCTGCTTTATTGGCTACTTTATCCCAACTTTTGTAATAAGCATCGGATAAAGAGATGAAGCGATATACACCTGTCATAGATCCCATCGCATAGCGGCTTACGTTCAGTCTATCTTGTCCTAATGCAGCATTGATAAAGAGATTGAGCGTCCAGTTTTTCCAAGTGAATGTATTATTCCATCCGAAAGTCCAATTAGGCTCGGCCTGCCCTTTAGTAACCAGATCGTCAGCACCCGGATTGGTTGTCAAACTTCCATTAGATTGATGTTTATACAAGTTGGCGCCCTGGTCATTAAAGTTTGCCCATTCATAAAGATAGAAAGAACCAATCGGATACCCTACTTTTTTAATTTGAATAGGACCACCGCCAATACTTGTATAATTCTCCCCAACGATAAAATCACTACCTGCCAGATCGATTATCTTATTCTTTAAATAAGATGCATTCAGCGATGTTTCCCAACCAAATATATCTTTGTCTGTCAAAGGAGTAGCTGTAATGGTGAATTCAACACCAGAGTTTCTAACTTCACCTTGGTTGACCCAGAAAGAGCCACCTCCGTTATACTGAGGAGCAGGTTTGCGAAGCAACAAGTCCTTAGTATCTTTCCGGAACCATTCGGCTGTAAAACTCAAGCGACCGTCTAAAACACTGGCGTCCAAACCGATGTTATACTGATAGGTGCTTTCCCAAGTTACATCTGGCGTAGCGAGATTTCCAGTCCAATAACCGGTATGGATTGCATCGCTACCATAACCGTCATAATTCGTAGGAGCCAACATACCTAATGTTGTGTAAGCACCGATACTTTGATTACCAACAACACCAAAACTGGCCCTTAGTTTCAATTGCTGGACAATGTTTTGTTTGCTCATAAAGTTTTCTTTAGCAACATCCCAAGCAACAGCTGCTGACGGAAAATATCCCCATTTATTCTTCTTCTGAAACTTAGATGAACCGTCGGCACGGAAAGTACCTGTCAGCATATACTTCCCTTTGTAATTGTACATAATTCGACCAAGCCCGGACACAATAGCTTCTGCGGAATAGCCATTTTCTCCATCGCGTGTCTTTGCATTTTTTGCATTCCAATAACCAACAAATTCATTGGCTAAATCACTACCGGTCAGTTTTAGATTTCTGCCTTCGGCACCACTTGCTTCAAATACAGCTGTTGCAGTCAAATGATGATCGCCGAAACTTGTGTTATAAGTCACATTATTGGTATTCTGCCAGAATAGATTCATCCTGCTCGCATTTTCCATACCACTAATTTGTCCGGGTTTTGCTAACGACGAGGTGAAAGAGTAACTCGGAACATGAGAGTAATTAGCAGCACCCTGTACAGACAATGTCAACCCTTTCATTATCTTGAAAGTCAAATCCATATTAGTATTCAAAGCATACACGTATGAATCGCCATAATTTGCCACACGGGCACCATAAGGGTTTCCGTTTACTGAATTATAAGGGTCCATATTATAAACGCCCGTCACCGGATCTTTCATTTCCATTGTAGGGGAATAGTTCAGGAAGTTCATAATGTCAATACCCCCATTGTGACTGTGAGTACGTGAAGCATTAATTTTGGTAGAAAGTGTCAACCACTTGGTGAGTTCATTATCCAAATTTATCCGCAACTGTGCACGTTGATACTTGGTCGTGATGGTCATGGCTGTCATATTCAATACATTGGCTGAAATAAGATACTTATTTTTAGCCGTTCCACCCGAAATACCTAATTTATAGTCCTGGCTAATACCGGTCTGCAACATCAAATTCTGCCAGTCAATGCCCTTGGAACCATTCTTATAGGCTTCCATCTCATCATCTGCAAATGAGATACCATTATACTCCTTTAATGCAGTCGCATATTCATAAGCATTCAGTAAGTCATATTTTTTAAGGATGTTCGATACACCTATAGCCACATCTGCATAAATCTGCACTTTACCTTCCACCCCTTTTTTAGTAGTCACCAACACCACACCATTAGCACCGCGTGAGCCATAAATAGCTGTTGCCGAAGCATCTTTCAGAACTTCAATAGATTGAATGTCAGCTGGATTTACATCCAGTCCACCAGACATAATACCATCGATGACATACAGGGGGTCATTGCTGGTATTAAGAGAAGTGGTACCACGAACACGAACTTTAACTGTACCACCAGGTAAACCATTTACGCTCGTCACTGCCACACCTGCAGTACGTCCTTGCAGAATATCTTCCACCCGCTTTACCGGCTGATCCTTAAATTGTTTGGAAGAAACAGAAGCCACAGCACCTGTTATATCTGATTTTTTCACTACACCATAGCCGATGACCACTACCTCACTCAATTGGTTCTGATCTTCCTGCATTGTAATATTCAAACTGGTATTCGTTCCCAGTTTAACCTCTTTAGTCACGTATCCGATATAAGAGAATGATAGTGTAGAGCCAACAGGAGCACTAATCGAGAACTTTCCGGAAATATCCGTTACGGTACCAGTTTGTGCATCTTTAAGAGTTACGTTGACACCGATGATAGGTTCATTGCTGTCGGCATCCATAACAGTACCCGAATACTGCTTTGCAACCTGTGCATAAGTAGATGTAACTGCTGCAAAAAGAAATAGTAGCAAGCAGCCAAGCGTTTTTCTTAGATTATCCATATACTTTTCATTTAGTTAGAATATAATAATATTAGATTTTTAGGAATTTTAGATACAAGTCAAGGCATTCAAAATGTTCCCAACATTACTCCGCCACCTCTTCATTCTACAGTTTTAGGATGTATTCATAGTAAATAGTCTTTTTTTTAAGGTTTAATACTATTCCGTATTTAGTGTCAACTATGCAAATATAGGTGCAAAGCGTGGAAATAGAGATCAAATAACATCCATAATTAGTCCGCTACTGTTCAAAAGGAGTATTCTGGATATCCTTTCTAGCTATCTAATGAGCTTTGTGGACAAAAGAAGATGAAATCTATTGTACAGTTTCATAACTTCTTTTATATTTGCTCTATCAAAAGAACATAACTATGTCAAAAGCACACGTACTAAAGAGGTATTCTTTTCTAATCTGGATATTATTCTTTGTTCTTTCTACCAAGGCTGAACAACAAGACTACTACTTCAGACAAATTTCTTTGGAACAGGGATTGTCACAATCAAGAGTGCAGTGCATTTACAGAGATCATTTAGGAGTAATATGGATAGGTACCAAATGGGGATTAAATAGTTATGACCAATCTGAACTGAAAAGTTATTTTCATGACCGGGAGCAGCCCAACTCATTGCCCGACAATTTCATTCGTTTTATTACAGAGGATCGTTTAGGCGATTTATACGTTTCTACCAATAAAGGAATTGCCATCTACAATAAAGCAGAAAATCAATTTCAGCCATTGAAATATAACGGGAAGCCATTTAACGCTTGGTCTTATCTTCAAATAGGTGACAATTTCCTGTTTGGAGGAGAAGAAACTTTATACCAATACAATCTGACGGATAAAAGTATTACGACGATCTTCCCCGACATCGATGGAGACAAGTTAAAATGTATCAATCGCATTTTTCAGTGGAGTCCCGATGTGCTGATAACCAGCAGTAAAAAAGACGGGCTTTGGATGTACGACTTGACAAAAAAGAAAATGTATCGATGTCCATTTGTAAAAGAGCGCGAGATAAACACCATATTTGTTGACTCTCAAAACCGGCTTTGGGTATCATTCTATGGCAAAGGAATGGCCTGCTACTCGAAAGAGGGTAAAAGACTTTTCTGTTTATCCACTAGGAATTCCGGGCTCAACAACGATATCATTTTTGATTTTCTTGAAAAAGACAACCAACTTTGGATAGCTACTGACGGAGGAGGTATCAACATACTTGACTTCCAGACTATGAAGTTCTCTCATCTTAAACATATTTCCGATGATGAACAATCCTTGCCGAATAACTCTATCTACCGGCTGTATAAAGATCAGATGGACAATATATGGATAGGCAGTATACACGGAGGACTATTCGCCATTAAGAAAGTGTTCATCAAAACCTATAAAGATGTTCCACTGAACAATCCCAATGGAGTTAGCGAACGTACCGTGGTTAGCATCTTTGAAGATAAGGATACATTGCTTTGGATTGGAACAGACGGAGGAGGTATCAACTCATTTGACCAAAAAACGAATACATTTCATCATTACCCTACTACATACGGGGAGAAAGTTACCTCTATCACAGATTTTTCTGAAAATGAGCTCTTATTATCATGTTTTAATAAAGGGGTCTTTACCTTTAATAAGAGAACCGCACAGATGCAACCTTTTCCCATTATCAATGACTCTATTTCGAAAAGAGAATTTTCATCCGGTGATTTGGTAAATCTATATGCTACAAAAGATAATATTTACATATTAGGAGCAAAAGTCTATATCTACAACAAGCATACCCGGCAAACATCTATTCTCTACGCACCCCAAATAGACATTCAACGCCAAATAGCTATGCAGGCAATTTATTCCGACGATACGCATCTGTATCTAATGGGAACCAATAACCTGTTTAAACTAAACTTCAAAACCAACGAACTATCTTCATTAGTCAATATGAAAGAGGGAGATGATTTCACATCGGCCTGCCGGGATGATAAAGGTAACTTTTGGATAGGAAGTAATTTCGGACTGCTCTTCTATAATAAACAGACTGGAAAAACAGAAAAAATACATACCAACTTGTTCAACAGTGTATCCAGCCTTGCCTATGATAAAAAAGGAAAAGTCTGGATAGGAGCGCAGAATATGTTCTTTGCGTATATTATCAACGAAAAACGTTTTGTTATCCTGGACGAATCCGATGGAGTTCCTTCCAACGAATTGATATTTACCCCTATTCCTGCTCTTCGTACTCCCAATCTGTATATGGGAGGTACTATGGGACTGGTACGCATTAATACGGATATTATTTTCGAAAGTAATTCGTCTCCTATTCTCAAGCTACTTGAAGTAAAACTGAATGGTAAATCAACTCTGAAACAGGTTAATAATAACTGTATTTCGATTCCTTGGAATCATTCATCGTTCAACATTAAAGTGATTGCTGACGAAAAGAACTCCTTCCGAAAACACCTTTTCCGGTATGTCATCACAGGAAAAGACAAAATGGTGATCGAGAGTTATCTCCAGACACTCGAATTGGGTACATTAGCATCAGGAGAATATACCATCAGCGTATCCTGCGACAGCTCCAACGGTGAATGGAGCCAGCCGACAGAGATCTTAACTATTATAGTCTCACCTCCTTGGTGGAAATCTACCTGGTTTATTATACTATGCATTTTCTTTGCATTTCTAGTGGCAGGAGTGGTCTTCTTTAGTTTGATAAGAAAAAAAGAAAATCGGCTGAAGCGTGAGATGCGGGAACACGAGAAAAAGATATATGAAGAGAAAATACGCTTCTTAATCAATATCAGCCATGAGCTACGCACCCCTTTGACACTCATCTATGCTTCCCTGAAACGAATTCTCAATAAAGAGGTGAAGCAAGACGAGCTACCGGAATATCTACAGGGGGCATTCAAACAGGCGAATCAGATGAAAGATATTATCAACATTGTGCTTGATACACGCAAAATGGAGGTAGGACAGGAAGTGCTACACATCTCTTCGCATCCTTTGCACAAGTGGATACAGGAAGTGGCAGAAACATTTCAAACTGCATCTAAAGCCAAAGAAATTGAAATTACATACGACTTTGACGACAGTATACAATCTATCGCGTATGATGACACAAAATGCAAAGTTGTTCTTTCCAATCTGATTATGAATGCTTTGAAATATAGTCCTAATCAGACTCGTATTGTTATAAAAACCATCCGTACAAATGAAAGTATACAAGTACACGTACAAGACCAGGGAATCGGATTGGATAATGTAGATATAAAGAAACTCTTTACCCGTTTCTACCAAGGCAAACATAATGAGGGAGGAAGTGGTATCGGTTTATCTTATGCTAAAATGTTGATTGACTTACATGGAGGTAGGATGGGCGCTTTCAATAATAAAGACAGAGGGGCCACATTCTTTTATGAAATACCGGCTAATCTACAAGAACAAGAAGTATCATGTCCTCAACATTCCTACCTCAACGAACTTTTAAGTTCTCCGGAGGAAGAAGAGAAAATAGAATCCGGGGCTTTCTCTCTACAAGGATACTCACTGTTGATTGTAGAAGATAAACAGGACTTAAGAGAATTCTTAAAAAATGCTCTTAAGGATAAATTCAAGAAGATCTATCAGGCAGAAAATGGATTAGTAGCGCTGGAAGTTATTAAGCAACAGCAACCGGACATTATAGTAAGTGATGTAATGATGCCACAAATGAATGGCTATCAGCTATGCAAGGAAATTAAAGAGAATCTGAATATTAGCCATATCCCTGTTATTCTACTTACCGCCAGAGCCGATTCTGAAAGCCAGATGTTAGGATACAAATTAGGAGCCGATGCCTATTTGCCCAAACCATTTGAAATGGAAATGCTCCTTAGCGTGATCCAGAACCAGATGAGAAATCGTGAATATATTAAATCCAGATACAGGGGCAATCAATTCATTCTGTCTCCGCAAGAGGCTACTTTCAGCAATGCGGATGAACAATTTATGATTAAATTGAATGAAATGATCGATCAGAATCTGTCTCAACCAGATCTGGACGTAAAATTCCTGACTGCTCAAATGGCTATGAGCCGGACATCCTTATATAATAAGATCAAGGAACTGACCGGCATGGGAGCAAACGATTATATCAATCGTAGAAGAATCGACAAAGCAATCATTCTTTTAACTCAGTCTGACATGAGCATTACTGAAATATCAGAGCAGGTAGGTTTCACTTATCAACGATATTTCAGTACGTTATTTAAAGAAATGAAAGGAATGACTCCTTCTCAATTCAGAGCACAACATGGTTCCACCCAACAACAATCAGAGTAGATTCAGCACTTTAGTTTATCATTTATATAGAAATTATACTCCCCGGAACAGAGCGATTAGGATTTCCAGTGCAGATTTGGACGTTTCATGATTTGAAATGACTAAAATCTGATGAGTAGAATAAAGCATTCGACTACTTTTGCAGCAAGCAATTGATAGAAAACGAATACACTTAAATTCAATTATTATGAGAAACTACTATTTAACTCTGTTACTAATATGCATTTGCGGCCTTTGCTTTGCACAGCAACAGACCAATGACACCGTTACTAAAAATCCGCCAAACAAAGAATGGAACTTCAACAATCTGGATGGATGGGAATACGGACATCAAGACAACAACCCGGATAATCAATGTATATTAGAGAATGGTTACTTACGGATCTTTACCCGGGCTAACTCGGTGGATCGGAAAAAGGTTCATACTGTAGAACGGATTTATACAACAGGAAGATATACCTGGCGTACTCATATCCCGCAAATGGGAATAGGAGATCAATGTAGCGTGGGTTCGTGGATATACCATGACGACCAACATGAATTGGATTTTGAAGTCGGATATGGTAAAGATACAGTTCGCAAGGAGTTAAATGCAACTCCCGACGAAATGATTGCTTATATGACATCGCAGGCATATCCTTTTTCTTCCGTTCCTGTAGTAATCAAGACCGGATGGCATCTGTTCGAAATTGATCTGACATTAAAAAACGGGAACTATTACATCACCTGGTTAATAGACAACGAGCCCAAACATGAACTTCAACTGGAATTTGGGAAAGACATTGCATTCCATATTTTTTGCAGTGTAGAGAATCTTAAATTTATTGGAGACCAACCGGCACAGCAGGAAAATTCCGGATTGTTTGATTTCGTCAGATATACATATCATGACTAAATAAATGAACTTAGCACACATTTCTTAAAATCCCCCCAATTACATACCATGAGAACAACGTTCATTTCACTTTCTCGGATATTCATGAACATTTGTCTCAATGCGCAGGATAGAGCAGTTGATGAGGGTCATGCTCTCTAAATATAAAATAGCCCTCGCTACAAATCTGTAACGGGGGTATTTTTTAGAGGAGTCATTTCTCCTCTTGCTAATGTTTTGTTTATGTGCTTTTTATATCTGAATACATCAATCAGATAATCCCTCTCACTCTATCGTCAAATGCAGAAAGCGCAGCTTTCGCTCCTTCGCCCATAGAGATAATAATTTGCTTATAAGGAACCGTAGAAACATCTCCGGCTGCATAGATACCCGTCACATTCGTACGGCAATGTGCATCAATCATGATTTCGCCCGGACGGTTGGTTTCCACTATGTCGCGGAATACACTGCTATTCGCAGAAAGCCCAATTTGTACAAATACACCATCCAACTCAACCAAACGTTCTTCTTCCGTTTTGCGATCTTTGATGCGCAGGGCAGTCAGTTTATCACCATTTCCTATCACTTCCGTAGTCTGTGAACTTACAAACACTTCCACGTTCGGCAATGATTTAAGTCGATCTTGAAGTACACTGTCTGCTTTCAACTCATCCATAAATTCAAAAACAGTGACTTTGGAGCAGATACCAGCCAAGTCAATCGCTGCCTCAATGCCGGAATTTCCTCCACCTACTACTGCTACATGCTTTCCCTTATAAAACGGCCCATCACAATGAGGGCAGAAAGCAACACCACGACCGATATACTCCGCTTCTCCCGGAACATTCAGTTTACGCCAGCTTGCACCAGTTGCAATAATCAGTGCCGGAGCCAGGAATTTCTCCCCAACAGAGGTAGTGATCTGCTTTTGTTTTCCAACCACTTCTACTTTTTCTACTTTACGATGCTCCAGCAAATCCACCGGATAACGCAACAAGTGAGTTTTCAGATTATCGGCAAGTTCATTTCCTGTCGTTTCCGGAACAGAAATTAGATTTTCAATACCCACCGTTTCTTTTACCTGTCCGCCAACACGCTCGGCCACGATAGCTACACGGAGTCCTTTACGGGCAGAATAAATAGCTGCTGATACTCCTGCAGGTCCTCCACCGGCTACAATCACATCATATTCTTTCACCTCTGCATTCGCTTTGGTTTCGTCAATACCATATTGATCTTCCAACTTGGCAAGCAATTCGCCAAATTCACCACGGCCTACATGAAGCAATTTTCCATCTGCAAAGACAGAGGGTACTCCTTGTATCTTCAGTGCATCTACTTCATCCTGATAAAGCGCACCGTCTACCATTTCATGCGTAATAGCCGGATTCAAAGTAGTCATTGTATTCAGAGCCTGCACTACGTCAGGGCAGTTCGTACAAGTCAACGAAACATAAGTGGTCAGATGTATTGGTCCTTTCAGTGCTTTCACACGATTGCAAACAGCCTCATCGGGAAAGTTCTTTCCTTTGCCGTCCAGATTCAGGATAGCCAAAAGCAATGATGTGAACTCATGTCCGTTAGGAATACCCCGAAATGTGATTCCGATACGGTCGCCATTCTTCAGTAAAGTAAACTTCAATGCGTCTCCCTCATTCACTACACAAGTGATATGATCGGAACAATCCGCTACATCTCCCAGCAGCTCCAATAATTCTGTTTTGTTTTCGTGGCTGGATGATACGGATATATCAAAAGTAAAGTTTGCCTCCAGCCCAGCAAAAATACCCTTTAGTTGTTCTTTTAATGCAGATTCTAACATATCTTTTTTCCTTTCATTTTTTTAAAAGAAAGGCCGGCAGCGTCTCCCGTTACCGGCCTCCCATAATCACCATTATCAAGATCTATCAAATCTTACCTACCAAGTCAATGCTTGGTTTCAGGGTAGACTCACCCTTTTTCCATTTAGCCGGGCAAACTTCTCCGTCATGGGTAGCAACAAACTGTGCAGCTTCCACCTTACGAAGCAATTCACTTGCATCACGACCAATATTGTTATCATTCAGTTCCACCACTTTAATCTTTCCTTCCGGATTGACAACGAATGTACCGCGATAAGCCATACCTTCTTCTTCGATATACACACCCAGTGCACGGCTCAAAGCGCCAGTCGGGTCTGCCAACATCGGGTATTGAATCTTGCGAATGCTTTCAGAAGCATCATGCCAAGCTTTGTGCACAAAATGAGAGTCAGTACTTACCGAATAGATTTCTACACCCATCGCCTTGAACTGATCGTACTTTTCAGCCATATCCACCAATTCAGTAGGACATACGAAAGTAAAGTCAGCAGGATAGAAGAAAAGAATCGCCCATTTACCTTTCAGGTCATTGTTGGTTACAGTCTTGAAAGCTCCGTTGTGAAAAGCCTGAACGCTGAATTCAGGAAGTTGAGAATTTAAAATTGGTTCCATAATCTTTATTGCTTTTATTGTTATTAATTGATTTGACTTATAACATCAGAAACAACGTTTTGTTTTTTGTTTCTGATGCAAAGATAAAGGCAGAAACCCCGCCTTTGCAAAAAAAGCCCAATCGAATATTTCTATGCGGTGATAGATGAAATTAATAAAAGCATTTTATACCTTTGCATGCATAAACAAAAAAACTGGAAAATATATACGATTATGGAACATCCTCTTGACCAATTCTTATATTGCCCTAAATGTGGTTCCTCTCATTTTGAGATTAACAACGAGAAATCTAAAAAATGTGCAGATTGCGGCTTTGTCTATTATTTCAATCCTTCTGCCGCCACAGTAGCACTCATCTTGAATGAGAAAAATGAACTGCTTGTCTGCCGGCGTGCTAAAGAGCCGGCAAAGGGAACTCTCGACCTTCCCGGAGGATTTATCGATATGAACGAGACAGGTGAAGAAGGCGTAGCCCGTGAAGTGCTGGAAGAAACCGGATTGAAGGTAAAAAAAGCTATTTACCAGTTTTCACTTCCCAATATTTATGTCTATTCAGGTTTTCCTGTACACACACTTGATATGTTTTTTCTCTGCACCGTAGAAGACATGAGCCATTTCTCCGCCATGGATGATGTAGCAGATTCTTTCTTCCTACCTCTCTCCGAGATTCATCCGGAAGATTTTGGGTTGGATTCTATCCGTCGCGGACTTAGCTTGTTTCTAGCTCAATGCCGCTAAGATAATCTCATCAGCCTGATAGATTGAGAGTATTTCATCTATAGTTATGTCCCATTTTTAAGATATTCCTCCAAAACATCAGATAAAAAAATAATGATCTGGAGAATAAAATGCATAAAAACATGCAACTGTATGCAAAATCACAGGCTAATACCGTATAAATTCAAGTCGAATATGCATCTTTTTCTATCAAGAAAAGATTCGTTGGTTTAAAACCAAGGAGTTCTTCCCCACCGAGGAACGCTTCCTTTCTCACCGACGAAGCAGCTTTTGCTCGGTGAGGAAGACAAATAAGGGAAAATTAAGACCGTTTTTCTTCTATTTCATCACAAATATCGAAAAGGCAACAAACAACAAAATGCCAGTTTCTAACCACATTTCAGTTTACACAACAAGTGAAAAAGAAGAAAAGCATTACAATTTAATCGACAAACATCTCCTATAACAAAAAGAAAGAATTTCGCACCTACAAATCTCTGCGTTTTTTTATATTTCTCAATCCTCCCAGTAATTACGCCTTTTATTCTCGTTTAAATATTCCTTTTCTTAAGATGGGCCATTTTTCAGTAGCCAATTGATGTATTTGTAAAATAGAAGTTCATCTCAACCAAATAGATCAAAGTAATTTATCACATAATCTTAAACAATTATATTACTATAAATGAACAAAATACAACATATTGTGTTATCTTTGTAACCACCATTAATTTAATGGCCATTAAATTAACTGCCATTAAGATAGCAATAATATGAAGTTCTACGACCGAAAGAAAGAAATGGCGATACTGTATGCAGCTAAAAAGCAATCACAAACGAGCGCTTGCTTTACTGTAATGACCGGACGCCGACGAATCGGAAAAACAGCTCTACTCTTAGAGTCTGTCAAAGACACCCGATTCGTATATATATTTGTAGCAAGAAAGAGTGAAGTCCTGCTTTGCGCACAATATCAACCTGTCATTCAGGAAACGCTTGGCATTCGTATCTATGGAGAAATCAGAGAGTTCGCACAGCTCTTTGAACTGCTGATGCAACATTCCCAAAAGGAAAATTTCACATTAATCATTGACGAATTTCAAGAATTTCTCTATATCAATCCGTCTATCGTCAATGACATACAACGTATTTGGGACCAATATCACGCGACTTCCAAAATCAATTTCATTGTATGCGGTTCCGTTTATTCAATGATGAAAAGAATATTCGAAGACCGCAAGGAGCCACTATACGGACGCCTTACCGCCCGAATTGCCCTGCATCCATTCACCACCACCGTTATCAAAGAGATTCTAGCAGACCATGCCCCCCAATTCACATCGGAAGATTTGCTTTGCTTGTATTTGCTGACAGGTGGAGTAGCCAAATACATCACCCTATTGATGGAAGCGAAAGCATTTAATAAAACTGCCATGATAAATTATGCGCTTTCCGAAGGCTCACCATTTCTGACAGAAGGCAAAGACATGTTGATTTCCGAGTTCGGGAAAGACTATGCCAATTATTTTTCTATCCTATCTCTCATTGCAGAAGGAAAAACAACACAACGAGAGATTGATTCCATCATCAATAAAAACACCGGTTCCTATTTAGCCAACCTTGAGGATGAATATTCATTAATCAAAAAAGTGAAACCGATGTTCGCTAAACCTAATAGTCGTGCTACCCGTTATTGCCTGCAAGACAATTTTCTACGATTCTGGTTTCGCTTTATTTTCTCAAACAACGCAGTACTAGAAATGGGGAAAAACCATTTACTGATAGAATATGTAGAAAAGAACTATGAACAATACAGCGGCCTATTGTTAGAAAAATATTTCCGTGAACTTATCGCTGAAGAAGAGGAAGTTACCGACGTAGGTAACTATTGGGACAAAAACGGAGAAAATGAAATAGACCTGATCGCCCTCAACCGGTTTAACAAAACAGCACTTATCGGAGAAGTAAAAAGAAATCCGAGAAAAATAAGTATCCCGGCATTGGAAAAGAAAGGAGAAACTTTACATAAAGAATTAAATGATTATAAAATAACTTTCAAAGGATTCTCATTGAAAGATATGTAGTACTTTTGCATAAACACCCGATTATGAAAAAAGAAATTACTAGACTCATTTGTGCCGCCATCTGCTGCACGCCCATTATAGGATTTGCCCAGACAGGTGATAAGTTCACTTCGACTGACAACCTTTATAAAGAAGGGAAAGAACTTTTCCAGGAAAAGAATTATGCAGCTGCTCTGCCGGCATTGAAAGCATTTGTAAAACAAAAGCCTGCAGCCAGCCTTCTTCAGGACGCAGAGTATATGCTAGTCAGTTCGGCTTACGAACTAAAAGACAAAAACCGCATCGAACTCCTCCGCAAATATCTCGACCGTTATCCTGATACTCCATACGCTAACCGCATTTATGCGCTGTTAGCCTCCTGCTATTTCTACGAAGGAAAATATGATGAAGCACTGGCACTCTTCAACTCTGCCGACCTCGATTTGTTAGGTAATGAAGAACGGGACGACTGCACCTATCAACTGGCTACCTGTTATCTGAAAACCGATAACCTACGAGAAGCAGCCATCTGGTTTGAAACTTTGCGTGCCAACAGCCCCAAATACGCCAAAGATTGTGATTACTATCTTTCCTACATCCGCTATACACAAAAACGCTATAGTGAAGCATTGAAAGGTTTCCTTCCCTTACAGGACGACTCGAAGTACAAAGCACTCGTCCCTTATTACATAGCCGAAATTTATGTGCAGCTTAAAAACTACGATAAAGCACAGATTGTAGCCCAAAACTATCTGTCAGCCTATCCGAATAATGAATACGCAGCAGAAATGTACCGTATTCAGGGAGATGTCTATTACCATTTCGGACAATATCACCAAGCCGTAGAAGCATTCAACAATTACTTGAATAAGGATCACTCGGCTCCCCGCCGGGATGCCCTTTATATGCTAGGACTCTCCTACTACCAAACAAAAGTCTACTCCAAAGCAGCCGAAACATTAGGTAAGGTGACAACTGACAACGATGCCCTTACCCAAAATGCATATCTCCACATGGGACTCTCTTATCTGCAACTGGCAGAGAAAAACAAAGCACGCATGGCTTTTGAACAGGCAGCCGCCTCCAATGCTAATATGCAAATCAAGGAACAGGCAGCTTACAATTACGCTCTTTGCCTGCACGAGACTTCTTTCTCCGCTTTCGGTGAATCAGTTACTGCCTTCGAGAAATTCCTGAATGAATTTCCGACTTCTCCTTATGCTGAAAAAGTCAGCAGCTACCTGGTAGAAGTTTACATGAATACACGTAGCTACGATGCAGCTTTGAAATCAATCGACCGGATTGCCAAACCAAGCGCGCAAATATTGGAAGCCAAACAGAAGATACTGTTCCAATTGGGAACTCAATCTTTCGCTAACGCCGACTTCGAACAAGCTCTGAAATATCTGAACCAATCCATTGCCATCGGACAATACAATCGTCAGACCAAGGCAGACGCTTACTATTGGTGTGGAGAATCCTATTACCGTCTAAACCGAATGGTAGAAGCTGCGCGTGATTTTAATGCTTATCTGCAACTCACCACCCAACCCAATAACGAAATGTATGCGCTTGCCAATTATAACTTAGGGTATATCGCTTTCCACCGGAAAGACTATACGCAAGCAAGCAATTATTTCCAAAAATACGTTCAACTGGAGAAAGGTGAAAATGCAACCGCACTTGCCGATGCATACAATCGTATTGGTGACTGCCACCTGCATGTACGTAACTTTGAAGAAGCCAAACAGTATTATTCACAAGCCGAGCAGATGAATACTTCTTCCGGAGACTATTCTTTCTATCAGCTGGCTCTTGTATCCGGTCTGCAGAAAGACTATACCGGTAAGATTACCTTGCTGAACCGTCTGGTAGGAAAGTACCCTGCTTCTCCTTATGCCGTAAACGCTATTTACGAGAAAGGACGTTCCTATGTTTTGATGGACAACAACAATCAAGCCATTACCTCTTTCAAAGAATTGCTTACTAAATATCCTGAAAGCCCGGTCAGCCGGAAAGCTGCCGCCGAAATCGGATTATTATATTACCAAAAAGGAGATTACAACCAAGCAATCGAAGCCTACAAACAGGTTATTGAAAAATATCCGGGTAGTGAAGAAGCACGCCTTGCCATGCGTGATTTGAAATCTATTTATGTAGACCTCAACCGTATCGACGAATTTGCTGCTTTAGCAAATGCCATGCCGGGACACATCCGTTTCGATGCTAACGAACAAGACTCGCTTACGTATGCCGCCGCAGAAAAGATTTATGCACGAGGCAGAATGGAAGAAGCCAAAACAAGCCTCAACAAATACCTGCAAACTTTCCCGGAAGGAGCCTTCAGCCTGAACGCACATTATTATCTCTGCCTGATCGGAAACGAGCAGAAGAATTATGATATGATTCTTCTCCATTCCGGTAAGTTGTTGGAATATCCAAACAATCCGTTTGCAGAAGAAGCACTGATCTTGCGTGCTGAAGTGCAATTCAACCAGCAAAATATGGCTGAAGCATTGGCTAGCTACAAAATGCTGAAAGAAAAAGCAACCAACGTAGAGCGTCGCCAACTTGCTGAAACGGGTATTCTGCGTTGTGCCTTCCTATTGCGAGATGACATAGAAACCATCCATGCAGCTACCGACTTGCTTGCAGAGGCCAAACTTAGTCCGGAGCTAAGAAATGAAGCTCTTTATTACCGTGCTAAAGCCTACACCAAGCAAAAGGCTGACAAGAAAGCAATGGAAGACTATCGTGAACTGGCCAAAGACACACGTAACTCTTACGGTGCCGAAGCTAAATATCAGGTTGCACAATCCCTCTACGACGCAAAAGAATATGCCGCTGCAGAGAAAGAGTTGCTCAACTATATAGAACAGAGTACGCCACATGCTTATTGGCTAGCGCGCAGTTTTATCCTTCTATCCGACGTCTATCATGCTACGGGTAAAGATCTGGACGCACGCCAATATCTGCTAAGTCTGCAACAAAATTATCAAGGGAATGACGATATTGAAAGCATGATTGAAAGCAGACTTAGTAAATTGAAAGTTGAGAATTGAGAATAAAAAAATAGAAAAGTATGAAACGATCTCATTATATAATAGGAGGACTCGCATTGGCAATCTCAATGCCATCCTGCCTTCAAGCCCAAACCACCCAACCGAAGGATACAACAATGACCCGCACGGTCGTTGTGGAACAAGAATATAACCCGGACATTATGGATGCTTCGAAAGTGAACGTCCTGCCTAAAGTAGAAGAACCGACAGTGAGCAAGAAAGAAGTAGAGTATGCTACAACATTCTTTCCGGCCACTTCCGTTCCGGCAGGCCTGATGCGCCCCTATACCGGAAAAGAAGTTCAACCCGGCACTACCCCGGGATATGTACGTGCCGGATATGGTAATTATGGCAATTTGGATGTTCTTGCCAATTATCTATTCCGTCTGTCGCAGAAAGACAAATTGAATGTACGTTTCCAAATGGATGGAATGGATGGTAAACTAACGCTTCCTTTCACAGACTCCGAAAAATGGAATGCATTTTATTATCGCACACGCGCTAATGTGGATTACACGCATCAATTTGATAAGTTGGATTTAAATATTGCCGGAAATTTCGGATTGAGCAACTTCAACTTCCAACCGGAAAGTGTAAACAGCAAGCAGAAATTCACATCCGGTGACTTCCATGCGGGCATTCATTTCACTGATGAGACTGCACCACTGCGTTTCAACGCAGAAACAAATCTGTTGATGTATGAACGTCAGCATAACATGTTCAATGAATCTGAAGCCAATACAGGTATCAAGGAAACAATCATACGTACCAAAGGCGATGTCACGGGAGCTATCGGCGACCAACAATTAATAACTATCGCTTTGGAAATGAACAATCTTCTCTACAACGGATATACAAAGAATGTTTCCACCGGAGATGAATACTTCAAAAACTACACAACGCTTCTTTTAAATCCATATTACGAACTGGATAATGATGACTGGAAACTGCATATCGGAGCCAATGTAGATTTATCTTTCGGATTTGACAAGTCTTTCCGTATCTCACCCGATATCACTGCACAGTATATTTTTTCTGATAGCTACATTGTTTATGCAAAAGCAACCGGCGGTAAGCAATTGAATGATTTCCGCAGATTAGAAAGTATCTGTCCTTACGGTGAACTGCCGGAGGCAAATACCACTGCCACTTTGGGATACGTACAACGTCCTTATGATACTTACGAGCAAATCAACGGTAGTATCGGATTCAAAGCAAGCCCTTATCCGGGACTTTGGTTCAACGTGTTCGGTGGTTATCAAAATCTAAAGAACGACTTATCTTATTTAGGTTTTGACCCAAGTAATATTCATTCAGGTTCTTATCTTTCTTTTGCACAGGATAATACAGAAAATCTCTACCTTGGCGGTGAAATCAGTTACGATTACAAAGATATCCTCGGAATATCAGCTAAATATACTTACCGTAATTGGGACAGCAAAACAGAGGAATATCTGTTGGCTGTGAAACCAGTCAGTGAAATGTCTTTCAATGTACGTATTCATCCGATCTCTGCTCTTAACATAAATCTAGGTTATGATTACATCAACCGGAAAGAAGTGAAAGAGTATGCAAAAATGACCGCAATTAATGATTTGCATATCGGAGCCAGCTATAATGTATTCAAAGGAGTATCTGTTTATGCGCAAGTACATAACCTGCTGAACAAGAAATATCAATATTATTTAGGTTATCCTACGGAAGGATTCAATTTCTTAGGAGGATTGAGTTTCCGATTCTAAATTAATGAAAGGGGCGTTTCCATTTCCGGATAACGCCCCTTCTCAAAAACTTAAACTTCAATTATTTTGTTGTCTTCACTACAAATCCGCCATCAATAGATTTATAAACCTTGTATTTCTTCTGCCGACAGACCTGTTATCTGTGAAATAGTATTAATAGGAATATTCAAAGCCTTCATATTACGTGCTGTTTCTCTTTTTTCTTCCGCACGGCCTTCCGCACGGCCTTCTGCACGTTCTGTCAATATATTATCTTTCAATATTACAATATTATCCAAATGACGATAATATGCTTCAAGTTCAGTTTTCGTCATTTTATCGAGTTTCAATCGTTCACGGGCCTCCGTCAAACCGGGAGCAGTAGCACTATCTGGTATATCACCTGTATTCAGATAACAAATCCATTCTTCCAACGGACTCTTGGCAACCTGATTAAAGTCATTCACCTTTAATATATAATATTCAGGATAAAGCTGACTGACAGCATCGACCTTAAACGTCTGTTTCTGAAATGGAGTCAACTCCAGCACATCATTCTGATGAATCCCTCTGAACTCCGTTTTACCATGATATACTATATCCTTTCCATTGCCTAATGAAAAATAGACAATATTGACGCTATACACTTTACGTACTTTATCATAACCTTCTCCACGATTGATGTACTCGGTCACCAATTTAGAAGTACCAAACAACATACGTTGGAAATACGCATACTCATTGTTATTCTGAACTTCAATCAGAATAAGTTCTCCTTTAGAGTTCTCCGCAAGCATATCAACACGATTATACTTATCAAACTCATCTTCTTGATTTCCTTCACTTTCCAACAGTTTCTGAATGACAATCTTTTCATTGAGAAGAGTAGTCAAAAAGCCTTCAAGAACTGCAAAATTGGCTTTATTACGCAATAAGCGTTTCATAGCCCAATCGAAACGAATATAATTACTGGCCATAGGTTCGTCTCCTTTCCCGTTTTCTTTTTTCATGCAAACAAAGGTAAGCAGAAAATGTTTAATATCAAGTATATATATCCGATAAAATGACTCATCCTACCTTTATATAGACTACCGATCGTCCCGCTCCATACTTTTTTAAAATCCCTTTTTCAATAAATGCATTAATATCCTGCAATGCCTGCTTCTTCGTCTTGCCAACAAGCTGGGCATAGTCCTGCCGATTGATACAGGAATGGTCTTCAAAAAAAATATTCAAACGTTGCAAACATTTCTCTTCTTCCAATGGATTCTTTACACGGAATGGCGAATGACAACGTTGTAGCTCAATCCGACTCTCAATCTCTTTTTTAAACTGTCGATTCACACGAAAATTAATATCTTTCAAAGATATGGACGGCGAACGTAAATCTTTTGGTTCCAAAACCTTTTTATTCACGCTTAAAGAAAGAGTAAAATAGCCTATATCTCCCAGTTCGACGGAGAATCCCTTCAATAGTAAATGCTGCAATTCTTTCGATATAGCTTCAATGACACCCACCACTTGTGCATGCGGCATATGCTGAAGGATTGTTACCTGTTCTACAAATTCCTCGGCTGTATAACTGCCTTTCAATACGACACGTGCATGTAAAGGTTGTTCTTCCCCGCTTTTTGCGAGATCAGGAGTCTCATAAAGATCATAATTCACACTCATAATTTATTTGTTTTTCATTAGGAAAGAGTAAAAACAGCCTTCCTATATATTAATTATTTATCCTGCATTTGAGTTTTCGTTCCAGTTAAGTGGGACGATAGTTCAACTTAAGTAGAGCGATAGTTCCACTTAACTGGAACGAAAACTCGTATACTAACGAAACAAATGTACGCAGAATATACATACACTAATCAATACTAACGGATATTTAATTTCATGCAGTTTATCTTTTAGAAATGATAAATGGATTCTCACCAATAATTATCCAAGCTTGATCTCTTTAGCAATATCGCACAGTACCTGATGAAAACATCAAGTATCGACAATGTGTATGGAGAAATCTTAAGATCAACAGATGTAAATCTTAAGATTTTATTAAATTCTCCTTATAATATAAGGTAGGGAGAATCTTTTTTTTTACTTTTGTCCCCGAATATTGTGGTACAAGCCATTATAAAAGAAAGAATTATGCAGAAAAACCTTGTCATTGTCGAGTCTCCGGCAAAAGCAAAAACGATTGAAAAGTTTCTGGGGAAAGATTTCAAAGTCCTTTCTAGTTACGGACACATACGCGATCTGAAGAAAAAAGATTTCAGTATCGACGTAAATAATGATTTTAAACCCAGCTACGAAATCCCGGCAGACAAAAAGGCGCTGGTTAGCACACTAAAGACAGAAGCTAAAGAGGCAGAAACCGTATGGCTCGCATCCGATGAGGACCGCGAGGGAGAGGCAATTGCCTGGCATCTGTATGAGGTCTTAAAACTAAAACCGGAAAACACAAAACGAATCGTATTTCATGAAATTACGAAAAGCGCTATTTTAAAAGCGATTGAGCAACCACGCGACATTGACCTCAACCTCGTAAATGCACAGCAAGCACGACGGATTCTGGACCGTATCGTAGGTTTCGAACTCTCTCCCGTGCTTTGGAGAAAAGTGAAACCGGCACTTTCTGCCGGACGTGTTCAGTCTGTCGCTGTCCGCCTGATCGTTGAACGTGAACGTGAAATACATGCTTTCCAAACGGAAGCCGCTTATCGCATCACTGCCGTATTCCTCGTTCCGGACACGGACGGAAAACTGGTGGAGATGAAAGCTGAACTGGCTCGCCGCATTAAAACAAAAGAAGAAGCAAAAGCTTTCCTCAACGCATGTCAGGGAGCAAGCTTTGCCATCGACGATATTACTACCCGCCCGGTCAAGAAAACGCCTCCTGCTCCATTCACGACATCTACACTGCAACAGGAAGCCGCACGCAAACTGGGATATACCGTAGCGCAGACCATGATGCTCGCGCAACGCTTATACGAATCGGGATTCATCACTTATATGCGTACAGACTCTGTCAACCTCTCGGAATTTGCGACAGCAGGCAGTAAAGACGCTATCATCAAAATGATGGGTGACCGCTACGTACACCCCCGTCATTTCGAAACAAAGACTAAGGGTGCACAAGAAGCGCATGAGGCTATCCGTCCTACCTATATGGAAAACCAGTCCGTTGAAGGAACAGCACAGGAAAAGAAACTGTACGACTTGATATGGAAACGCACCATTGCCTCACAAATGGCAGATGCGGAACTGGAAAAGACAACTGCTACCATAACAATAAGTGGCAGCAGCGATGTATTTACAGCCATCGGCGAAGTGATTAAGTTCGACGGATTCTTGCGCGTATACCGTGAATCTTATGATGATGACAACGAACAAGAAGATGAGAGTCACCTGCTTCCTCCTCTGAAAAAAGGCCAAAAGTTGGAACATGGGCCTATTATCGCAACCGAACGTTTCACCCAACGTCCTCCACGCTATACGGAAGCAAGTCTTGTACGCAAGTTGGAAGAACTGGGTATCGGACGTCCGTCTACGTATGCACCTACTATCTCTACCATCCAACAACGCGAATACGTGGAGAAAGGTAATAAAGACGGGGAAGAACGACAGTTTAATGTCATGACATTGAAAGATCGTCAGATTAAGGATGAAAACCATACTGAAATTACCGGTGCAGAAAAGGCGAAGTTGTTCCCAACGGATACCGGCACTGTGGTAAATGATTTCCTTACCGAATATTTCCCAGACATTCTGGATTTCAACTTTACCGCCAGTGTAGAAAAGGAATTTGACGAGATTGCAGAAGGAGAAGTGAAATGGACTTCTATCATGAAGAATTTCTATGATAAGTTCCATCCGTCTGTAGAAAACACATTGGCTATCAAGACGGAACATAAAGTAGGCGAACGTATTCTGGGAGAAGAACCGGGAACAGGCAAGACTGTTTCTGTTAAGATTGGTCGCTTCGGTCCTGTTGTACAGATTGGTACTGTAGAAGATGAAGAAAAACCACGCTTCGCACAAATGAAGAAAGGTCAATCCATGGAAACCATCACTTTGGAAGAAGCACTGGAATTATTCAAATTACCTCGTACACTGGGCGAATATGAAGGAAAATCAGTCAGTGTAGGCGTAGGCCGTTTCGGTCCGTATGTCCTGCACAATAAGGTATATGTATCGCTCCCGAAAACACTTGATCCGATGGAAATTACTTTGGAAGAGGCAGAACAGCTGATTCTGGAGAAACGCCAGAAAGAAACGGAACGCCACATCAAGAAGTTTGAAGAGGAGCCGGAACTTGAGATTCTGAACGGACGTTACGGACCTTATATTACCTATAAGGGTTCCAATTATAAAATTCCTAAAGATATCGTCCCGCAGGATTTGAGTTTGGCTAGCTGTTTGGAACTCATCAAATTACAAGATGAAAAAGGACCAGCGACCACAAAAAAAGGACGATTCGCAAAAAAGAAATAAAAAAACTAGAAAAAGAGCAAATTATATAATTAAATGTATATATTTGCTCTTTACCTTTTAATACACAAACTTATGAAGCAAACAAATTTAAAGTATTTAATGATAGGAGTGCTTACCATAGCTTCCATCAGTTGTATGGACAAAGAGCGTGACTTATCTTGGGAGAGAAGGCATATGCCAAAAGAAGCATACTTCGACTTCAACATGACCCAAGCTGTTGCTTTGGATATCAATTATTGTTTTAAAAGCGAAAATTATCGTGTCCTTTTTGACATTTACGATCAAGATCCCATTGAATACTCGGCTGACGGCAGCGTGTTCCAAAAGGACATAGAGCCTATCTACCGTGCAGTTACAGACGAAAAAGGCAAATTCAGTGGAGAAATGAATATTCCGGCGGACCTCTCGGAAGTATGGTTATCATCGGATTATTTAGCCACCGTATCTCCTCTTAAACTAACGATTGACGACAGTCGTCAGCTTTCATTTAATCAAGATGCATATATCACTGCCTTACGTTCACAAACGGCATCAAAAACCAGAGGAGTGACCGTGAACCAACATACCTATCTAAAAGAATGGCATGTTCTTCCCGATGCAGACTGGGATAACAACGGAAGACCAACCAATCTGGAGCCTAAAATAAACATACCTCCGGCAGACGTACTATACAACATCAAGTATGTTTTCAGAAAGGTTACAGTCAAAGATGAGAGCGGTAAAAGCAAGGTTATGAACATCAGTCAGAATTATCCGGAGTTTTTTGATGGTTCCATTAAAATGACTTCAGATATTCCAATTGTTAACCCGACCGAAGTGAGCCTCGTATTTATAAACAGCTCTGCTGCATGGTACAATACAGTTGGATATTACACCTATCCGACCAACAATCCGCCCCAGAGCACGAGTGATATAAAACAAATAATTGCATTCCCAAACACCTCTCCTGTTTACAAGACTTTAGGGGTAGGAGCATTAGTGTGTGGCGAAGAAATAAAACTCAAATATTGGAATGAAGAGACACAGGAATACGAAGACAAATTTCCTGCAGGAGTCACAATTGGCTGGTGCCTTCAAGGTATGGGATTCAAGAGTAAACTCACCTCAGAAACAGATAAAGACAAAGTGGGCGATATCATAAAAGGTATGGGGGCACGCTACTCCACCAGGAATCTAAACACGAATAATACACAAAGAACTGTATCTCTCCGTGATTCCAAGTCCGGGCAGATTGTAGCAGTAGGATTCGAAGATAATATTGACTTCGATTATGCAGATGCCATCTTCTATATTCATACGTCAGAAAAGAATGCTATTGACCCGACATTGCCTCCACTGCCTGAGGACCCCGAAGCAATCCCCGAGCAATATAAAATTTCTTATTCCGGTACACTGGCTTTTGAAGACTTATGGCCTAAGTTAGGTGATTACGATATGAATGACGTAATGGTAAAGTACACCAGTACGATGACCCGAAATGCTCTTGACAATCGCATTTACGAAATAGAAGACAAGTTTATCTTACAGCACTGTGGCGGTTATCTGCAAAACGGATTTGGATATCAATTACACAAGCTCTCAAACAGCAATGTCAAGAGTGTAAAAATAACGGGGCCTGATGCCAGTGGTTTATCAAGTTCTATATACATGGAAGGAAAAGAAACAGAGCCTGGACAGTCTCACCCAACCATATTGTTGTATGACGACATGACAAAATTCAAAAATATCACTGATGAATCAAAGAAAGAATATACTGTAACCATCACGCTTGATGGAGCTAGTGAGAAAGAGGTGGTACCTCCTTACAACCCGTTTATCTTCATCAGTTCCAACGAGGGTAGAGGCAAAGAATTACATCTGATAAATTATCCCCCGACTGATAAAGCCGACTTATCGTTACTGGGAACCGGAAAAGACATCTACAGACCAGAAGAAGGGATGTATTATGTTTCTGCAGACTTGATGCCGTTTGCTATCAATATGCCAGTAAGTAATCTCCCGGTTCCAGAGGAAGGGAAACGAATCGATCAATCATATCCCAAGTTCTCTGGATGGGTATCATCGAATGGGAAACAAAATAAAGATTGGTACAAATAAAGATTGATACGATTTAAATAAAAGCAGCCCGGATATTGTACGGAATCGCTATCGGGACTTCGCATTGCGAACCATCGATGAAAAAGACATAATAGACATCTGTTTAGAAAGGCGCGAATTACGCAGTTCACACAACTTCTCGAATACTCACCAAGAATTCGTGTGAACTGTGTTTTTATTTTAAGCCACAACATTATAGGATGTAAGTATTATCCGTTATGAATAGGCTTCCATCATTAAATCTTCGGCTCCCATTTTATCTTAAAACCTTTATTAGGGAATAGCATATCAAACACAATCACGAATATAAAAACAGATGTTACCAAGATATTCATCGTCAATAAAGAAATGTGATAAGGCCAGGGAAGCAGTAAAGCCAAAGCTATTACAGCAATAATATGTGATAAAGGAAGCATACGGCACGTGACATATTTATAGATACTATTTGCCAGAATATAAACGATTGGTCCGATAATCAGAACAAAAACAACTTCCGCTCTCATTTCTTGTTCGGGATGGGCAACAATCAGCTCGTCTCCTACCGCACAAATAATCAATGCTCCCACCAGTACAATATGAATTGCATTATAAATCAACCCCAGCTTTCCGGGATCTTTCACTTCCTGTATTTTCCGACTACCGGCTTCACTGCTCACATCAAAGTAAACCCACCACATAGCCAAACTACCAATAAAAGATATGACAGCAGAAATAATCACGAGAGGCGTCCATTCTTCTACTTCACTCAAAGAAGCTCCTGTCATCAATAGAGTTTCTCCAAAAGCAATAATCACAAACAACTGGCAACGTTCCACCAAATGATGCCCTTCAATAGTCCATTCCTTGCTACTGTCCGAACGTCCCAGACGAGGTAAAGCAAATCCGTGCATCGGGGCTGTATAATCACAGATGGCGGCTATAATCCACAGTAGAATTTGCCATTCTCCCTGCAATATGGCACCCGTAATCCAAAAGACGGCAGATATACAGAACCAGCCCATAATTCGCTTAAAATTAGCAGCCAGATGATGATCTCCTAACACCCCGATAATATAAAGTGTTCTCCCTGCCTGTATCAGAACATAGCAGACAGCAAATATCAATCCCCGGTAAGTAAAGGCATAAGGAATAGCAGCCGCCATCACCAGCCCCACCAGCATACTGATAAAAAGAAGAATACGTATCGGCCGGGTATCCGGGTTGAACCAGTTAGTCACCCAGATGGTATGTTGCCACAACATCCAGACTGCAAACCACAGGATTGTTTCTTTCAATAATCCTTCCCAAATGAGATTATGAAGCAAATAATGTGAAAGTTGCGTGACCGAGAAAACATAAATCAGGTCAAACAGCAGTTCGGAATAAGAGACAGTAGCAGTTTCCGTTTCTCTCTTCCGAAGCAATGGATGGGGGGAGTAAAACATACGAGGTTCCTTTTATATATATAAAAGAAACCCCGCAGAAGTCTATTTTGTTCAGAGAAAGTCTTACATTCTGGAAGGAACTTCGATACCCAGCAAATTCATTCCCAAGCGAACAACTTTAGCTACATTAGCAGACAGAGCGATACGGAATACTTTCACAGCCTCATTCTCTTCGCGCAGAATACTATAGTCATGATAGAACTGATTGTATTCTTTCACCAAGTCATAAGTATAATTAGCAATAATAGACGGGCTGTAATCTTCACCGGCTTGTTTTACAACAGCAGCAAAGTCGGCAACCATCTGAATCAGCCCTTCTTCCTTTTCACTCAATTCAATACCAGCCGGAATCTGTTCAGGAATTACGATACCTGATTCGGCAGCTTTCCGAAGTACAGACTGGATACGTGCATAAGTATATTGAATAAACGGACCTGTATTACCATTGAAGTCGATAGATTCTTTCGGATTGAATGTCATATTCTTACGGGCATCGACTTTCAGAATGAAATATTTCAATGCTCCCAGACCCACAATACGAGCAATATCATCAGCTTCTTCCTGTGTCAAACCATCCAGTTTGCCTAGTTCTTGTGAAGTTTCTTTAGCAGTGGCAATCATTTCCTCCATTAAGTCGTCAGCATCAACTACCGTACCCTCACGGGATTTCATCTTACCTTCCGGCAGTTCCACCATTCCGTAAGAGAAGTGTACCAGACTCTTACCCCATTCGAAACCAAGTTTATCGAGCAAGATAGAAAGCACCTGGAAGTGATAGTTCTGTTCGTTACCTACTACATAAATCATCTTATTAATCGGGTAATCGGCAAAACGAAGTTTAGCCGTACCGATATCCTGAGTCATGTAGACAGAAGTACCGTCACCACGGAGAAGGAGCTTATGATCCAGTCCTTCGGCAGTCAGGTCGGCCCATACGGAACCATCTTCTTTCTTGTAAAAGAAACCTTTTTCCAGACCTTCCATTACTTTTTCTTTTCCTTCGAGGTAAGTATTGGATTCGTAATAGATCTTGTCGAAGCTGACACCCATCTTCTTGTAGGTTTCGTCGAATCCTGCATATACCCAGTTGTTCATCATTTCCCACAATCCGCGTACTTCCGGATCACCGGCTTCCCACTTCACCAACATTTCGCGGGCCTCCTGCATCAATGGAGATTCAGCTTCAGCCTTTGCTTTCGCTTCATCGCCACTCATTCCCTGCGCTGTAAATTTAGCCATCAGCTCCTTTACTTCCGCTTTATAATGCTTATCGAAAGATACATAATAATCACCTACCAGGTGGTCACCCTTCTTACCCGAAGTTTCAGGAGTTTCACCGTTTCCGTATTTCTTCCATGCCAGCATGGACTTACAGATGTGGATACCACGGTCGTTTACAATATTTGTTTTGACTACCTTATTGCCGTTTGCCGCTACAATGTTAGCCAATGCGTTGCCTAAAAGGTTATTACGCACGTGTCCCAAGTGAAGCGGTTTATTTGTATTCGGAGAAGAATACTCAATCATTACCAATGGAGAAGCGTCAGTGACCTGCATTAAGCCATACTGTTCATCTGCCTGAATCTCGTTCAGCAACTCAATCCATGTAGCCGATGCAATAGTCAGGTTCAAGAACCCTTTTATCACATTAAACGCTGCTACAGCCGGATCGTTTGCCTTCAGATATTCACCGATTTCCTGTGCCGTTTGCTCCGGTCCTTTTTTTGACATCTTCAGGAAAGGGAACACGACCAGTGTCAAATGTCCTTCAAATTCTTTCTTCGTTTTTTGCATCTGCACCATTTTTTCAGGGACTTCCTGACCGTAGAGTGCTTTCAGTCCGCTGATAACGGACGCTACAAGTTTATCTTCTATCTTCATAATCAAGTTATTTCTTGCGCGCAAAGATACAAAAAAAGGAGACGCATCGCGTCTCCTCTCCTAATTTCTTTCAACTATCTATCTTATTCAACAGCTGCAGATAATTCAGCACCAGCTTTAAATTTAGCTACTTTCTTAGCAGGAATAGTAATAGTTGCCTTTGTAGAAGGGTTAATACCAGTTCTTTCAGCTCTTTCGCTTACAGAGAAAGTACCAAAACCTACGAGAGATACTTTGTCACCAGCTTTCATAGCATTAGTAACTGAAGTGATGAAAGCATCAAGTGCTTTTTTTGCATCGGCTTTGCTCATTTGAGCTTCAGCAGCCATTGCACTAATAAGATCAGACTTATTCATAATACGTAAAATGATTAATTAATATATTTGTTACACAAAAGATTATCCCACAATGGATTGATTCCACAAATATAGCCGAACAAAACAACATATCAAATAAAAACATAAAAAAAACGCAGCAAATTATTGAAAAAGAGCTAATAGGAAGCGTTTTTCATGCTTTAAAACAGAATTTATTCGTACTTTTGCGTCTATTATCTAAATATTCAGAAATTAAAATGATGCCAACTGTAACTAAAAACCTGATAATTATCAATGTACTAGTATTTTTCGGGACAATCGTAGCCCAACGTTACGGCCTGGATTTAACGAATTATCTGGGATTACATTTTTTCCTTGCAAGTGACTTTAATCCGGCACAGCTTATCACTTATATGTTTATGCACGGCGGATTCAGCCACATTTTCTTTAATATGTTTGCCGTTTTTATGTTCGGACCGATTCTCGAACAAACCTGGGGACCCAAACGTTTCCTCTTTTACTATATTCTCTGCGGTATCGGTGCGGGACTTATCCAGGAAGGAGTGCAGTATATTCAATATGTAACGGAGCTTAGCCAACATACGCACATTAACCTAATAGGCTATGGCGTTGTCCCCATAGAAGAGTATCTGAACATGATGACCACCGTAGGTGCTTCGGGAGCCGTTTACGCCATATTGCTGGCATTCGGTATGTTATTTCCCAATAACCGGTTGTTTATCTTCCCGCTGCCATTTCCTATCAAAGCGAAGTTCTTCGTTATAGGATACGCCGCGATTGAATTATGGTCAGGACTTGCCAATAGCGCCGGAGACAATGTCGCTCACTTTGCTCACCTGGGAGGAATGTTATTTGGATTGATCCTGATTTTGTATTGGAGAAAAAAAAGCAATAACAATGGGACATATTATAGCTGATTTAAAGGAGACATTCAGAAGAGGAAATATTTTCATCCAACTGATTTATATCAACGTAGGCATCTTTCTGATCGGCACGTTGATTAACGTTTTCTTGCGACTGTTTGAAGTAAGTACCCCCGATATATTCGGTATATTTGCCCTGCCGGCATCCTTTATCGGATTTATTCATCAGCCGTGGTCGTTATTTACTTATATGTTTATGCATGCCGGTATCCTGCATATTCTATTCAATATGCTTTGGCTGTATTGGTTCGGAAGTTTGTTTCTCTACTTTTTCTCGGCCAAACATTTAAGAGGACTATATGTATTAGGAGGTATCTGTGGAGGTTTACTGTATATGGTTGCCTACAATGTATTTCCTTTATTCAGTTCGCAAGTGGCGGGTGCAACATTGGTAGGAGCATCAGCTTCCGTATTAGCCATCGTAGCTGCTACGGCTTATCGTGAACCAAATTACAGGGTGCAACTTTTTCTTTTCGGTGCTATCCGTCTCAAATATCTGGCACTGGTTGTTATCGGAATCGATGTATTATCCATCACCTCAAGTAATGCCGGAGGACATATCGCCCACCTGGGCGGTGCTCTTGCAGGACTTTGGTTTGCCGCCAGCCTAAGTAAAGGAACTGATTTGACTTCCTGGATCAACTGGATTCTGGATGGTTTCACCTCCTTGTTTCAAAAGAAAACATGGAAACGGAAACCGAAAATGAAGGTACACTATGGAAACAGTGCCACCGGTCGCGAGAAGGATTATGATTACAATGCCCACAAAAAAGCACAGTCTGATGAAGTGGACCGTATTTTGGAAAAACTAAAGAAATCCGGTTACGACAGTCTGACAACTGAAGAAAAGAAAAGCTTGTTCGACGCAAGCAAAAGATAAAGGAATGGAACATATTGGCAAATTTGTCGCATATCTGATACTTGCTGTCAACGCTCTCTTCGTGGGAACGTTGATATTAAGCGCTTATAGCCCTTACCTTAACCCGAAAATAAATCCACTTGCTTCCAGCTTGGGACTTGCATTTCCGATATTCCTGACGATTAATCTGATTTTTATCGGCTTCTGGGCATTTGTCAATTACCGCTATGCGCTCTTGCCTGCCATCGGTTTTCTAATTTGTATTCCGCAGATACGGACTTATATTCCTTTTAACTCCACCACTAAAACCATACCGGAAGGAAGCATCAAAATCCTATCCTACAACGTAATGAGTTTCAACAATTTGGAGAAGAAAGATGGAAAAAACCCGGTATTGTCTTATCTTGTAGATAGTAACGCCGATATTATCTGTCTGCAAGAATATAACACCGCTACCAACAAGAAATACCTGACGGAACAGGACATTAAAAAAGCATTGAAAGCCTATCCTTACCAATCCGTCCACCAACAAGGGAAAGGAGATGTGCAACTTGCCTGTTTCTCTAAGTTCCCCATACTCTCGATACATCCCATCGAATATGAAAGTAATTATAACGGCTCCATGAAATATGTACTGAATGTGAATAACGACACTCTTACATTAATCAACAACCACTTGGAATCCAACAAACTCACCAAAGAAGACAGAGGGATGTATGAGGATATGATTAAAGACCCGAATGCCAAGAAAGTAAAAACCGGACTTAGACAATTAATCAGAAAACTGGCGGAAGCATCGGCTATCCGGGCTTCACAAGCTGATTCTGTGGCTAAAGCCATTGCAGCATGTAAATATCCGACAACTATCGTATGCGGCGATTTCAACGACGGTTCTATCTCATATACCCATCGCATCCTGACTCAAAAACTAGACGATGCATTCACACAGTCCGGTAAAGGATTGGGTATTTCCTACAATCAGAACAAGTTCTATTTCCGCATAGACAATATCTTGATCAGCCCCAACCTGAAAGCCTACAATTGCACGGTAGACCGGTCTATCAAGGCATCAGACCATTACCCGATCTGGTGCTATATCAGTAAACGATAAGAACTGAAAACTCTAATAAAAAACACTTATGATGATTAAAAAGACACTAACCATTTTAGCAGTAAGTTGTATGATGTACTCCTGTGCTACGAAAACAGAAAGCAATCCTTTCTTTACAGAGTTTCAAACCGAGTATGGTGTTCCTTCTTTCGACAAGATTAAATTAGAGCACTATGAACCTGCCTTTCTAAAAGGTATAGAAGAACAGAATCAAAATATCGAAGCCATCATCGAAAGCCCGGAAATTCCGACATTCGAAAATACGATTGTGGCTTTGGATAACAGCGCACCCATCTTAGACCGGGTAAGCATCATTTTCTTCAATATGACAGATGCGGAAACTACTGATTCGCTGACCGCACTTTCCATCAAACTGGCACCGGTTCTTTCGGAACATAATGACAATATCTCCCTGAATGGGAAACTATTCAAACGGGTGAACGATGTCTACCAAAAGAAAGATTCATTGAACCTGACGTCGGAACAAGAACGTCTGCTGGACAAGACTTATAAAAGATTTATCCGTTCCGGAGCGAACCTTGGCGAAAAGGACCAAACTCGCCTCCGCGAAATCAACAAGGAGCTTTCTACACTTGGCATCACTTTCAGCAACAATGTGCTGAATGAGAATAATGCCTTCCAACTTTTCGTTGACAAGGAAGAAGATCTGGCAGGATTGCCTGAATGGTTCCGCCAAAGTGCGGCCGAAGAAGCGAAAGCAGCCGGACAACCGGGAAAATGGTTGTTCACCCTGCACAATGCCAGCCGTCTGCCTTTCCTGCAATATTCTGAAAATCGCCCGCTCCGGGAGCAAATATACAAAGCTTATATCAACCGCGGCAACAACAACGACGGAAACGATAACAAGGAAAACATCCGCAAGATCGTTTCTCTCCGCCTGGAAAAAGCGAACTTATTAGGTTTCGACTGTTATGCAAACTTCGTCCTGGATGAAACCATGGCAAAGAACGCCAACAACGTAATGAGCCTTTTAAATAACCTCTGGAGCTACGCACTGCCAAAAGCAAAAGCAGAAGCTACCGAACTTCAGAAATTAATGGATAAGGAAGGAAAAGGAGAAAAACTGGAAGCATGGGACTGGTGGTATTATACCGAAAAACTACGGAAAGAAAAATACAACCTGTCTGAAGAGGATACAAAACCTTACTTCAAACTGGAGAATGTACGCGATGGCGCTTTCGCCGTAGCCAACAAATTATATGGCATCACCCTAAGCAAACTGGAAGGCATACCAACTTATCACCCTGATGTAGAAGTCTTTGAAGTGAAAGACGCAGACGGTTCCCAGCTCGGTATCTTCTATGTAGACTATTTCCCACGTCCCGGGAAAAGCGGTGGTGCATGGATGAGCAACTATCGTGAGCAACACGGAACAACCCGTCCGTTGGTATGCAACGTTTGCAGCTTTACCAAGCCGGTAGGCGACACCCCCTCTTTATTGACCATGGATGAAGTGGAAACCCTGTTTCACGAATTTGGTCACGCTCTGCACGGACTGCTGACAAAATGTGAATACAAAGGAACATCGGGAACCAACGTGGTACGTGACTTTGTAGAACTTCCTTCTCAAATCAACGAACATTGGGCGACTGAACCCGAAGTGCTGAAAATGTATGCCAAACATTATCAGACAGGAGAAGTGATACCCGACGAAATCATCGAGAAGATACTGCAACAGAAAACTTTCAACCAGGGCTTCATGACCACCGAATTACTGGCTGCCGCCATCCTCGACATGAACCTGCACACGATGACAGATGTAAAGAATCTGGATATGCTTGCATTCGAAAAAGAAGCGATGGACAAGTTTAACTTGATTCCCGAAATAGCACCGCGTTATCGCGTGACTTACTTTAATCATATCATTGGCGGATACGCTGCCGGATACTATAGTTACCTATGGGCCAACGTATTGGACAATGATGCTTTCGAAGCTTTCAAAGAACATGGTATTTTTGATAAAAACACCGCCGACCTGTTCCGCCATAACGTATTGGAGAAGGGAGACAGCGAAGACCCGATGGTGCTTTATAAGAATTTCCGTGGAGCGGAACCAAGCCTGGAACCACTACTGAAAAACAGAGGAATGAAATAATTCAGCAAAAAAGCCCTTAAACATCAAATATTTGAGGGCTTATTACACATGAATGTGAAAAAAAAACTATATTTGCAGCCTTGTATGCGGCAAAAAGAACTTGTGTACGACAGAATTTAACTGAAAATTAAATTAAAAAAGTAATCATCATAAATTAAAAGTAAAATGCAAAACAAAGGATTTGTAAAGGTTTTTGCGGTATTACTCACACTGGTATGTGTGTTCTATCTCTCCTTCTCCTTCGTAACACGCCATTATACCAACAAGGCGAAAGAAATTGCGAACGGCGACCCGAAAGTGGAACAAGACTACCTCGACTCTCTCTCCAATGAGAAAGTGTGGTTGGGTAACTGGACGCTGAAACAATGTCGTGAGATGGAGATTAGTTTAGGTTTGGACCTAAAAGGTGGTATGAACGTTATCCTTGAAGTTTCTGTACCTGATGTTATCAAAGCACTGGCTGACAACAAGCCGGATGAAGCTTTCAACAATGCATTGGCAGAAGCTGCAAAACAGGCTGTAAACAGCCAGGATGATATCATCACGCTATTTGTCAGAGAATACCACAAAGCTGCTCCTAACGCAAAACTTTCCGAACTCTTCGCAACACAACAGTTGAAAGACAAAGTTAACCAGAAATCATCGGATGCAGAAGTTGAAAAAGTATTGAGAGCAGAAGTAAAAGCTGCTGTTGAAAACTCATATAACGTACTTCGTACACGTATCGACCGTTTCGGTGTTGTTCAGCCGAATATCCAGAGTCTGGAAGACAAAATGGGTCGTATCATGGTGGAATTGCCGGGTATCAAAGAGCCGGAACGTGTGAGAAAACTTCTCCAAGGTTCTGCTAACCTGGAATTCTGGGAAACTTATACAGCTAAAGAAGTTCTTCCTGCCATGCAATCTGCTGATGCTAAATTGCGCGCTGTATTAGCGCAGGAGACAGGTGCAGACTCTACTGCTGTAGATTCCACCAAAGAAGCTCCGCTTGCAGAAGCTACTCCGGCCAAGAAAAACGTAAGTGCTGCCGACAGTCTTGCTGCTGCCCTGAAAGGAGATGCTACAACTACTGAAGATAATTCAACAGCTAACCTGGCAGAAATTAAAAAGCAATACCCTCTGTTGGCTATCCTGCAGTTGAACTCTAGCGGACAAGGTCCTGTGATCGGTTACGCTAACTACAAAGACACTGCTGATATCAACAAATATCTGGCTATGCCGGAAGTTAAAGCAGAACTCCCGAAAGACCTTCGTTTGAAATGGGGTGTTTCTCCTTCTGAATTTGACAAGAAAGGACAGACGTTCGAATTATATGCTATCAAGTCTACCGAACGCAACGGTAAAGCTCCGTTGGAAGGTGATGTAGTAACAGACGCGAAAGATGAATTTGACCAATACAGCAAACCGGCTGTCAGCATGACAATGAACTCTGACGGTGCACGTCGTTGGGCACAGTTGACTAAACAAAACATCGGTCGTTCTATCGCTATCGTTCTTGATAACTATGTATATTCTGCACCAAACGTAAACTCTGAAATCACAGGTGGACGTTCACAGATTACAGGTCATTTCACTCCTGAACAGGCAAAAGACTTAGCAAACGTATTGAAATCAGGTAAGATGCCGGCTCCGGCTCACATCGTACAGGAAGATATCGTTGGTCCGTCATTGGGTCAGGAATCTATCAATGCAGGTGTATTCTCATTCGTAGTGGCTCTGATTCTGTTGATGATCTATATGTGTATGATGTACGGCTTCATACCGGGTATGATTGCCAATGGTGCATTGTTCCTGAACTTCTTCTTCGTATTAGGTGTCCTCTCCTCCTTCCAGGCAGCATTGACTATGTCCGGTATTGCCGGTATGGTGTTGTCACTAGGTATGGCAGTGGATGCGAACGTACTTATCTACGAACGTACAAAAGAAGAACTTCGTGCCGGTAAAGGTGTGAAGAAAGCACTTGCTGACGGTTATTCCAACGCATTCTCCGCTATCTTCGACTCGAACCTGACATCCATCATCACAGGTGTCATTCTGTTTAACTTCGGTACCGGTCCGATCCGTGGTTTTGCTACGACATTGATTATCGGTATTCTAGTATCCTTCTTCACCGCTGTGTTCATGACCCGTATAGTTTACGAACACTTCATGAACAAGGACAAACTATTGAACCTTACATTCACAACCCCTGTTTCAAGAAACTTGATGACCAACACACGTTTTGATTTTATGGGAACAAACAAAAAATCCCTTATCATCACTGTAGCCATCATCCTCGTTTGTATCGGTTCATTTGCCATGCGCGGTTTAAGCCAGAGTATCGACTTTACCGGTGGACGTAACTTCAAGGTACAGTTCGAGAATCCGGTAGAACCCGAACAGATTCGTGAATTGATCTCCAGCAAGTTCGGTGATGCTAACGTTAGTGTTATCGCTATCGGTACAGATAAGAAAACTGTACGTATCAGCACCAACTACCGTATTGAAGATGCAGGAAACGATGTTGACTCTCAAATCGAAGCATATTTATATGAGACTTTGAAACCTGTGCTGACTCAAAACATCACTCTAGCTACCTTTATCGACCGTGACAATCACACTGGTGGTAGTATTGTAAGTTCTCAAAAAGTGGGTCCGAGTATCGCAGACGATATCAAAACAGGTGCTATCTATTCCGTAGTACTGGCTTTGATCGCTATCGGTCTGTATATCTTAATCCGTTTCCGTAACATCGCATATAGTATTGGCTCTATCGTAGCTCTATCATGCGATACCATCATGATTATCGGTGCTTACTCATTGTTATGGGGTATCGTTCCATTCTCACTGGAAATTGACCAAACGTTTATCGGTGCTATCCTGACAGCTATCGGTTACTCTATCAATGACAAGGTGGTAATCTTCGACCGTGTACGTGAATTCTTCGGCCTGTATCCAAAACGTGACAAACGTCAGTTGTTCAATGATTCATTGAATACTACACTTGCACGTACTATCAATACATCATTAAGTACATTGATCGTATTGCTGTGTATCTTCATCCTTGGCGGTGATTCAATCCGCAGCTTTGCATTCGCAATGATCTTGGGTGTTGTTATCGGTACATTGTCATCACTGTTCATTGCATCTCCGATTGCATACAACATGATGAAGAACAAAAAAGTCGTACCAGTAACTACGGAAGAATAATAAATTCCAGAAATAGAAAAAGCCTCTTCCGAACATTCGGTAGAGGCTTTTTCTATTGATTATTAAAACAAATAGAAGCTATAAGACGTTCATCTTAAAAGAAGCCATTGTTAAACTCAAAACTAGATACGATATGAAAGCAAAACAAAACAACTTCTCACAGATTCTTCGTAGTAGCCCCGAGGGGAATCGAACCCCTATCTAAAGTTTAGGAAACTTCTATTCTATCCGTTGAACTACAAGGCCGCTTCAAATTTGCTTGCAAAGATAACGGTTTCTGTCGATTTAACAAGAATAAAAATACAGGTTCCTTTCAGATATTTCAAATATTTGGCGTCAATAGGACAATAAAGTTCGATTTATTTTGATAATTCGATTAACTTTCCGACCTTTGCGCTCACAAATTGAAAGTAAAATCAGTTTTAAAATTAAATATAGTAATTAAAGTTATGGCAGACGAAATGATGGTTAAAGAATTGGAGGAAGTAGTAGTACGTTTCTCCGGCGACTCCGGTGACGGTATGCAGCTGGCCGGCAACATCTTCTCGAACGTGTCGGCTACAGTAGGAAATGACATCTGTACATTCCCTGACTACCCGGCAGACATCCGCGCCCCGCAAGGTTCACTGACCGGTGTTTCCGGTTTTCAGGTTCACATCGGTGCCGGACAGGTTTACACTCCCGGAGACCGTTGCCACGTATTAGTGGCTATGAATCCTTCCGCACTGAAAACACAAATCAAATTCTGTAAACCGCAAGGACTTATCATTACCGACTCCGACTCATTCGAAGCCAGAGATTTGGAAAAGGCACAATTCAAGACTGACAATCCTTTTGAGGAATTAGGCGTAAAACAGGAAGTACTTGAAGTTCCCATCTCTTCCATGTGTAAAGAGAGCCTGAAAGATTCCGGACTAGACAATAAATCAGCACTCCGTTGTAAGAACATGTTCGCACTCGGATTGGTTTGCTGGTTGTTCAACCGCAACCTTGCCGCTGCTGAAAAAATGTTGCGTGAGAAATTCGCCAAGAAGCCCGAAATTGCAGAAGCTAATATTAAGGTATTAAACGATGGTTTCAACTATGGTGCCAACACACATGCTTCTGTCTCTACTTATAAGATTGAAAGTAAAGCTCCGAAATCAAAAGGACTTTATACAGATATCAACGGAAATAAAGCAACTGCTTATGGCTTGATTGCTGCTGCCGAGAAAGCAGGTCTGGAACTCTACCTGGGTTCTTATCCTATCACTCCGGCCACTGATATTCTGCACGAATTAGCTAAACATAAATCACTGGGAGTAAAAACCGTACAGTGCGAAGATGAAATCGCAGGTTGTGCTTCTGCCGTTGGTGCCGCTTTTGCCGGTGCTTTGGCTGTAACGACTACTTCCGGGCCCGGTGTTTGTTTGAAGAGTGAGGCCATGAACCTTGCTGTAATTGGCGAACTTCCATTAGTGATTGTAAATGTGCAACGTGGCGGTCCGTCAACAGGTTTGCCTACTAAATCAGAACAGACAGACTTATTGCAAGCTCTTTACGGACGTAATGGTGAAAGCCCGATGCCGGTGATTGCCGCAACTTCACCAACGAACTGTTTTGATGCCGCATACATGGCATGTAAGATTGCTCTGGAACACATGACTCCGGTTGTATTACTGACGGATGCTTTCGTAGCCAACGGCTCGGCAGCTTGGAAACTTCCTAACTTAAATGAATATCCTGCCATCAATCCTCCATACGTGACTCCGGACATGGCTGGTAACTGGACTCCATACCAACGCAATGAAGAAACCGGTGCACGTTACTGGGCAATTCCGGGAACTGAAGGATTCATGCACCGCATCGGTGGTCTTGAAAAGAGCAATGAAACAGGTGCGATCTCTACCGAACCAGAAAACCATAATAAGATGGTTCATCTCCGCCAAACTAAAGTAGATAAAATTGCAGACTATATCCCCGAACTCGAAGTACTGGGTGATGAAGATGCAGATTTACTGATTGTTGGCTGGGGCGGCACGTATGGGCATCTCCGTCTGGCTATGGACTTTATGCGCGATCATGGAAAGAAAGTGGCTTTCGCACACTTCCAATACATCAACCCGTTGCCGAAGAATACAGCCGATGTATTGCGTAAATACAAGAAGATCGTAGTAGCTGAACAGAATTTGGGACAATTCGCAGGTTACTTACGGATGAAGATACCCGGATTGAACATCAGCCAGTTCAACCAAGTGAAAGGACAGCCTTTCGTTACGAGAGAATTGATAGATGCATTCACTAAATTATTGGAGGAATAAAAGATGAGCGATAAAGTATATACCGTACAAGATTATAAATCAGGCCAACCTCGCTGGTGTCCGGGATGCGGTGACCACGCTTTCCTGAACTCACTGCACAAAGCTATGGCCGAACTGGGAGTAGCTCCGCACAATATTGCCGTCATTTCCGGTATCGGTTGTTCTTCCCGCCTGCCTTACTACGTAAATACGTATGGCTTCCACACGATTCACGGACGTGCCGCTGCTGTTGCAACAGGTGCAAAAGTGGCCAACCCTGATTTGACGATCTGGCAAATTTCCGGTGACGGTGACGGTCTGGCAATTGGTGGTAACCACTTCATCCACGCATTACGCCGTAACATTGATTTGAATATGATCCTGCTGAACAACCGCATCTACGGTTTGACAAAGGGACAATATTCACCGACTTCGGAGCGTGGACTTGTAACTAAATCATCTCCTTACGGTACCGTAGAAGATCCATTCCATCCGGCAGAACTTGCTTTTGGTGCCCGTGGACATTTCTTTGCACGTTGTATTGCAGTAGACGGTGCCGCTTCTGTAGAGGTATTGAAAGCTGCCGCTAATCACAAAGGCGCCTCTGTTGTAGAAGTTCTGCAAAACTGCGTGATCTTCAACGATGGAACTCATGCTTCTGTAGCCACCAAAGAAGGACGTGCCAAGAACGCTATCTATCTGGAACATGGCAAACCCATGTTGTTCGGTGAAAACAAGGAATTCGGATTGATGCAGGAAGGTTTCGGACTGAAAGTGGTGAAACTTGGTGAGAATGGTATCACAGAAAAGGATATTCTTATTCACGATGCTCACTGCCAAGATAATACGCTTCAATTGAAACTGGCGTTAATGGAAGGTCCTGATTTCCCGATTGCACTCGGTGTGATCCGCGATGTAGATGCTCCAACTTACAATGATGCTGTAATTGGACAGATTGAAGAAATCAAAGGCAAGAAGAAATATCATAATTTCCAGGAATTGCTAATGACTAATGATACTTGGGAAGTGAAGTAATTCACCACTTCAATCCATAAAATAATAAAGGCGTAGACAAGAGAATCAACTCTCTTTCTACGCCTTTCATTCTTTCTATCGTGTAACCTATATTTATATCAACCTATTCGAGAGCAGTGCCACCCACTTTTTCCGGCCAATACGGATTCTGATAAATAACAGAATTATCTGTACTATTATCAGGAGACGCAAGTCTCATTTCATTAATAGCAACCGGACTCAAATAGTTGGCTTTAGCCCAAGAATATCCATCATATACCTGATTATTGATTCTCACCTTGCTAAAAGGACGAATATACTTGAATGCTCTGGAGGAAATATTAGAAGTAGCATCATCCGGATCATCTTTTAAAGTAACGTCTTCCGGAAGTTCATAAGTTTTATAAGCCTCTTCCCAAAAGTTATACCCTTCAGGAATAAACTTATTAGTAAGTACGCCATCCCAAGCTCTCCAACGCACCAGGTCATCCCAACGCATTCCTTCGCCAATAAACTCGCAACGACGTTCGCGACGGATATTATATAAGGTAGCATCCACTTCATACGAACCGGGATGAGCGGCCAAATCCGTCTCCTTATTCATATCGGTATTGTCAATGGTTGTCTGGAAATTGCCTGTAATGCCTGCCCGATTGCGTACTGCATCCCAATAGCTTTTCGCTTTACCGTCTACCTTATTATTACGCAAATAGTAGGCTTCCAGATAATTCAGATAAGCTTCGACACCACGAAAGATAATGCACCCTGTAGTCGATTGCGACTGACCGGAAATAATCTGCTTATTATTATATGTCAAGCATTTCCGAATCCGATACCCGGTATTATCAGATGTTTGGGCTTCCAATGATATAATATTAGGTTGTTTGAATTCTTTAAGTGCAGGTTCTTCTGTCGAACTGGATGGAAGCAAATCCTTCTCGCCCAAAACAAACATTTGCAGACGCAGATCACGATTCTCTTTCACATCCATGATAGTTTTGTCACCTTTATATTCATCTCCTGCTGCATAATAGGGAAGTCCGTCTTTCATGACAAAACAGTCTACAAAGCTCTTCAGCATACCATTATTACCTCCAGTAAAAATATAAGCCGGTGTGCCATGCGTGATTGACACGCCACCACCATTCATATATTGCTTCCAGAAAAGAACTTCGGAATAACTACTCATATCTTCTTCCGCAAACATCTCGAAATATGGATTCCAGCCAACAATCCCCGATATGTTTTTCGGATTGGTCAGACCGGTATTATTGGTCAAAGTAATATCATCAGCCACCTGTTCCGCTGCTTTCATAGCCTCATCCAGAAAGAAATTGATTTCATTATCCATGTTCGTGGAGAAATCGGTATGTATTCTCTTACCCGGCCAGGTTGCATCCCCCGGCACACGCCCTGTTCCCTTATGATACTTTTCAAACGTAGCCTCATACAAAGCAACGCGCGACTTTATCAATAACGCGCAATTCTTTGTTAATCGCGTTTTGTTTCCTGAAATATCATCCACCATATATTTGGCGGCGGAATCGAGCTGATTGATGATAAAACGAGCTACGAGATTACGCGGCTGACGAACAGATTTCTCTGTCAAAACAGACTGATTATCCGGCAATACTTCGGTTATAATTGGAAAATCTCCGAATGATTTCAGTTTACTGTAATAAATCCATGCACGGATAAAGTACATTTCGCCGACATAGTGAAGAATCTGTTCACAATTGCCCTCAATCTTGCCTGCCTCGAATTTAGGAAGCACATTTTCGAAGAAATAATTGCAATAGCGAATTTGAGTAAAATCCCAGCCACCTCCAGTATTAGGAACACGCCACTGACCTTTCTCAAAATAGGTGGAAGAATATCCTCCGGCTACCATATTATCTGTATTCTGGTCATTGTTCACTGTACCGACTCCATATCCACCATGCGTTGAAAAGATGTTGTTGTACTGCGAAATACTATATGCAGCCAAGTGGTCCGTCGTATTAAAATACTCTTGCGGAGTCACCTGATCCAGAGGCGCCATATCCAGAAAATCATTACAAGATGTAAGCGACCACGTAGCTCCTGCCATCAAGATTGTTTGTAATATAATATGTTTCAGTTTCATAAGCCTTAAAATTAGAAGTTAACATTTAAACCTACCGAGATGGTGCGCTGCAACGGATAGAGTTTACCATTATTCGCATCATAAGTGCTTTCCAAAGCCTCCGGGTCGAAAATCTTGGACATATGAGAGAATGTCAACAGATTGTCACCTGACACGTATACTCGAACTGAAGACATTCCGGCTTTATTTGTCCATTGCTTGGGCAATGTATAGCCTATCTGAACATTCTTAATACGGCAGTAAGCTGCATTCTGAATATAGCGGCTCTGCACTGCCATGTTTCTCGAATCACTTTTCAATACGCGTGGATAATAGGCATTTGTATTAGCACCCAACGGGTCACCCTCCGGACGCCAGAAGTCCCAATGTTCCTTAAATCCGGTAGCCTGCCATTCGTCCACTCCATTGGCTCCCCAGAAATAGGGGCCGCTCAACACATAATCGCGCTTGGCCACTCCTTGCAGAAATATGCGGAAATCGACACCTTTCCATGCTGCATCCAACGTGATACCATATTTAAATCGAGGTGTATTATTGCCCAAAATCACACGGTCACCGGGTTTCTCTGTGGTATTTTCACCTGTCGAGATCACTCCATCGCCGTCTACATCCTTATACATGATATCACCTGCTCCCCACTTGCTTCCCAAAGAAGACTGATCCACTTTGGCCAAGTGAGCGTCCATCTCTTCCTGTGATTGTGCGATACCTACCGTTTCATATCCCCAGATTTCTCCTTTCATCATTCCCGGATAATATGCTTCGGAAAGTTTGTTGTTTTCATTCGGATAGCGAGTGATTTTCTGTTGGTCATCGGCTAACGTAAATTTAGCACCATAAGAGAAATCACCAATCATATCTCTCCACCCCAGTTCCAGCTCAAAACCATAGGATTTCATATCGGAATTGTTGATTTTCGGAGGAGTAGCACCCAGTACGGAAGACAATTCCGGAGCCGGGCCAATCATATCATACGTCCAACGCACAAAGTAGTCGAACGAACCGGTCAAGCGATTATTAAACAGCCCCCAGTCCAAACCGATATCCCAGGTTTCAATCGTTTCCCAAGTCTTCAAGCTGGAGACGATACCGGGTAGGCTTGCATAATTCGGTCTTTTTCCATTCACCAACCAGTTATAATCAGTGCCTTGTGGCATCGTCTGATAGAAAGGATACCATGCATCCTTAGTATCCGTATTACCCAACTGCCCCCATGAACCTCTTAATTTCAATACATCAATATGAGCTTTATCGGCTATATTCCTGAAGAAATCTTCACGTGCTATATTCCATCCGACTGACAATGACGGGAAAAATCCCCAACGCTTGTCATTAATGAAACGGGACGAACCGTCATAACGACCGTTCAACTCTATCAAATAGCGTTCTTTATAATTATAGTTGATACGCCCGAAGAATCCGGCTACCCCATTGTGTGCATATCCACCGGAAGTAGTAGGAGATTCCGTTGCTGTATTCAGTGTAGGCACAGAATTGGAGATCAGCGTATTCTTCTGCCCCGACAAACTTCTTGTCTTATACAACTCCGCATTAAAACCTGCCATCACTTTAAAGTAATGACCGCTTTCATATTGTTTAAAATAATCGGAATAGATATTCGTGCTGTAATAATTCTCTTTATAATTATATTCGTTCACAACGGAACTGCCGGCTCCATAACTTCCCCATGGTATAGAATACGGATTACCGTCACCGTCATGAGAGAAGATAGGTAATACTTCCCAATGTTCATTTTTGTTTTCCGTTCTTAGAGCACCCTCGATATTAATTGTCCAGTTCTTGACCGGTTCAAACACAAACTGCAACTGTTGAGTATTCAAGTCTTTCTGGTTGGTTTGTCGGCCACCATCCTCCAATTCTGTAATTTCCACACCATTCATGGGATAGCCATTAGGATCGTAAGCCGGACAGGTGGGCCAGCGGCGAGCGATATTATGGAAGAATAGCCCGGTCAGATAAGAGGGTCGGTCAAAGTCCTCACGTGTCCATTTGGTAGAATAGTTCACTCTGAACCAATCTGTGATCTGCGCTGTAATGGTGCTGTTCATTGTATAACGTTGCAAATTATCTTCACCATGCCGCAACAGACCGTTCTGGTCCATAAAACTACCGCTCAATGAAAATTGGATTTTCTCATTACCTCCCGAAATACTTAGATTATGTTCTTGAGATGGCACCCAGTCATTGTAGAATTCTTTAAACCAATCCGTATTGGCATTCGCTCCGCCATAATTGTTCCAACGGTTATTATTCGTATTCAGTGTTGTGACGGATGTTATCTTTCCCTCCTGATAATCTTTTATTTTCTGTAACTGCTCGGATGAGAACGGAGCCTCACCGGATCTGCCCGCATTCTCTGCGGCACGATTAAAGTACTGTGCAAAAGTATATGAGTCCATCATTTCAGGCACTGATACCGCGTCGCTGAAACGGACATTTCCATTATAACTGACTCTGGCTTTACCCGCTTTCCCTTTCTTGGTCTGAATCAGAATAACACCAAAAGCAGCACGCGCTCCATAAATAGAGGCAGAAGCAGCGTCTTTCAAAACAGAAACCGTTTCTATATCATTCGGATTCAACGAATTAAGATTACCTTCGATACCGTCAATCAACACAAGTGGAGACGACCCGGAACCATCACCGATTGTTCCTGCACCACGAATATTAAAACTCATCGAACCATCCAAGGCTCCACCTTCACTTCCTACCGTGAAGTTCAAGCCTGGCACTGTACCCTGTAGGGCCTGCGCCACATTGGTTACAGGACGTGCAGCCAACACTTTCGCATCGACCATACCTACCGCACCGGTTACATTTACTTTTTTTTGTGTTCCGTAGCCTACAACGACTACTTCGTCGAGCTGTTCCGAATCTTCTTTCATAACGATATTAAGGGGTGTCCCATCAGCTTTCACGGTAATAGTTTTATAACCAATAAACGAAAGTGAGAGAACTGCTCCTTTGGGGGAATCGATAGAGAAGCGTCCGTTGAGATCAGTAACAGTACCTGTGGCAGTACCTTGCACCTTTACAGAGACTCCAATAAGAGGTTCTCCGTTTTCATCCACTACAACACCTGTAGTCTTTACTTTTTGCTGCTGTATATCAGTAGTTTCCTGTGTTTCATTAGTATTAGCTACTGCTTGCATAGGTTGTGTGCACCATAACAATAAAGTAGCAACTGCTGCTATTTTCAGGCAACGTGTTCCCCGTCCTTCCATAAAGGCCGGGCATCGGTTAGTTTTTCTTGTCATACTTTAATTTATTCAGTTAGACATTAGTAAGTTAGAATTTCTAAGGTTTTATGGTGCCTTCATATATTATTTGACACCATGTTTCAGGCAATTTGTGTGTTTAGTTTTCCATAGGCTTTTCTATTTTTATCTTAGGTTAATACTTGCCAGAGTTCTTAACGAACTTGGTTTTACCTATGCTTGGAAACACAACTTGGAAGGACATTTTAGATAAAACAGTCATCCATACACTCGCACCGCTTTGAGTTTGAGACGATTTGTATGTAAATTGCTATATAATAAATACTTATTTTGATACCAAAGGCAAGTTGATAAAACTGTTATCCCATTTTGTTGCCAGAAAACACAACAATCCAGCTATCCCGTTTTAAAATATTTTAGTAGATTTACTTGCGTAATATTTCATTTTATTCTACTTTTGCTTCACCATAATGATATTCTAAACGATTCTTTTGTTGTTATTAAGAATTAAAAATAATAAGGCATTCGTTTTCATATCAAAATAAAACCAAGTTCGTTAAGAACTCGGTTTTCATTTCTCTCCTTCTCTAATCGATATTGCAATATACACTACTCATTTCCTTTGACTAAATAACACCTATTTATCAATATCATTAACTTTATGGATAGAGAACTGATGATAAGAAGCTATTTTAACAGGTACTTATTTATAAATAAAAAATGGAGAAGGATGGAGAAAAGGGTAGAAAACTGGAACCAGGTTCATAGCTATAAACTCAACACTAAATTTCTGAAAACGAATATACAACTATTAAGAAGCATTTAGAAGGTTCACAGGTTTCACCTTCAGCTGAACAGCTATGAGTCAACGGTTTACAGTGACATAAAGCACAAAATACAGAAGAAAGTATCCTTCACCTCCTTCACCATGTAGAGTCTTTCATATAGATTAAGGACATATATATCCAATATACAGGGCATATATGCGCAACGTGTTGGATATATATGTCCAACACGTTGCGTATATATACTCTACAATTCAGGTATTAATATCCTAGAGATAGAGTATTAGTGTCTGATTACTTAGGTGCTAATTTCCGGTTGACGGCAGTTTTATTTTGTTTTAAACCTGCAAACAGTTTGTTTCAAGCGTATGAAACAAATAGTTTCCCGCCTTAAAACAATGTATTTTGATATAACTCTCTGAAGATAAAGCAAATATAGAGAGTCTAAAAGATGCAGGTAACGATTTGGTGATGGAAGTCCTGCTTCGGGTTACACTGCTTTGCATAGTTTCAAATAACTCATATACAAATGTAGGCAATATTTAGAATATAGCAAAATATACTGCCATTTATTTTTGTATAAATCTGATTATTAATATATTAATGATTTAAGGCATAACTTATTGATGCCTACTTTTTATAGAATAGCCGGGAACAGTGTCTTCCGGCTATTTTTTTGTCTCAAATTGGCGTTTTCTGTCTTTTTTTGGCGGTTGCTCAACGGTTGAGTAACCAATGGCCTTATAATATCTCCGTAATATTGCACCATAAACAATAAAAATAAGGTCATTATGAATAACAGAAGAACTGCACCGGGTGGACAGACAACCCACATGCTTAGTGCCATACTCGCCAAAGTTACCAACATTGAAAAGTTATTGGCTCCTGCCGTACATAATTTGCCGGACAGCGAGATACTGGATTCAAAAGGTGTGCGCCTGCTTACCAAGATGTCGGACAGGACACTTTTAAGACGTCGCAATGACGGTTCACTGCCCTTCCACCGTGACAAGGGGAAGATCTATTACCGCCGTTCGGATGTGCTGCGTGCTATGTTGCTGGAAAAAGAAGAACACTCTAAAAAATAAACGTTATGAAGAAGATTAAAATTGAAAGCGGTTCATTCGCTGCGCTCGTGAGAAGTTATAAGAAGTCGTTGAACATGCTGGCTGTCCTGCAACATATCTGTCAGGAAAATGACGTGGCGCTTTCTATGCTGCCCGATGAAGTCTGCGAACTGATAAATCTCGATCCGGCAGAAATTGAGAAACAGCGTTTGAGCGGACGGCTGCGTTTTGCGGAAGAAGAGAACGGGACAAAGCATTATTCGATTGTGGATATTATCAACCTGAAAGATTCGATTGACTGGAAGGTAATTAACAAACAGGTGGAAAGCCTTTCCTTTGAGGAAGAGGAATGATGTAATTTACGGCTGACAGACAAGGGCACGGCGGGCAAGGTCGGATTTATCCGGGTGCCCGCCGTGCCTTTGTCCTTTCCTGAGAAGCGGCTCTTTGCTGTAACCTGCGGAAGTGGAGCCTGTGGAGCTTCCGGGGTTACAGCAATGTGCCGCAGGAAACATTAAGATATTTTTTTCAGCTCCTTTGCCGGGTTTGCGATTTCCATGGACGGTACATGTTTAGCCTGCCGTGGTAAATCCGGGATCACGTCACTGCCACTGACAAGTTTCTGTTCTTCTGCTACCGGTTCTTTGCCTTCTACATTTTCATGCCGTCCTACCGGTTTAAGGGTAAGCTGTATCTTCCGGTTCAATGTGGCAAGCTCTTCACCCAACTTTTTGATTTCTCCCTCTTTGGGCCATGTGGCTGCCACTATTTCCTGCAAGACCGGAATATCTTTTGACAACTCCGCATTTTCCTTTTCCCGTTTCTCAATCATGCCGGGAATACGTTCCAGCGCATTGATGAAATACATTACGGCCAGTTTGGGGTCTTTGGCTATGTAGCCGTTATGATAGGTATATTTGATACCGTCCAGTCCCTCGACCATGAATTTGTTATGCAAGGCTTGCGTGTCTCCGTCACAAGTTTTTTCGGTACGGACAAGGATACGGAAATCGAACAGGGTTCCGATTTTCATGTAATCGTCCTCCGTGCGGGCCTTCTGGTTGATTGCGGCAAGCCGGTTGCCAAGTATCTCGATATTGTCCGAGTCCACACCGTCCAGTTTCAGGGGATTGGGACGAAGCCCGGTTTCCGCATCTACCGGAGCCACTTTATTGAAGTACTCCCAATCTTTGGTAAAGCGTCCGATAAAAATATAGTTCTTCTCTATTCCGGCGGTCTTTTCATTCAGCTTTCCTTTCGCATTTCCTTTATTACGGTGATACGCCTGCCTTTCGCTTTCAAGGACTGCCAGTTTCTTGTCCAGTTTTGCCTTTTCCAACAAATCATCATTGCCTGAAAGGATAGCCACATATTCACTGAAATTGCCTCCGCCGTTTTCGTCTATCGCCCCTTCGTCAATGGTACGGGCGGCCAGATTGCGGCTTTTAAGCTGGTTGATGAACACCTGCTTGTTTTGCAGCAGGTTGAACTTGTAACTGTCCAGAGACTTTTCCACCGCATAGATGTAACAGTCCACTTTATTGCCTGCGTATTGTTTGGCGACAATATTTCCCTTTCTTACCGCCCGTCCGTTACGTTGCTCCAGATCGGACGGCCTTCAGGGTATGTCCAGATGATGGATGGCCACGGCGCGTTCCTGAGCGTTGACACCTGTTCCCAGCTTCTGTGTGGAGCCGAAAAGGAAACGGATGCGCCCGGAGTTCATATCCTTGAACAGTTCCTTGCGTGCATTGTCACTGTTTGCCTCCTGAATGAACTTTATCTGTTTTTCCGGGATATTATGGTCTTCCACGAGCTTGCGCCTTATCTCGCTGTAGATATTCCACTGGTCGGGCTTATAAGTACTAAGGTCTGAAAAGACAAATTGTGTTCCCTTCTGGTCAAGATATTTATAATAATACTCCGCAATCTTGGCCGCGCAATGGGACGCCTTGTTTCCCGGATTGTCGCCGTATTCAAGATCTATCAGCCGCATGTCAAGCGACATCTTGTTCGAGTAGTTGGTGGCGATCAGCATTTGTGCCTTTTCTTCCGCCTCGGACAGAGGCTCCCTGTCTATATAGGCCGCATCCCCGGTTTCAGCGAACTTTATCAGTTTCTGAATGAAAATCTCCTGCTGGGGAGTGGGCGGTATGTGATAGAGTTGCTCGTTGAGTTCCGGCCTGTCAACCCCTACGTCCTCGGCCGTCTTGTAATCGGTTATCTCCGCATAGAAATTGGCGAGTTCCGGCACTTTGATAAAATAGCGGAAACGCTCTTTCTGCACGACCTGGTTGGTTACTGAAAATTCAAAGTCCGTGCTTTTCTTTGCATAGACGGCCGCCCAGCCGTCAAAGCAGGTAATCCCCTGCCGCTCCATTTCCTTCGGACGGAGATATTTGAAAAGGAGATAGAGTTCCGTCAGGCTGTTGGAAATGGTCGTACCGGACAGGAAAGTGGCTCCCAAATCTCTGCCTGTGCGCTCCTGTATGGTACGGATGGCGAAAAGCATGTTCATGGCCTTCATGCTTCCTTCGGGGTTGCCCAGACCGGAAACTCTCGCATGGCGTGTGTTGAACATCAAGTTCTTGAAGGCATGGCTCTCATCTACGTACAGGTGGTCAATGCCCATTTGTCTGAAATCGATCACGTCATCCGTCCGGTCTTTTATATCCTGTTCCAGCTTTTCAAGTTTGGCCTCAAGGTTCTCCTTCCTTCTTTCCAGCCCCTTCTTTATCCAGCCGCTCACTTCATTGCCCTGCTGCTCGAATACAGCGAGGCTCTCTTCGATACTGTCTATTTCCTGCGTATATATTTCCTGCTGTATTTCAGGAGACTGGGGTATTTTCCCGAACTGGTCGTGTGTCAGGATGATACAGTCCCAGTTATTATTTTTGATGTCATGGAATATTCCGACACGTTTCTCCGGGGTAAAGTCCTCCTTGCCCGGATAAAGTACTTTGGCATTCGGATAGGCCCTCTTGAACGTGTCGGCTATGTCATGCACATTGCTTTTGAGTCCGATAATCATCGGCTTGTTCGCCAGTCCGAGACGTTTCATCTCAAAGGCGGCTATGCACATGATAAGGGTTTTGCCCGTACCTACCTGATGGTCGATTATACCGCCGCCGTTCATCTTCAGCATCCATACGGCATTTTTCTGGCTGTCGTACAGGGACGGTATGCCCAGCCCTTTCAGGTCAAGGAACGGGAAACTTTGCAGGGAACCGTCATAATCGGGACGTACATAACAATTGAACTTGCGGTTGTACATATCCGCAAGGTGCCGTTTAAATTCAGGCAGCTGCTCGTTCAACCAACTTGTGAAAGCCGACCGTATCTCATTGATTTTGGCGTCGGCAAGCTGGATGGCCTCGGCATCACGTACCTTTATGTCATTGCCTTCCTCATCCTGCACGGTCTTGGTTATGTCGGGCACCGTGTTGTGCAGCGCATGTTTCAGCAGGTCGTTCCCGTAGTAGCCTCTTTTCTCCCCTTTCACATAATATTTGTCAGTGATGTTTGCGTTTGTTTCTTCAAGACTTACGCTGAACTCGTCAATGGATTCCGTATAGTGGATATGGGCTTTTGACTCAAAAAGATAACCGGCAAACTCTTCATATACGGACATGGGTATCCACCGTTCTCCCAGGTTAAAGTCAAGCAGTTCGAAACTGATTGGTTCCGGTATGGCCTTCCGCAAGGCTTCCAATGATTTCTTGCTTGCGTCGTCATCGGGATAGTCTTTCAGATAGTTTTCTATCCATTCGACTTTGGCCACTACATTGCCCGCTATGAAACGGTCTTTGATTTCATAATTCTTCATCATGGGATTGTAGAAGATACGGTTGTCCAGTTGTGTGAGCAGTTCCTGCCTGCCTGTTTCACTGAGATTTTCCATATATTCCAGATTGACCTCCCCGAACTTGTTCAGGGATGCCGCAAGCGCTTCCTGCGGTGTATCCACATGTGTCACTTCATTGGCGTTGAACGATACGGGAACAGAGAATATATCCGCCTTCTGTATCTTGCCGTTAACGGAACGTTCCAACGAAAGTATTTCCCGCCCTCCGGCATCCATCAGCAGGAATTTGGCGTTATCTTTTCCGTTCAACTCCCTGAACATACGGTAAAAACTGTCATACCGCCTGACCAGTTCTTCCCGTAGTTCCGGCTGTTCCGTTTCCGTTTCGGCTTCCTTATTGTAGAGATTGTGGTAGGCTTCACGGAGCGGGATATAGTAGGCGGCCCGGTATTGTTGGGTGACTGTCAGTTTAAGCGGATGGAATTGTACTTCGGGAGTACCCACCCCTCTTAAATATCCGTATTGCTCACCCGATTTCACGATGGAACCGTTCCTGTATTCGGGACGTGTCTCTCCGGTAAACGGTCGTGGTTCCATTTCTTTCTTCCGCTCTTCCTCGAATTTTTGTCTGCGCTCCTGCCATTTTGCTTCCGCTGCCGCCCGTTCCCCGGTCATGTCTTCCTGCGTGGCGGCTTCATCGTACATGTTCTCTTGGGAGAAGAGATTGAACATTTCCGGTTCCTCCCCTTTCTTTTTGCGGGATGCCGACGGTGCCCGGCTTGGTGAAGGTCTGCTTTCCGCTACTTGTACCTCCGCTTCCTCTTCATCCGCATAGGCGGCAAACAGGTTGGGCATGGGGTCATAGGGTTGTGTGGGACTTTTTTCCCGTACCTCCTGCCGTTCTGTCTCTGCTGTATTTAACAGTGCCTCAAACTCCGTTTTGAGGATGGTGGAACCGTTTGAACGGGATAGATTGTCATCATAAAGTTTCCGGTCAAGATGGTTCTCCACATCTTGCGCCAATAACTGCCTGAGATGTTCGGAAATGGCACCGATGCCTCCTTCATGAATAAAATTCATGGCCGGTTGTCCGTACATGTTTTTACCCATAGATACGGAAGTATGGACGATATGGTCTAAATCGGCATAGCTGTTGTTGATATTGATGCTGCCTGATATAAGGCGGGTTTCAATAAAGTTCCGTTCCTTTTCGGTCAGTTCCGATTTCCGGGTATTCTTCTGTAATACGATCAGGTCACTGCTCACTTCCGTACCTGCATCAACAAACAGGTTATCCGGCAGACGGATGGCTGAAACAAGATTGGCATGGTTCACCAGCCATTCCCTGACGGGACGGTTCTGTGGCGAGTCCATGACGCCCGAAGTCGTAATATAGGCCAGTATTCCGCCTTCGTGCAACGTGTCCATACCTTTGAGAAAGAAATAGTTGTGTACGGCGGCAAGTGAGGATTTACGCACGACATCTTCGCTCCGGTCAAAATCCCGGTCATAAACTCTGGTATTTCCAAACGGGATATTGGACGAAACCATATCGAAGTAGTTGTTATAATAGGGCTGTATGGACTGGAAACCGTCTATGGCCACTCTGCTTTCCGGATAAAGGGCTGAGAGTATTTTTCCCGTGAGCTTGTCCTTCTCGAAGCAATGGACTTCGGGAACACCCTTTAAGCCGCTGATAAACATGCCCGTTCCGGCAGAAGGGTCAAGAAAACGCCCCGGACGGATTCCCGGTACCTGCAAGGATTCCTGCATGGCCGTTACCACCGGTTCCGGTGTATAAAAGGCTGTGAGAACTGAGTTTTTAAGGCTTTGGACGTATGCCCTGTATTCTTTTTCGTCTTTGGAATACTCGCGCAAAAGTTCATGCAGCAGTCGGACTTGGGGAAACAGCTCCCTGTCTGCCGCTCATTTTTCAACGTCCGCGTCTTTTTCCGCCGGATTCAGGATGCACTTCAATCCGCCGAAACCCGAATAACCGTTCAAAACTTTGCGTCCCTCTTCCGTGAGACAGAACTCCGGACGCATGAATATCAGTTCAAGTGCGGCTATGTTGTCCGCCAGATGTTGCCGTTTGTTATATGCCATATTGTTCTATATAAGATTGTATGAAACCTGTAAGTTCAATCGTAAGTGTATGATAGGACGGGGATGATTCAAACCGGTCATCTATGGGATATTTGCTGAATACTGTTTCTGCGGGCGGCAATACTTTCAGGCAGAAACCAGTCCATTTTTCGGGCCGTACTTCGGGAAAACACTCCGACACGACCTCGAAAACCGTATCGAATCTGGAAAAGCGCAAGTCCTGATAAAGAACGGTGTCGGCCAGTTCCAAAGCCTGCGTAACGGATAAGCCGTCACGTATGGCACGTTCGTAGCTGCCTGCCGCCTCGTCGGCCCGCATCTGGACAAGTTCTTTGTCACCGGCAATATGCGGATGGCTTTCCTTTAAATAAAGAAGGAGAGTCATCTCAAAATAGGACAATTCTCCGGTTACGGTATTTTTATCTTGTATAATCATCTGCTATCGCTTTAAAATGTTAATTGCATATTTAAGCATATACCCGGCTGCCATAAAAGAAAACCGGGTATATATCTGATGTAAACATGGATAATTTTTCTACTACATGACGGACAGGCTTTTTTTCGGCTGCGCCTTTACGGATGCCACATGGCGGGGCGCCTGCTGTCTCACCTCCTTGTTCTTGTCGTTCTTCTTGCTGTCAATGGCAGGCTTGTATTCACGGGCGTTACGTCCTATCAGCAGTTGGTTGCTCTTGTTGCTGAAACGTACATCATCGGAAAACAGCCTGCCTTTGTAGCGCATATTCTCGATGAACACCATTTCATGGTTCTGGAGCATCTTTTTCTGTTCCGGTGTGATTTTGGCACCCATGATAGTGTCGTTGACCTTCAGTTGTTCCCCGGATTGCTTGAATGCGATGTCCATTATTCTCGGATCGACGAAAGCGACGCCGGAAAGCAGCGTGTCGTTTTTACGCTGTATGTCGTTGATGGGAAGCTGTCCGCCCGAGGCGAGGATTTGCTTCTGTTTGTCATCCAGTCTTTTCCCGTAGATATAATCGGGTATCTTGATGGCGTCCACCGGCATGGTGATGATGCGGTTGCTCGGTTCATGAAAGGATACATAACAGTTGCAGACCGTTCCCGTATGGGTATCCTTCATCTCCTTGACAGCCCCCAAAGTCCCGGTGTCTTTGAGCGACTGTTTTTCCTCGTCCGTGAATACTCCCTTATAGGCAGGCAGGTCATATTGCGGTTTGTCGAGTCTGCTTAGAGTTTTCAGTTGCACCTTGCCGTCCTCGCCCTTGACGCAGAGGAAACAGGCTTCCCCCATATCCTTCTTCTCTCCGTTCACTTCCTTAGTAATAGGAAAAGCCTTTGAGGTGATTCTTCCTTTCAGCATTTCGCCCATGCAATGGTTGTCAAACAACAATTGCTTGTCAATTCCCAAGGCACCGAGTTCTTTCCATGGAAGCTGATGCTCGTCAAACTTATACCTTCGGGCAAGTTTGGCGATGCGTCCTTCATCGTTGAGTTCGCTGTTCTCCACCAGCTTTTTGCCTTCCACTCCGGGGTCTTCCCCTTTCCGGATCTGGACTACGGCATTCAGTGTCTTTTCCAAAAGGACAAGTGGGACGAGGAAAAAACTGAAACTCGTGGGATTGTCGTACTGGTTCTTGAAATTGGTGAAGAAGAGTTCCAGCGGTGAGGTACGGTCCAGTTTGAGGAAGCTGCCGCTGTTCTTCTTGTCGGGTGGCACGATTTCGAGACTGCCGTCCTGCTCGTTCATCTTGGAAACGACTGCGGTCTTGTTCGTCCGCTTGTCGAGGATGGCCATTACATGCTCGTCCAGACTCTGTTCTTGTTGCTCTTGCTTTTTCTTAGCCATAAAATCAATAATTTAAGTGATACAATAATTAATCAATACCGGGTAAACTTTAGCCCGTCGGTGCGAATGTAGAGGTTTAATTCATAAGATATTACGTTTTTAAGACTGATGAAAATGAATGGCGGGAATTGGCGAGGAATGACGTTATGAATTATTATAGCATCAACAAAATTTATAAATAACGTGAATTCGATATAAGCGAACTTTCGGCAAAGAATTTGCAATACAACAAGATAAATATATGATTGAAGAAAATCCCCAGTTCATAAGTCTTCTTTGGAAAAGGGCTCTGATAGGACGGTTAATAATAAACTAAAAGATATTACACACAATTAATACTCAAGGTATCGTTTATTAATAATTTCATTATTAGCGCATTGACCGCAATTGCAGAATATTGTTTTTTAGGAAGAAACCCGTCATTGACTTACAATTTATCAATGACGAACAGATTAGATTATTTTGAATTATATCAAAGTCATGCTATTTAAATCAGTCTCTTATTTTTCAATACATTAAAAAAGTGTATCTTTGCCCGACATTAATGTAGAAACAATATTATTTATGAGCATAGTAAAATCGCTTTCTGTTGGAAATGGAGATATGTTTTATATACAACATAATTCCGATAATTTTACGGTTATTGACTGCTTCTTATCTGACGAAAACAAGAAAACTATTATGGATGAAATAATTTCAAAATCAACAGATAAAAACATCACAAGATTTATTTCAACCCATCCAGATGAAGATCATATTAAAGGTTTGGAGTATTTCAACCAACGAAAATCTATAGTAAATTTTTATTGCGTAGAGAATGAAGCTACAAAAGAAGATGAAAGCGATGATTTCAAGAAGTATTGCGAATTGAGGGATTCGGACAAAGCTTTTTATATAAAGAAAGGATGTTCTCGAAAATGGATGAATAAAAGTGATGAAGAACGAGGATCTTCGGGAATTAATATTCATTGGCCAATACGCACAAATCCATATTTTATAGAGGCTTTGGAAATAGCCAAAGATGGAGGAAGTCCCAATAATATATCTCCAATTATCTCTTATTCTTTGAACAACGGTGTTAAAATGCTTTGGATGGGAGATTTAGAAACGGAATTTATGGAAAATATTCAAGATGATTTAAACTTATCAAAAGTGAATATCTTGTTTGCTCCTCATCATGGCAGGGATAGTGGTAAAGTTCCATGTGATTTATTAGAAGTGTTAGACCCAGATATAATAATTATTGGCGAATGCCCAAGCAAACACTTGAATTATTACTGTGGTTATAATACAATAACACAAAATTTAGCTGGTAATATAACATTTCACTGTACAACAAGAATAGTTCACATATATGTTTCCAACAACAATTACTCTGTTGATTTTTTAAAAAATGAATTTGAGGCGAATACATATGGAAAGTACATAGGCTCTCTTGATGTCTAATTTTAATTATTTATATGTTTACCGATAGAAAGCGTTTTTGATTATTATCATAACCAAATTCAACATACACTTCTCCATCTGAATTAGTCGTGAGGCATTTCCGATTGGATGATGTACCATTTTTATACACTTCCCATCCTGAACTATTTTGCGAATATCTTTTATTAGCACTTGTATCACAATATTTCCCGTCAGAAATAATTGTTAAACTTGGGTTTACCAATGAAACAAAATCACTATTATAGCCTGATTCTCGTCCGTGATGCGGAGCTAAAAGTATATATGCATTAGAAACTGCATCCTTGAAATCTTTTCTTTCCATTAATTCATCAAGACTACTTTTCTCATTATCGCCTGGAATAACAATTTTAATCCCTGCATATTCTAAAACAACAACTATGCTATAATTATTAAGATTTGTTCCTATATAATTTGGCACAAAACTCCTGATAATTAATCCTCCATAATTTTCAAGATTATTAGGATCATTACTTGTACTAATGGGTTGATTATATCTATTATGAATTTCCCAATATTTTTCCAATTTCGGTTTATCTTGGTCTCGACATCCTGCCATCAACATTTCTTTTGAAATATATGGTCTCAGCAAAATTTGGGGGCTTAATGCATCAAAATTTAATATATCATCTATATGGTCTAAATGAGGATGAGTTATGATGACGTAATTTAATTGAGTTACGCCGTATTCATATCTTATATGCTGTAATGGACTAAAACATGAGTTCTTTTCTGAATAATCCCCAATCCCTAAATCCACAACAATATGTCTGTCATTAGGTGATTTAATATATGTTGCATGTCCATGTTGGACATCCCAAAATACCACTTTTGTACTTGTTGCCATAGTTATATTGATAAAAATTGTTCATATAGTATTTTTGAGTAATAGTTCCCATAACGATTAATAAGAATCTTACTCAATAAAATAGGTGTTAAATATATTATTGTTAACAATGTCCCTGTCGTGACAAGGGTTGTATCATGTTGAATATTACCATAAATTAGAATCGCTATTGAAAAGACAATAGCAATTAAACTCCCTCCTAAAAAATTTCTAAAAAATCCGTACTCAATATTATGTTGCAATAGTAATTTGTTCTCACGCAGAGAGTTTCTAATTTGTGAAACGGCAGTTACAACTTGTTTTCTACAAGTTAATTCATTCAAGGTTTCACTTTCTTCATCCATTAGCGTTATACTGTAATGAGTTTGTATTTTTTCTCTAATCATGGCTTTGGTTTGGTTATCTATTTTAGAGTTTGACCAAAGCAGATGATTAGTAGTAGGCATATTAATTTCATCTTTAAAGTAAAAACGTTGAAAAACTTCTTTTGAGACCAGTCGATTGACCTGCACCATCAGAAAAATCAAAGCTCCAGAGAGCCCCAAATTTGTTATTATGGGGAGAATGTCAAAAATTTGACTTAAGCTATTATGATAAACAGGTGCTATTATTACATTGACCAATATTAACAATGGAATAACGGTAAGTAATGTCGGAAAAAACCGTGCTTTTATATAATATGACGTTGTCTTCATGAAAATCACAATTTATCGTTCTACATTGGGTGCAAAGATACTAAATTCCTGTTAATCATCTCCAATAATTAATAATGTAATTTATTTGCCAAGCAATTTATTTAGCTACATTAACGTGAATTCGATATAATCATACAGGGTATTTGCTTTATTATCAATATTATAACAATGAAGGGATTCGATTTACAGTGTCAAATTGTGACATTTAAAACAATTACCGCTATGTTCTCAAAGGGTAAAGTTACATTGTCCTTTCCTAAAACGGCTCTTTACGGCAATTTGCGGAAGTGAAGCCTACGTAGCTTCCGGGATTGCCGTAATGTGCCGTGGGAAACATCTTGTTAGAACGCCGTTTCAGGATTAAGCCTGCACTCCTTCATTACCTCCCAATAGATGTTTGAGTGCCGGGTCATTTTCAATACGGATCAGTTCGTTCTCTACCAGTTCGACAATATCCTGCTTGATTTGCCGGTAGTTTGCTTGTATCTGCTCTTCCATTGTATCATTGCCGTTCTCGTCCAGAAAGCTGCTGATTTCGGGTATGGACTGGTAGGCCGCGGTTTCCTTTTGGACTGCATCATTATCCACTACTATTTGCGCATGAAAAATCTTCTGTTCTATCGTTTCACCGAAATTGTCGGCTACGGCACCGACAAACATTCCCTGACTCAATGTACTGATTTTGGATGCAGGTATCAGGCTGTCCAGTTGCGTGTTGATGGAAGTGGACGTATCGTTGCGGTTGATGCTCATGGACTCTCTTTTTTGCAGGATTTTCCCAAATCTTTCCGACAAGGTTTTGGCCGTTTCACCCACTACCTGACCGCTGAAAACATTGCCCACAGTTGACATGATGACAGCGGCCTCTTTGTCTCCATAGTCGCGTTTCAACTGGCTGAAATCCTGAAAGCCTAACACGACCGCAACTTTATTGCTTCGTGCCGTGGCAATCAGATTATCCAGACCTTTAAAGAAGATAGTTGGTAGCTCATCAATAATCACACAACTTTTCAGTTGTTTCTTCTTGTTTATCAGCTTGACGATACGAGAGTTATAAAGTCCCAAGGCCGCACCGTAAATGGAAATTCTGTCCGGGTTGTTACCCACACATAATACTTTCGGCTCTTTTGGATTATTAATATCCAGTGTAAAGTCACTGCCGGACATTACCCAATATAACTGGGGACTTATCAGTCTGGACAGTGGGATTTTAGCACTTGCTATCTGGCCCTGGAGCTGCTCACTCGCTCCACCTTTCCATGCGTCAATAAATGGACTAAGATAATTCTCCAAATCGGGATAACTTGTCAGGATAGTAAAGACGTCTTCATACCTTTTATTAAGCAATTCGATTGCATGAGGGAACGTACAAAACTTGCCGCCTTCATAGATTTTTAAGAACCAAATTATGGCCGTAAACAATACAATCGGAGATTCCACGAAAAAGTCCCCCTGCTTTTGCACCCAACTTTTATTCAAGTTAAGCATGATTGTATAGCTGGATTCGTAAGCATCCGAAATGTCCGTCATCAGTTCCGGAGCCAATGGATTACAGCGATGGCTCTTGCGTGGGTTGTCGAAGTTTATCACATAGAACTTGGGCGGTATCTTGTAGCGGTGCCGATACTTGATCAGATGATTGTAAGCTATAACCGATAAATCGTCAAACTTAAAGTCGTATATATAGAGTGCATAGGACTTCTCGATTGCCTGCTTTATATAATTGTTTACCACGGCATACGACTTACCGCTACCCGGTGTGCCTAAAATCATGCTGGCCCTAAAAGGATTCACTACATTTATCCAGCCTTTCCATTCCTTGCCCCTATACCAGAACTTGGTTGGCAGATTAACGGAATACTCGTTTTCCATTAACTTGGTTTCCTGCATGAACGATTCGTTCTCACGGTTGAAAACATCCTCCAACAGATTACCTTTGAGCAAACGACTTATCCATAAGCCGGATGCCAACAAAGAAAAGAAACCGCCGGTTAAAGTTGTAGTATAAAGTACTGCACAAACACCCGATGAAGCATTGATGGAGAGTAACCACCAATTAAAGAAAAACAGTATTGCGCCCACTATGGCCGCAATGATGATTTGCCTTCATGTGATTTCATGTTTCTTTACTCCTTTATTGCCCATACAGGACAGACCGAGGAAGAGGACACAAAACAGCTTTGTATAAAGCAGGGATGAGAACAGCCCGGTAGTGCGTTGGAAGTTGGAAAGTATCCTGTCCACTATACCGAGCGTTCAGCCCATTTCGTAAAGCCAGCCGTAACAAAACCAATAGATGTGTATTGCCATAAATAAAAAACTGATGGCCCGCATAAAGTCCGTGACTTTGGCAAGACCTCTTAAATCATCTTCATTCTGCATAATCGTAAATTTGAAATTAGACTTTTGTTCTATACATTATTATATTATAATCTGCGCCTGCGCTTTTTCTTCTTTTTCTTTCGTCCATAGAGAAAAGACGGGTCAATATACTCGTGAGTATGGTCGTCTTCCATAAGCACAGAGAATATATCAACGGCACCCAGTGCGGATGTGTTAATCAGACTTTCGGAAGTTTCCGGCTGCCGGCGGTGCTGCTGTTCCTGCCGTTCTTCCCTCTCTTGTCTTTCCTCTCGTTCCGTATCTCCATCCTGCTGGGATGCTTCCTGCCGGGTTGGCGGTATCAGCCGTTCACGGTCTGCATCCGGGTTGTTGAACAGTTCATTGAACACATTGGCAGAAAAGGCTTTACCCAGGCGTGAACCGTTGAATACAGTCCGGCAGGTATGGTCTATAAAAGTGATACCGTACAAACGTTCTTCGGGATTGATACGGTAAACGACCTCTATATCCGCCTCTTTTAGCCTGCGGGCAAAATCCTCTTTCGTGCCTATGTCCTGCATGGCTTTGATGATTTCCTGCCTTGTCCTTTCTGCGAGGTTGTCCTTCTTCACCTTTTCAGTGGAAGCGGCAAATTTCTTTTGTAGTGCTTCATAACCGAAAGCCTTGCCGAACTTGCTGGATTTAAAAGGGGTGCCTACCGACTGTCCATTATCATCCAAAGCTCCATACATGATGCCGTGGTATTCCTTCCCGTCCACATTTCCCCTGACTTCATAAACGGTTACGTTATAAAAGTTCAAAAGAGTATTGTATTCGGCAAGCGAATGGCAGTTGTAGCATTCCAACAAGGTACGGACGGTATGCTTTACCTGTACTTTTACGTCACCTTTCGGATAATCCACTTTTTGCAGGGATAGTAGTTCCCTTTCGCCATGTTCTCCGAGCGTGGGATGAAGCCCGTACTTCACTTCCATTTCCCGACAGATGTTCTGTGCCCGGATGGCCTCCCGGTTGTGGTCTATCTTTTCTCCTTTCTCGTTGATACGTACCGAAACGATGTGCATGTGTTTGCGGTCGATGTCTTCGTGCAGCCAGACTATATAAGGCTGGTTCCCGTAACCGAATTTTTCCATAAACTCCTGAGCCAGTACCGTCATTTGTTCTTCCGAAAGAATGTCTTTCGGGGAAGGATTTAATGAGATATGGATAACCGGTTTCCTGACGTGTGAGTTGAGTGCGATGTAAGGCTCGAAAGCCTGCACGCAGTTTTCAATCGGAACATTCCCCGAAGTGTCAGCCGCAATTTTTGGATGTCACAATACCTTTGCCGTACCGTCGTCCACCTTTATCTTATTATAGGCAATCACTCCATAGAATGAACTACCTGATGTAATATTCGGCACCATGATGTTATTCCTTTTTAGTGAGATACTCCTTCTCGAACCGCTTTGTCAGTTCGATAATCTGTTTGCAGAGTTCCTCCAGCTTGCGGGTTTCTTCGGCCAGTTTATAAAGGAAAGCAAGCGATTTCTTCTCCCCGTAAATGGTATGGATGGTCTTTACACATTGGTTGTAGTTGTTTCCAATACGGCGGAACTGTTGATAGAAAGCGGTTAGCTGGGCATAATATTCCTGTGCTTCCTTATCAATCTTCACTACCTTGAACTCTCAGCCGAAGATGCGGGCGAAGATAAATTCGGCCTTGTTCTTCATGCCGGATTGCTCGAACATGGAGATAAACTTTTCATCTTCCTCGTCATTGAGACAGAGGTAATAGCGGTGCGTGCGTGGGTCTGCCAGCACCTTGCGCCCTGCGGCGCTACGGATTCTTGTTTCATCTTTCATAACATGAATAATTTAGGAAGTTCGACTTAGGAGAACTGACATCCCCGAAAGACCTTTCGGGGCGAGACTTTCAGCGGGTAGAAATATTTTCAACCGCTGAAAGTACACCTCGCTATATGCTGACGCATATTAAAATCCGGCTGGGCCGGATTAAAGGTCTAAAGGGTTTGTTTTACGTTCTCTTTTCGAGAACGGGCTGCGCTCTCCCGGCGACAAAGGTAGATAGTTTTTTCTGTCCGTGCATCATGGCGTATCACGCCAACACCCGCCAATGAATGACTTTGGAACCGGGGATACTTCATGACTGCTCTTTTTGAGGTTTATTTGTAGCCGGATAGTTATTTAGCCACTTATCCGGATAGATAAAAAGATGGTTATCAAGATAACTATGCGGACGGTTTTCTATCCGAATAGCTTTTTGTCTGGATAGTCATTTGATTAAATAAGTTTTCAGATAAGCGTTCATAAAGTTATCTATCCGCTTATATGTCTATAGATATATAAAGATGTATAGACAAGCAAGTGGATATTCGGATAAATGGAGAAGTAAATAGACTATTAGCTAAATACTTAGATAAACAACCGGATAGCTATGTGGCTACATGGCTGAATAGATAAATAGCTATATAATTGGATAGCTATGTAAGTATGTAGCTAAATAGATAAATAGCTTCATAGCTAAGTAGCTATATAGCTATAAAGCTAAACTGATAATGAAATGAATGAACGGATAAGTGGATAGGCGTCTATCCGCTAAACTATCAATAAATCAAATTATTCACTTAAATTAGGTAACAATGGAAAAGAGAAAGAAAACATTATTCGTTTCGTTCGCTACCCAGAAAGGGGGCGTGGGTAAATCAACATTCACCATTTATGCGGCATCGTGACTGCATTATGTGAAAGGACTGAATGTAGCTGTGGTGGATTGTGACTATCCGCAGCACTCAATCATCAAACAGAAAAAACGGGATATGGAAGTGGTAAAGACTGTTCCCGTTTATCAGAGTCTGCTTGTTGAACAGTCGGAACGGCTGGACAAGAGGGCTTATCCGGTTATCGGCAGTAACCCGGCAGACTGCATGGCGGACTGAAGTGCATTTGAAGACAAAACGGATACGCATTATGACGTGGTGCTGTTTGACCTGCCCGGAACTATGGGTAGCGACGGGGTTATCGCCGCAATCAGTGCGCTCGATTATCTGTTCGTACCGATAAAGGCAGACCGTCTCGTGCTGGAAAGTACGCTGAACTTTGCTACTACCATCAATGACCGCCTGATAAAGACCGGCTTGTCTTCTCTGAAAAGGCTGTATCTGTTCTGGAACATGGTGGATCGAAGAGAACGCACTACATTGTATGACATCTACCAGCAGGGGTTCTCCCTGTTAGGGCTGGACTGCCTCCAAACACGTATTCCCGTGCGCAGTAACTTCACTAAAGACTTGTCTTCTACGGGCGGCCCCGTTTACCGGAGTACGCTGTTCGCTCCCGATGCGGCCTTCACCAGAGAGTGCGGCTTTGATATGTTCATGGATGAAATCATGGGAATACTTAAAAACGAATAGTCATGGCAAAGAAAACAGGCGGACAGAATCCGGTGGACGAAGCGTATCTGCGTAGTCTGATGGCAGGGGGGCCTTCGGAGCCTCTTTCATCTCCGGCCCCTTCCATTACCGGAGAGAGTGGCAGAAATAGAGCAACCGCTTTATCCGATGAAAAAGGAAAAGCGGATAACAATGTGAATGGAACAGTAAGGGATATTTCCGGTGCGGATGATATCGGCTGTTCGGAATTGGCTACGGATAAACCGTCACCGAAAACAATTCGCACCGCATTGGCCGACTTTATCCGTAAGTTCCTCACACCTTATAAATGCGAAGGCAGACAGGGGGTATATATAGACAAGGAACTGCACCAGAAAATATCCGTTATTGTAGGGATTGCCGGTAAACGGCAGTTGACGGTAGGCAACTATATAGATAATGTATTGAAAGAGCATTTCGAAAAACATGCGGATGAGGTGAAGACCTATCTCCAAAAGAGTTATAACAAAATATTTTAGGTTATGGATATACAATCAGGTTACTATGAAGCCGGAATAGTTCTGTTCTGGCTGCTGTTCGCTTATCTGTTCATGGACAAGTTCCTGTTCAGGGGCGAACTCGGCGAGATATGTTTCGGGAAGATGCGCCGCCGGATGGCAAAAGGTCTGCGGAGCATTGCCGGATGGTTCGACCCGGCAAAAGAAGAACCGAAGAAAGGACGCAGGCGTACGAAAGGAAAAACGGAAAAGAAAGAAGTTCCGGCAGTGGCAGTACCGGAAGCTGAGGAAAGGAACCACCCAACTGTAAAAGTGGAAATGAAGGGCAAAGAAAAGGATGAAGTTAAGGAAAAGACAAAAGGCAGGAACATGGAAAAGCTGCCCCAAAAACGGCCTGAAACGGACAGCCTTGTCGTTACAAAAAGCTATGGTACACGCCAACAGCCGCCAATAAACGCCACCGGTTCCGGGGCTATTGCAGGTAAGGAAAATGCCTCTACTTTTGCTGACAGAAACGAGGAAACAGTGCCGCAGAAGGCTGTACAAGTGCCGCCTGAGCGCATCCCGGATTTGTTCCGGGACAAGCGTGTGGAAGAGTGGCGGGCTTCTGAGGCCGACAGTTCCGGCAGGCTTAAGGATAATAAGGGACAGATTGAAAACGGTGACGACGTGGATACCGACGAACTGAACGAGGAACTGGAAGATTTGAACTGTGCCCGTGAAGATTATCCGGGCGGTATATCCGGTATCGGGCCGGAAGAGATTGACCTGATTATCGACCTCTGCAATGGCAAGGATATTCCGACAGACAAACGATTGTCCCTTTTAAGGGCGATCCATCATATCAAGGATACGCAGATTGAACGTTCGATACTGGAAAGTATCAATGGCAGCGACAGCCGTATCAGCAAATTTCTGGATGAAGCCGAACATTTGAATGAGGCTACTCCGGACAGTGACTAACCAATTAAAAAAGGAGGTAACAATGGTAAGAGGTTATTTTGATACGGGTTGATAACCCGTATCATTGTAAGGAGAGAGATTCGGTAGAAAACCAACAACAAAACGTATCATCCATGTTTATGACGTATTTCGATTCAAGTTGACAAACGGCGGTTTCCCTCTTATGACGGGAAACGTATTAACTCCCAGAGAGACAATCATTCCATTAACTTATCCATAAAACGACAGCGGCAATGACAAAAAGCTATTATGATTCGGGATGACAGGCCGTTCATGGCATTCACCCGGTAAGGTAACAAGAACTATTCACCATTAAATTTTATCCGTATGAATATAGGACTGGTAGATGTGGACGGACATAACTTCCCCAATTTTGCATTGATGCGCCTTTCGGCTTACAACAAGGCAAAAGGTTGTCAAGTAGAATGAGCGGAACCGGCGAGGCGTTATGACAAGGTGCTGGCAAGCAAGGTGTTCACCTTCACACCTGACTATGATTACCGGCTACTGGATGCAAGGGAAGTGATAAAGGGCGGAACCGGATATGATATTCCGGGCAGGCTTCCCGAAGCTGTGGAAAACAGCCGGATGATGGACTATTCCATTTACCCCGAATACCCTTTTTCGCTCCAGTTCTTTTCAAGAGGCTGCATCCGCAAATGCCCTTTCTGCCTCGTCCGTGAGAAGGAAGGATACATTCAGGCCGTAGAGCCGGTGGAACTGAACCCGAAAGGGAAATGGATTGAGGTGCTGGACAATAATTTCTTTGCCAACCCGCAGTGAAGGTCGGCGATAGATTATCTGATGAAAAAAGGGCAACCCGTGAAACTGCACGGTGTGGACGTGAGGATTATGGACGAGGAACAGGCCTGGCATCTGAACAGGCTGAAGATGAAGCAGAACATCCATATTGCGTGGGACTTGCCGCAGCTTGATTTGACAGAACGCCTGAAAGAGATGGTAAAATACGTGAAACCCTACAAGATAACCTGCTACGTACTGATAGGATTCAATTCGACTGTTGAGCAGGACTTGTTCCGGTTGAACGTACTTAGGGAATTGGGAATCACTCCCTTTGTAATTCCTTTTCGGGATTATGGAAATGAACGGACACCTACCCGTTACGAGCGTGACCTTGCCCGATGGGCGAACCGGATGTGGCTGTTCAAATCCTCTTCCTTTGAAGACTATACACCCCGCAAGGGATTCAAATGTGGGGAATATCTGAAATAAACCGATAAAGACAATGAGAACAAACGGCTATTACGATTCGGGATGATTCGCATCCCGCTTTCAAGAGAGAATTAACAAGAATGTTTCACCACCAAATCATGTAACAATGCAAATGGCATATTATGACTCCGGCTGATTTCCGGCCGGAACTTACCCCCTGAATCAATAAACCATAAGCGGCTGCGGGCTGCCTATGGGGATAGTGAAAGGGGGCAGTCCGTGGCTTTTTTTAATCACCTAAAAATCACGGAGATAAATGAAAAAGAAAAGATTGATTATGATGCTGGCCGCTGTTGCGGCAGCAAGTGCGGCAATGGCACAAGGAAACGGGCAGGCAGGTATCACCGAAGCGACACAACTCGTGACCGGATATTTTGATCCCGGCACAAAACTGATTTATGCAATCGGTGCTGTAATCGGCCTCGTTGGCGGAATCAAGGTATATCAGAAGTTCAGTTCGGGCGACCCCGACACGAGTAAAACTGCCAGTTCGTGGTTCGGAGCCTGTATCTTTCTGATAGTCGCCGCCACCATTCTGAGGTCGTTCTTCCTCTAAAAACATAAAAAAGACAATAACTTATGGCTGATTTTGAAATAAATAAAGGGGTGGGCCGTGAAGTTGAGTTCAAGGGGCTTCGGGCACAATACCTGTTTATTTTCGCCGCCGGCCTGCTTGCCGTATTTGTGATGTTCGTCATCATGTATATGGCGGGCGTCGGACAGTGAATCTGCATCGGTTTCGGGGTATCGGCGGCTACGGTACTAGTATGGCTGACCTTTACGCTGAACCGTAAATACGGCAGCCACGGGCTGATGAAGCTGTTCGCGGCCCGGCAGCATCCCCGGAGAATCCTCTCACGAAAACGTATCACACGTCTGATCAACAAACAACAATCGTAAATTATGAGAAGTATATTAAAAGTATCCACACTGGAAAGCAAGTTTCCCATCATGGCGGTGGAACACGGCTGCATCGTCAGCAAGGACGCCGACATCACGGTCGCTTTCCGGGTCACACTGCCGGAAGTGTTTTCGGTATCATCCGCAGAATATGAGGCGATGCACGCCACATGAGCGAAGGCAATCAAGGTGTTGCCGAACTATTCAATCCTGCACAAACAGGATATTTTCATCACGGAGAAATACGAGCCGGACATCCGCCGGGACGAACTCAGCTTTCTCTCCCGCAGTTTTGAACGCCACTTCAACGAACGTCCCTACCTGCACCACACCTGCTACCTGTTCCTCACCAAGACCACCAAAGAGCGCTCCCGGCAGCAAAGCAACTGGAACACGCTCTGCCGTGGTTTTCTGGTGCCGAAGGAAATCAGGGACAAGGAAACGGTGGAGCGATTCATGGAAGCGGTGGGACAGTTTGAAAGTATCGTCAATGACAGCGGGCTTGTCAGGCTGGAACGGCTGACCACGGAAGAGATTACGGGAACGGAAAACGAACCGGGCATTATCGAACGGTACCTTACGCTCTCGGCAGACGGAACTACCATGTTGCAGGACATGCAATTGAATCCGGACGGGATGCGCATCGGAGATAAGCGGCTCTGCCTGCACACGCTCTCCGACCTCGACTATCTGCCGGGAAAAGTGAGGACGGACGGGCGATACGAACGCCTCTCGACAGACCGCTCGGACTGCCGTTTGAGCTATGCCGCCCCCGTGGGCGTGATGCTGCCCTGCGACCATATCTACAACCAGTGGATATTTATAGACGACAGTAACGAAAACCTTTCCCGTTTCGAGAAGATGGCGAAGAACATGCAGTCGCTTTCCCGGTACAGCCGCAGCAACCAGATCAACAAGGAGTGGCTGGACGAATACCTGAATGAAGCGCATACCAATGGATTGCAGTCGGTGCGCTGCCATTGCAACATCATCGCATGGGCGGAAAACGGGAACGAACTCCGCAGGGTGAAGAACGATGTGGGAAGCGCACTGGCATTGATGGAATGTACCCCGCACCATAACACGACCGACCTTCCGGCTCTCTATTGGGCGGGCATACCGGGAAATGAAGCGGACTTTCCGGCCGAAGAGACGTTTTACACGTTTACCGGGCAGGCGCTCTGCTTCTTCACGGCCGAAACCTGTTACCGGAACTCGCTCTCTCCCTTCGGCATCCGCATGGTGGACAGGCTGACGGGAAAGCCCGTCTTCCTCGACATATCGGATTTGCCCATGAAAAAAGGGGTGGTGACCAACAGAAACAAGTTCATACTTGGCCCGTCAGGCAGCGGAAAGAGTTTCTTTACCAACCATCTTGTGAGACAGTACTGGGAACAAGGGACGCATATCCTGCTGGTGGACACCGGTAATTCATACAAGGGACTCTGTGACCTGATACATCAGAAGACCGGAGGGGATGACGGGATTTATTTTACATACAAGGAAAATGATCCGATTTCTTTCAATCCGTTTTTCACGGAGGATTACCGGTATGACATCGAGAAGCGGGACAGCATCAAGACACTGATACTCACCCTTTGGAAAAGGGAGGACGAACCGCCCCGACGTTCGGAAGAGGTGGCGCTCTCGAATGCGGTCAGCCTGTATATCGAAAAGATAAAGAAGAACCGGAAGATAAAGCCGAACTTCAACTCGTTCTATGACTTTGTAAGGAAGGACTACCGCAAGATACTGGCAGACAAGAACGTGCGGGAGAAGGACTTTGATGTGGACGGTTTTCTGAACGTGCTGGAACCTTATTATAAGAACGGTGAATACGGGTATCTGCTGAACTCGGACAAGGAACTGGATTTACTGAACAAACGGTTTATTGTATTTGAGTTGGATGTTGTGAAGGATAATCCAATCCTCTTTCCGGTTGTCACCATCATTATCATGGAGACGTTTATAAATAAAATGAGACGTTTGCAAGGTATCCGCAAGATGATATTAATTGAGGAAGCTTGGAAGGCAATCGCCAAGGAAGGTATGGCAAACTACATCCGTTATCTTTTTAAAACAGTCAGAAAGTTTTACGGAGAGGCGGTTGTAGTGACGCAGGAAGTGGATGATATTATCTCTTCCCCCGTTGTGAAAGAGACGATTATCAACAACAGCGACTGCAAAATATTGCTTGACCAGCGGAAGTATCAGAACAAATTCGACCAGATACAGAACCTGCTCGGCCTGACGGACAAGGAACGCAGCCAGATACTTTCCATCAATCTTGCCAATGCGGCGAACCGCCTTTATAAAGAGGTCTGGATTGGGCTTGGCGGTACGCAAAGTGCGGTATATGCGACAGAAGTTTCGGCTGAAGAGTACCTTTGCTACACCACCGAAGAGACTGAGAAACTGGAACTTATCCGCCTTACGGAAAAGCTGGGCGGAAACATCGAGCTGGCTATCAAACAACTTGCCGAAAGCAAGCGGCAGGAAAACAAGTAACCAATATTAATCTATAGAAGACAATGAGTAAGAAAGATTTATTAAGCCAATGCAGGGAAGCACTCGGAGATGCGACCCTGACCAATCTGGATCTGCTGAACCTGATCGGGGAAATGAAGAAGGAACTGGAACACGACCGCATCTGCGGTCACTGAATGAACAAGGAAGGTGGCTCCACGCTGACAATCCGTAAATCCAACCACGTGACGGACGGATTCAAGGGTTATAAAGCCACGCTGTTCGCCGGAGAAATGAGTTATACCGAAATCAATATCCCGCTCCGTAAAGGGGACGACCTTTTCCTGCACGGGAACAAGGATGCCGGATGTATCGGGTATTTCAGCGGAAGCGAGGTATTGCTGTTCGGCTGTTACGGACTGTTTGCCCGTGATGACGACAGCCGGTATTTACTTACCAAAGAAAGGAGATAGACGCATGAAAAAGAGAATGATAATTTTATTCATGGCACTACTGTCCCTTTCGGTGACAAGCAAAGCACAATGGGCAGTGATAGACCCTACGAACCTTGCTCAAGGCATTGTAAACTCGGCCAATGAAATTGTACAGACTTCCACAACGGCACAGAACATGTGAAGTAACTTTCAGGAGACTGTAAAGATTTACCAGCAGGGAAAGGCCTACTACGATGCTTTGAAATCCGTACACGATCTCGTAAAAGGGGCACGCAAGGTACAACAGACTATCCTTCTGGTAGGTGACATCAGCGATATTTACGTGACTAATTTCAATACGATGATGGGCGACCCGAATTTTACCGTGGAAGAACTCTCGGCCATTGCTTTCGGGTATAACCGGCTGCTTGAAGAAAGCAGTAACCTGCTGCTGGACTTGAAGGAAGTGACCACGGCTACCGGACTCTCGATGACCGACAAGGAACGGCTGGACATCATCAACCGGATATACGGCGAAGTGCTGGAATACAAGAACTTGACATGGTACTATACCCGAAAGAATATCGGCATATCGTACCTGCGCAGCAAGAAGAAGGGGGATTCCCAGCGGGTACTTGCCCTGTACGGGACACACGACCAGCGTTACTGGTAATCATTCATCCTTAAAAAACAGATAGACTATGGTATTACTATCAATAGACTGGACGAACCTGCATGAGTTGCTGCGTTCGCTTTACGATGAGATGATGCCGCTGTGCGAGGATATGGCAAGCGTGGCAAAGGGAGTGGCCGGTATCGGTGCCCTGTTCTACGTGGCCTACCGGGTATGGCAGTCCCTTTCAAGGGCGGAAGAGATAGATGTGTTCCCACTTTTCAGACCATTTGTGCTGGGCCTTTGCATCATGTTCTTTCCTACTATGGTGCTGGGGACAATCAACGGGATTCTTTCCCCCGTATGCAGTGCCACTTCCTCACTGGTGGAACAGCAGACTTTCGACATGAAGAAGTATCAGGAAGAGAAGGACGAACTGGAACGGGAAGCGATGCTGCGTGACCCGGCAAAGGCTTTCCTTGTGAGTGATGAGGAATTTGACAAGAAGATAGACGAGCTTGGCTGGTCGCTGGGGGACATGGACACGATGATAAACATGTACGGGCAGAAGGCGGTGTATGACATGGGGGAAAAGGTGCGGCAATGGTTCCGCGAACTGTTGGAACTGTTCTTTCAGGCAGCCTCGCTGCTGATAGACACGCTGAGGACTTTCTTCCTGATTGTCCTTTCCATACTGGGGCCAATCTCCTTTGCGCTGGCCGTCTATGACGGATTCCAGAGTACGCTCACCACCTGGCTGTCACGCTATATCTGTATTTACTTATGGCTGCCCGTAGGTGACCTGTTCGGTGCTATCCTCTCACGCATACAGATTCTGATGTTGCAGCAGGACATCAAGCAGATGCAGGACCCGACATTTATACCGGATGCTTCGAACAGCGTTTATTGCATCTTTATGATTATAGGTATCATCGGTTATTTCTGCGTTCCCACAGTGTCCTCGTGGATTATCCAGGCAGGCGGTGCGGGAGCTTACGGGCAGAAGGTGGGCGGTGCCGGGAAAATGGCCGGAAACGGTGCGGCGGCAGTCGGTGGAGCAGTCGGCGGATCGGTAGCCGGACGCATCAAGAAAATGTTCTAAACGTATCACTTAAAAAACAGAAAGAAGACATGGAGTTCAAATCATTAAAAAATATCGAGACATCGTTCCGGCAGCTACGGCTGTTCGGAATGGTATTTCTGGGAGTATGCGCACTGGTAACAGTCTTCGCCACCTGAAAGGCATACGAGTTTGCCGAGGCGCAACGGCAGAAAATCTATGTACTGGACAGCGGAAAATCGCTGATGCTGGCACTTTCGCAGGACATGCAGCAGAACCGCCCCGTGGAAGCGAGGGAACATATCAGACGTTTCCACGAACTGTTTTTCACCCTGTCACCGGACAAGAGCGCCATTGAAAGCAACATCCAGCGTGCCCTTTACCTTTCGGATGAAAGCGCCATCGGTTACTACCGGAACTTGCAGGAGAAAGGCTACTTCAACCGGATGATCGCGGGAAACATCTCGCAGACGCTGACGGTGGACAGCATACAGGGGAACTTCAACAGTTATCCATACGAGATGAAGACCTATAGCCGGCAGCACATCATCCGTTCGAGCAGCGTTACCGAAAGGTCGCTTGTCACCACCTGCCGTCTGAGGAATGTAACCCGGAGCGACAACAATCCGCAGGGCTTTCTGATAGAGAGTTTTACCATCATCGAAAACAGGGACATCGGACAGTATGAAAGATAACAGTATAAAAAAGGTCTTCCACTCGTTCAGAACGGAGAAAGACCGACATACAGCAAAACTCCGCAGACGGTGGCAACGGCTGAGCTACCGGCAGCAAAGGATTATCATCCTTTACCTGCTCGGACTCTTCGCCGCCATCGACCTTGCCTACATCGTGGGCGGTTTCTGCGGGACAGACAAATTTCCGATTGAGGTACAGCATCTCCAAAGGATTGCGTTTCCCCAAACGGACAGTATCCAACCATTAAAAAACAATGTATCCAATGACACAATCCGATAAGAAAGAAGAAAAGAATAAAGAAACGCAGAAAGCGGAACCTGCATCCGAAAAGGAGAAGAAGTTAAACCGCAAGGTTGCCGACAAGCTGAAATTCTATGGCGTGGTGACATTCCTCTCCCTGCTTTGCGCCGGGTTCATCTGGTTTATCTTCAAGCCGGACACGCCAGAAACGGTGGAAGGGACGGCAGGCATCAATACAACGATACCCGACGCTATCGCACCGGAGACGATGGCCGACAAACAGAAGGCTTACGAACTGGAAGAAATGAAAAAACGCAGGCAGGAGAAGGTAAGAACCTTGCAGGATGTGGCCGGGGGCTATCTGACACCGGACACAACGGACGGGCTGAAACCGGAAGAAGATGTACCGAAAGCGGATGCTATCCGGGAGTCCAGAGAAAAACAGCGGCAGATTTCAAGGCAGATCACCTCGTTCTATCAGGAACCGAAGGAGAGTCCGAGGGTGGACGAACTGGAACGGCAGGTGAAGGAGCTTAACGAAAAGCTGGAACGCGAACGGAAAGGACAAGACCCGCTGGAACTGATGGAAAAGTCGTATGAGATGGCGGCACGCTATTTCCCCGGACAGACGGGCGGACAGGTGAAGAACATACAGCCTGCGGGCGTTACGGGCGGTTCATCCGGCAATCCTGCCGCTATAGCTGCCGGACGTGCTACGGAGAATGTGGTTTCGTCACTGGCCGTACCTCCGGTACCCGACACGATACCCCGCAATTACGGTTTTGCCACTGCCGTGGGCGGCGGACAGCTTACCGGAGCCAATACGATACGTGCCTGCGTGGCTGAAGACCAGACAGTGACCACCGGAGCATGACTGAAGTTCCGGTTGCTGGAACCGCTGCAAGTGGGCGGTGCGCTTGTACCTGCCAATACTCCGCTATATGGTACGGTGCGTATCGAAGGGCAGCGGATGGCAGTCACAGTAAACTCCATAGAGAGTGGCGGGAATATCCTGCCGGTGGAACTAACGGCTTACGATATGGACGGGCAGGCCGGACTTTTCGTTCCGAATACCGCAGAACGTACCGCCATGAAAGAAGCCGCCGCCAATATCGGGGGCAGTTTCGGAACAAGCATCTCGTTCGCACGCAGTGCCTCGCAACAACTCGTCATGGACGTGACAAGGGGCGTGCTTGGCGGCGGATCACAATATCTGGCCACAAAGATGCGTGAGGTGAAGGTGGCTGTGAAAGCGAATTATCAACTTTTATTAATATCCAAAAAGCAGTAATCAGATGAAGACAAGAATTATTTTATCATTAGTAATGCTTTTAACCGTATTGTCGGTAAAGGCGCAGGAACCGGTGGAAACAAAGATTTTCCCCACCAACCAGATTATCTCACCGCATAAGATTGAGGTGACTTTTCAGAAAACCGTACATATCCTTTTCCCTTCCGAAGTGAAATACGTGGATTTGGGTTCGTTCGACATCATAGCGGACAAGGCCACGGGAGCGGAAAATGTAGTACGCATCAAGGCGGCGGTGAAAGGTTTTGAAGGGGAAACGAACTTCTCCGTCATCACTGCCGACGGTTGTTTCTATTCTTTTAATGTGGTTTATAAGGACGAACCGGCCTGGCTTTCCATTGAGATGGAAGACTGGCTCCGGGACAATCCCGAAGGCGGGATTGCGGGCGACCGCATGTTCGTGAAGCTGAAAGAACTCGGCGGGGAGACCCCGCTGGTGGTGAACCGCATCATGTACACGCTGTATAAAAAGAACAAAAGGGACTTCAGGCATATCGGCTGCAAGAAGTACGGCATACAGACACTGCTCAAAGGGATTTATATCAACAATGACCTGCTATACCTGCATACTTCCCTGCGCAATAGTTCGGATATATCGTTCGACATTGACTATATCCGTTTCAAAGTGGTGGACAAGAAAGTAGCCAAGCGCACGGCCATGCAGGAGAACTTCATAGAACCTGTAAGGACATACAACCGCCTGGTAACGGTGGATGGGAAAGCCACGGTGCGGGGTATATTCGTGCTGCCCAAGCTCACCCTGCCGGATGACAAACTGCTTGTGGTGGAGGTTTACGAAAAGGGCGGTGCCCGTCACCAGTCGTTCCGCATAGAGAACACAGACCTTGTGGCGGCAAAACCAATCAGTGAACTGCATCTGAAATAATAACCTATATATAATATAATGTATATGCAAAGAATACTATTCATACTGACAGTTGCCGTGTTGTCGCTCTTTGCGGGCGAAGCATATGCGCAGCGTGACCTGCCGGGACAGACAGGCATACAGTTCACATCGGGCGGGGTGAATCATTTCCTTTCATGGAAGAGTGGCGGCGAACGCCACTACTTCACCTCGCTGGCCTTTACACATACCAACCGTAACCGTACCTACTGGCTGTATGGTCTGGATTATCAGATAAAGGAGTACACCTACGAAAATAAGGCAATACCCAAAGCGCAGTTCACGGGGGAACTCGGCTATTTTATTCCCGTATTGTCGGATAAGGGTCGGAATGTCTGTTTCCGTATCGGACTTTCCGCTTTGGGCGGTTTCGAGACAGTCAACTGGGGAACTTCCCTGCTTCCTGACGGGGCGGCAGTGACAAACGGGGACAGCTTTATTTATGGCGGAGGACTGACGGCGGCTTTCGATGTCTATCTGACAGACCGGATCATCTTCCTGCTGCAAGTCAAGGAAAGGGCGCTGTTCGGAACGGATGCGGGGAACTTCCATACGCAGATAGGTTTGGGTATCCGCCTTATTATTAACTAATAAAAAGAGAAAGGAGAAACAGAAAATGAAAAATGTATTATATAAATGTATAGGCGCACTCTTTGCGGTGCTGGCCTTCGGTTCCTGCAACGATGATATAGACATCCGGCAGGATTATGATTTCAGCCTCTCGTCATGGTATCTGCAAAAGCAGATCGCAACGGGTGAAACGGTGGAGATACGTTTTTATCTTGACCGTGAAGGGGACTATGAAAAGGCGGAGTATGAAATAGGTTACATTCAGATGGAAGGCAAGGGAGAAGTGTCCGACAGTGAAGGCGTAAAACTTGTGAACCGGGAAGTGAGGCCGCTGGCAGAGGTGCCGGGACTGGATACGGAAAATCCGGTTAGGCAGATATTCACCCTCTTTTACCGTTCGACAAGCGCCAGACGTTCGGAACTGAAATTCTTTGTCCGGGATAATTTTGGCAGGGAAAGAGAAATGACGGTGACGTTCGATTTAGAAAGCACTACGGCAAAGGAATAACTGCTACCATTATCTATCAAGAAAGACGGTGGGGAAACCTATCGTCTTTGTTTTATGAAATTTGCTTAATGAAAACAAATGAATAAGTAATTGTTCCGGATTGCACAAAATTTGTTTTTATATTTAGCCGGAAGTTAATAGTTCAATCATATACGCATGAAAACAACACTCAGAATATTCCGTATCATCAGCAAGCTGTTGCTGCTGGCTTATGTCACGATAGTGAATTTTGTCTTTATTACGGTGTTTTACGCATTGCTACTTTCAATCTTGCGCCATATATGGCCGGCATATATACCGGGGCTGTTTGATGAGGGGGTGATTCCGTATTTAGTCAATACGTTACCGTATTATCTTTTGCTGTTATTCATCCTTTATTCCATTTCTCCGCTAAATGTGTGGGTGCTACGCAGAAAAGAAGGATACCGTCCTATGAACAGTTCCGATCGTATGAGGGTGGAACGGTTGCTTTCAGAAATGGGTATGAACCGGAAGCTGAAACTTTATCGTAACAATGACGCTCGGGTAAATGCCGCCGCATTCGGTTTCAATACGATAGGACTGACGGGCGGAGTACTCGCCGCAGTTTCGGATGAGGAGCTGAAGGGCATCATCAGCCATGAAGTGGGGCATATCTCCCATTACGACTTCGTCTATCAGGTGCTTTTATTCTCGATGGAGTCGTTCGGTTACCGCTGCCTTTATGGTATATTTCTTATTCCGGCTTTGATATTCGGGATAATTGGCAGCATGGTGTTTGCATTGGTTCCGGCTTTGGGCTTTGTGGGTGAACTCATAGCGAAGTTATGGTGGGCCGTTTACAAACTGCTTCACCGGATTATATACGGTATCAGCCGGATAACTGACGTGAATATCAATAAATATGCCGAGTACCGTTGTGATGCCTATGCAGTGAAATATGGTTGCGGCGAAGGATTGCTTTCTTTCCTCCGCCGGTTGAAAAGGACGGAAGACGTTTACGGTGAGCGTCCGACTTTCACCGAATATATCATGAGTACGCACCCGTCCACCGAAAAACGGATTGCACGGCTGGAAAAGCTGTTGTAAACTGCCGTAAAGTCTGCCGCCTATATCCTTTGACGGATATTGGTATAAGGAGTACCGGATGCGTATATCTGCTGCATTTCTGTGGAAAAGTCATCGTAATAACAGATGATATGACCGCCGACAAGCGCATTGCCAAAAAACTCTTTTTTCGGAAGTATTTTTTTATTGTCCGCCTGCTTTATCAGGTCGTCATACAAGGCACGATACACCTTGTCGGTATCTGCCGGAAAAGCGGTTTCCGGTATGGCTACTGAAAGGATTATCTCCGGGCATTTGCCCGCTTCACGTAGCATGACTATCGTATCCGCACCTAATAATCCGATATAGGAATGCGGATTGCAGGTGAATGTGCGATAACCTTCATTATAAAGTGAAAGGATAATCCGGTAGAGTTCCATACGGATTTTATCTTCCCTGAATTGGTCGTATTTTGTTGTCTTTTCAATGGTACAGCCGATGACGGCAACATTCTTGTCGTACATTTTTTATGAGTTTTTTATTAATACCTTGTCCGTAATTGCTGTCAAGTGCCGAAAAAAAGCACGGAACTTAACAAGTCCGAACACAGGCACGACCAAGCGCCTCGCAGGAGACGAGTTAAGTCCGTGCCATTAGTGTATGACAAGGACTCCGCTCGTTTATTCTCCTGCATTAAAATTGGTCGTTTCGTGTCCGGGAATAAACAGCTAAAAGCTATTCTAATATGTTATCATTCAAATTCTTTAATCTTATAACTTTCTTTTTTGATTCAACCCTGCAAAAATAGAAAAAAGTCGGGCAATCCCTATGCGATTGCCCGACTTTTTTAAGAAGCGATATTCAGGTATGGGGTGTGGCAGGGCATTCCACGGGCTCCCCCCCCCAACGAAAGCGGCAGGGGAACAGAGGG